>LFIK01004457.1_pt1 | contig 11354 bp, 12 predicted proteins | sample 643401 | NCBI WGS metagenome assembly LFIK01 (sample SAMN03777447, study PRJNA286221) | soda lake metagenome | biome: soda lake; feature: Kulunda steppe; material: water; isolation source: sample T5-Br brine of Lake Tanatar-5 | place: Russia: Kulunda steppe | collected 2010-07
CCCGATCGCCATGCCAGGTGATGTCGGTCTCGACATCCGCGCCCGAAGCGTGACCGACGGCCGTCTTGTGATACCAGAAGCACTGCCGCTGACCGCCCGAGAGTGGCAGACCCGAATGCGGCATCCAAAGCGTGCCCAGCCAGCGCTTGGCCTGGGTGCCGTTCCAGGGAAGGTCGCCCGGTCCGACATAATCGGCCGAGGCGAATTCCTCGATCGACAGCAGATCCGACCACTGGCGCCAGCCGACGATCGCATAGCGCTGGCCGTCATCGGGCACATCGTTGGTGCCCAGAATTTCAAACGCCTCGAGCACCTTGTCGCGATCCAGGCCGTTTGCCTCTGAGCCGGCGACCTGTTCGGCGGTTTCCAATGCCCCGATGATCAGTTCGTCGGTCTTGCGTCCCAGCGCATAGGCGCCGGCATTGGACACGATCGACCGCTCGTCGATGTTCATCTTCAACTCATCGAGCTTGTCGATCCATTCGCCCGCATAATAATCGTAAAGGATGCATTCCATCGGCTCGTGATCCAGGTTCATAACCGGAACTTCGCCATGCCGGACCTTGGTGCCGGCGGTCCCCTTGCCCACCTTCTGGAAGGTGGTGCTGACGCCCTTTACGTTGCCTTTGGACCGGATCGTGGGCCGCAGTTTCGAGCCCACGCGCTGATAGGCTTCATGCACTTCGCGTTCAAATTGCTTGACGAAAGCGCGATCGACGGATGTCGTCATGGTGAAGGGTTTCCTTTCGTTTGAATCAAGAAAAGCCCGCTCACGACCTCGTAAGCGGGCTCGGTACGGGCCTCGTCGGCCTCGGTTGGGGGGGCGGGTCGTTCGGGGTGGTCGAGGCCTGTCAGCCGTCGGGATAAAGGCGCTTGAATCCCTCGGTGACTTTGCGCACGAAGGCAGGATCCTTTTCCTTCCAATACCGGGGGTCACGGATCATCCGGTCGAGATCGTCGCCCTTCCCGGCCTCGCCCTCATCGCCGGTCAGAACACCGCCGGGCTTGTCCTCGCCGGTCATCATGCGATGCAGCGCCATAACGCCCTCATACGAGGTCGAAAGGGTCTCGACCACATCGTCGGCCAGGTTCTTGCGTCCCCATTTGAGGAGCTGGCGTGATATCTCCCGCCACCGGTCTTCGCCGCCAAAGGCTTCGATCAGGCGCTTTTGGTCATGCTCGGCTTTCAGTTCCCCGGCGATTTCCTCGACAAAGGGCATCATACGTTCAGCCGCCAGGTCGTAGACCATTTGAACCTGCGAGGTCGTGAACCCAGCCTCATGAAGAGCCTTTTCGATGGCCGGGTCACGTTCGAACAACGAGTGCTGAAGCGACACGTCATAATCGTCGGGGGACTCCGGCACACCGAGCGCCGTATACAAACGCCGTCGCTGTGTTTCGTCCATATCGGGACCTGGGAGCGGAATCCGGTCTTCCATCGCCGCTTTCAGTTTCAAATAGGCCTTTGCCAGGGCCTCGGTATCCAGGGCTCCGCCCTCGTGACGAAACGCCGCCAACGGGTCGTCACCGTCTCCGCCGGATTTGGGAACGGCAGACGCGTCACCCCCCGTCCCCGAGGTGGCTTCGGGGGTCGGATCGGAACCTTTTCGGGTCCTGGGCTCCTCGGTCTCGAGTAGATTCTCGCTCATCGAACATTGATCCTTTCGTTTCTGATGATCTTGAAGTCAGCGCGATGCGGCGGCCTGGCCGAGCGCTTGGACGATGGCCCGCACCCCGTCGGCCAGAGCGCCCTCTGCGCCCGTTTCCGGAATGGCCATGCCCGAGGCGGCATCGGGGGGACGATCGAGGGTCGCATCCGGATCTGCCGCTTGAGCGGTCTGCTGGACGTGTTCCTCGAGGGCATCGGCAGGGGGCGCGTGTTCGGGCGTCACGATTTCGGCCGGAACACCGAACCGTTTGGCCAGCCATCGCGCCATGGCCGTGGCATCGACGGTCTGCATGGCATCGGGGCCCAGGGCCGCAACGCTCTCGACCCACATCATGGCATTCTGGACATCGCGCTGGGCTTGCGCCTGGGCCAGCGGCGACCGGAACCGAAGGGCCAGGGTTTCGCCGTCCAACGGTAAATCCGGGATCTCGCCCCGCCGCCGCAAAATCGCGTGGCAACGGGCAACCAAGGGCGTCAACAACTCCGATTGCAGGCGGCCATAGGTTGCGCCCAACAGCCGGGCCATTTGACCGGCCCGCTCCATCACCTCGGTGGCGGTCATGCGCGGTTCGTTCAACTGCGCCAATTGATCGGCCAACAGGCCGCGGCGAATCCGGCTGCGTAGGTCGTCCAGCACCAATTGCGACACGTCGAAGCGACCCGGAGCCTCCAGCGGCGTCAGTCCTTTGGAACCGACCGCCTTGGGAATGATCGTGCCGGGTGCGATGCGCACCGTCGCCGGGTTGATAATCCCATCATCATCGGCCTGCCACATGCCGGTCACCGCGATCGAGGCATTTTGCAGAACGAGTTCGACCACCTTGTTGGCGGTCCGGATATCCGGGAGCATCTTCATGACCGGCGACCGCCCATAGGCCTCTCCGGGCGCCTTGAGCCACCGAAAGGCAACGAAGGGCGATTCCGGATAGGTGCGATCCTTCAACAGGGTCGGCCGGTCGCCATCCAGAACGGCGGTGAAGCGATGTCCGCTTGTTTTGCGATCGGGCCGCAAGGCCTCGATGACGGTAAAGCGATGGCCGGGATCGTCCAGGCCGGCATCGATCACCGCTTCGGGAAGCACCGCTCCGGGAAACCGGCGGCGCAAAGCCTCCAACGGCAGATCCACCCGCCGATAGACGGTTTCCAGCCGACCGTCACCGCCCTCTTCCAGCACGGCCTCGGCCAGCGGAACGGCGGTAAAGTGAAGCGCGCTGAGATTGCCGGGCGCTGCCTCTTCGATCAGAAGGCAAGCGGTGCCGCCGACCACCAGATCGAGCAGGCATTGATGGATTTCGACAATGAAATTCGACCGGTCGATATGCCCCTGGAATGCCGATTCCATCGCGTCGATCAAATCGGCGGCGTCTTTCCCCCGATCGTCAGGATCCCCCCGATCGTCAGGATCCCCCCGATCGTCAGGATCGTCGCCGTCAAGCAACCCCGTGCCCATTTCGAAGCCGGCCCAGCGCGACCAGGGCGGCGTCAATTGCGACAGCAAACTCGCCGCCAGTTGATCGACGGCGTCCGGGGCCGTTCCGTCATAGACATCCGCCAGCCCGGGGCTGCCATCAGCCCCGCCGCGCTTTACGCCGTTGTCATCTCCGGCGCCCTCCCCCCTTTGGGGCAGAGCCAGGGCGTAACAGTCGGCCAGAATGCCGTCCCACCGTGACCGCACACGCCGCGCCCGCGCGTAATTGTCGATAATATCGGCCGCAACATCCTCAACCGCGGAATCGTCGGCGCCAGACGGCCGGGGCTGCGTTCGGGTTCGTGCCGTCATCCAATCATTCCCCCAGAAGCGACTTACGGTCGCCTTTCGTTTCACGCAGGTTCAAAATGCCCCGCCATCCGGTATTGACGGTCGCTGACCGGCTGCGTTTGCGTGACTTTTGCGCCGCCTCACGAACGGCCTTGGCGGTATCCTCCTCTTCCGGACGGTTCGATCCGGCCTTCTTTTTCCGCTCATCCTCAACCGGCGGCGGTTTGGCCTTGGCCTTGGGTTTGACGGGGGCGGGCGCCGGCTTGACCGGCGCCGGCTCCGGCGGCGGTGCCGCGATCACCGGCGCCGGGGGCGGGCTTGGGGGAGAAAACAAATTTCCCATAAAGACGTCTCCTCAGATTGAATGGGGGCCGATCAAGTCCGTGCGGGTCCGATCGGTCGCCCGGTTTGGATTGGGGACCGGCTCGGAGTCTGGGGTGTGTGGTATTGCCGCTCCCTTTCGGCAACCGATGGGTCGCCACCCAGCCGCCGGTAGAGCTGATAGGGGGTCAGGACCATACGATCGCGAAGGCCGAGCACGCGTTTCACCGCTTCGACACAGGTAAACGGTCCGGCCGGCGCCGGCTTTGGCAAGACGGACCGGGCCGGTGAGACAGCGACCGTGATCATCCCCTGCGCGCGATACCAAGCCGGCAGGTCGAAATCGCCGGGGACAGGTTGGCGCCGAATATCGGTCCAGCAAGACAACGGATCGAACGTGATCCATCCGTGCCGGCTGCCGAAAACGACGAAACAATGCCTGAACCCGGCGCGCAGCCATCGCAGCCAGGCGATTTGGGCCTGACCGCAAAAGACGACGTGAATCTCCCGCCAGCCATCCATGGGCGAACTGTCGGAATACAAGCCCGAATGCATGTCACGGCCGGCCCCGTTACTTGCAACATCCATAACCGGTGCACTCGCGCTCATGCGACAATCCCCTTGCTGCGCAATGTCGGCTCGATGCGGTCGAACGCCTCACGCCAAAGGGAGGAGGCTCGGACCTCTCGGCGGTAATCCGGATCGGGCGCCATCAGACGCCGGCCGTAGTGAGCCAGAACCAGCAGATGGTCCCGAAGCAGCCGGCGCTGGCGGTATAGGCGGTCGACGATTCGCAGGACGTCGACCGGTTCGCATGGGCGGGGATTCAGTGCCATGCCTGCCTTGATACGGGCGCCCGACGCTTTGGCTTCCTGGGCGCGGATAAACCAGAACCAGACTTCTTCGGCCGACGAAAACGGGACGGTGACGGAATCACCTTGCGTAGCTCGAACAAAACATGAACATTTCATAGATGCGGATCCTGCTCCATGATCCGGCACACCCGGATTTTGGTTGAGGTTGACAGCGGCGCATAGGACCAACTACCTATGAACCGTCCGATGCCTTTCGATTGAGTGTAAGAATTCAAGGGGGCCAGATGCCATGGGCGCCGGCCCATCCTGGGCTCTCGGTTGCTTTTTAGGGGAGAATGCGCCGCCAACGGCTGAACCGTGACACACGTCTCCCGCTATGACCCCATTGTGTGCCTACTCTTGGTTGCATTGTCAACACCAATATGAATTTTTTCCTACAGACGTACGGCCTTTATTATGAGACAGTATTCTTATGTTTACTCATAGCGAAATATGGCGGGGCATTGACCGGCTCGCAGAGCGATGCGGCTTGTCTCCATCGGGCCTTGCCCGGCTTTCCGGCCTGGACGCAACAGCCTTCAATCCGTCGAAACGTCTGACGCCGATGGGCAAGACCCGATGGCCGTCGACCGAAAGCTTGGCCAAGGTCTTATCGGCCACACATACGGAATTCGCCGATTTCGTCGAATTGGTCCAGGCCGGTGGCGGTGCCGCGAAAGCAAGCAGCGCCGCCCGCCGCGTGCCGATCATCGGCTGCGCCCAAGCCGGCGGCGAAGGATATTTCGACGATGCCGGATTCCCGGCAGGATCGGGCTGGGACGAAGTGCTCTTCCCCGAAATCGACGACCCCCACAGCTACGCCCTGGAAATACAAGGGGACAGCATGGAGCCGGTTTTCCGCGAGGGGGACACGGTCATCGTAAGCCCGACCGCCAGCGTCCGGCGCGGCGACCGCGTTGTCGTCCGAACCATGGGCGGCGAGGTCATGGCCAAGGAACTGGCCCGGCGCAGCGCAACCCGCGTCGAATTGAGGTCGCTGAACCAAGCCCATGAACCCAGGATATTGCTGGTCCACGAAGTTGCATGGATAGCCCGCATCATCTGGGCCAGCCAATAGTCCTCACCCCCGACCGCAATTCGTTGAATCACGTCGATAATGCCACGGCGGCTCTATGATCGGCGGACAGCCACAGCGCTGCGAAATCCGCCGCCGGCACGGGATACCCCAAGTGGAACCCCTGCCCCTGATCGCAGCCGGCCTCCCGCAGCATCGCCGCCAAGGCCCGCACGAAACGGCGATCGATCTTCAGCGACGTGACCGGCAGGTTTGCCAGATAGGCCAACGACGATTACCCCGCTCCAAAATCGTCGAGCGCAATCCCCATGCCAGCGTCGCTCAACCGCGTCAGGGTGCGCCGCGGCCGGGCAGCCGTTCAATCGTATGACACCAAAGACCGTAAGCCGCCATCGTCGTCCTGCCGTCCCAAGTCGGCAAGGTGACGCTCTAGAGCGTTGCGATTGAGCAGGCCGCTCAGCTGGTCGGTCAGCGCCATTTTCTCGCGGTCATGGGCCGCAGCCCGAAACTGATCACTCCACCAACCCAACACGACGCCGAAGCCCGAGAAGGCAGCCGCCCTGACGACCCAGTTTTTTGGATCCCGCATTTCGCCCGTAGCCACATCCAACGGCATAAAGGGCCCCAGCGCCAAACCCATCACCGCGCCGACGATCAATCCTCCCCGGATGCCGGCAAAGGCCGCTGCGAGCGGCAAGACAGCCGCGACCAACCCCATCCACGGGCGGTCCCGCTCTAACACTGCGTGAACCATGGACCTTGCCGTAAGGATCGATCGAGGCATTCGCAAATCTCCCCGGCTCGCATAGCGATAGCAACGCGCGCATATTCAATGCTAAGCATTTTTTTCATCGTATAAATAAAACAATGCCAAATCGAATAATAAATGCCGTTTTCGCCGGAAATTATCTTGCGAACATCATCCCGGGCCATCATGCTGGATGACTATATTCCTATTCCGGACCGCGCCGGAACCACCGACCAGGAGCCACTGACATGACACACACACCGGCTGCCAATGCGAGATTCGCTGCGCTCGATGATCAGCATCGCCGGTTCGACGGGCCGCTGCCCCGGGCATCCCGATTTGCAGACGGCTGGCAATCGGCTAGTCGCCGCGACGGGGAACGCCGCATGGCTGCGTGCCGCAGAGCCATTGCCCGCCGACGTGAGGCCGTCGCTTGCTGCAACCCATCCATAGACCCATCCATAGACCCGGTATTGGCCCGGTTGACCGATCGGCTCACGCGGCTCCGCGCCGCCCGAATTGACGCCCGAATTGACGCCCGTGGAATTGATTAACGAACTTGGCCGACGCTGATCGCTGACCGTGGTATGGAGAGTCCACAACGGCTATGCTGGCCCTACCGCAATTGGGTCATTTTCATGCACCATAGCGGTCTCTTGAGGGGCCTCCGGACTGGAACCCCGGCACGAAGGGCCGGACCATCAATGATCACGGGAGAAGGCGGACGATGACGAATCGGGGGACCGATCAGGCAACCAAACCGGCGCCGAAGCGAGCAGTCACCTATGTCGACGGTCAGTGGCTCGACGGCAATCCGCCTTTGATGGGGCCTATGACACATGCGGTTTGGATGGCATCGGTCGTCTTCGATGGCGCCCGGGCTTTCGATGGCGTCATGCCCGATCTGGACCGTCATGCAGACCGATTGATCGACTCCGCCAAGGCCGTGGGCCTGGCGCCGCCGGTGACGGCGGCCGAGGTCGACGGTTTTGCGCGTGAAGGGGTCGCGCGGTTCGAAAAGGGTGCGCATCTTTATATCCGCCCGATGATCTATGCCGAGGACGGGTGGGTCGCCCCGGACCCCGCCTCAGCCCGGTTCATCGTCACGGTCTTCGAAAGCCCCATGCCCGACCCGTCGGGCCTGTCCGTTTGCCTGTCGACCAAGCGCCGGCCGACCCCGGAAACCGCCCCGACAGCCGCCAAGGCATCGGCTCTTTATCCCCAGGCCGGCTTGGCGTTGACCGAGGCGGCGCGCCGCGGCTTTCAGAATGCCGTCATGCTCGACGCTCTGGGCAATGTGGCCGAACTCGCCACCGCCAATCTGTTCCTGGCCAAGGACGGGATCGTAAAAACACCGGTACCGAACGGAACCTTCCTCGATGGCATCACACGGCAACGGGCCATCGCCTTGATGCGGCATGACGGCTTGACCGTGATCGAATGCCGGGTCTCGCCCAACGATCTGTTGACCGCCGACGAACTTTTCTCCACCGGCAACCATGGCAAGGTCTTGCCCATCACACGGTACGAGGATCGGGATATTTCGCCGGGCCCGATATACCATCGCCTGCGTACTGCCTATTGGGATTTCGCCCATTCCTGCCGCTAAAGCCTCCGCCCGAATGATACAACCGGACATCACGCCATGACACCTCGGCTGCTGATCCTGGACGCGCTGCGCGGCATCGCCATCATCGGGATGGTCGTTTACCACGCCGCCTGGGATCTTGATTTCCTGGGGCTCGCTGATCTGTCGGTGGCCATTTCCCCAGGCTGGCAGTGGACGGCCTATATCGTCGCCGGGACGTTCCTGACCGTCTCGGGGATCAGCCTCGCCCTTATGACCCATCACCGGCTGCGTTTGATCGCCTTTAGCCGGCGCTTAGCGATCATCGCGCTTTGCGCCGTTGCCGTCACGATCGGCACGCGCCTGCTGATGCCGGACACCTACATCTATTTCGGCATACTGCACTCCATCGCCGTCGGAAGCTTGATCTGCCTGTTTTTCGCGCGCGCACCCTGGATTCTGACGGCTCTGGCCGGGGGTGCCGTTTTATGGATCGGTTTGACGGCGACGGTGCCGGCCCTGACCCATCCGATTTGGGCCTGGACCGGGCTAATGCCCGCACCGCCGCCTTCATCCGACTTCGTTCCAGTGTTTCCTTGGACGGGGCTGATGCTGATCGGGATGGCTGCCGGAAGGGTCTTGGCCCGCAACGGTGCGATCCTTGAAACCATTGCCTCTGTCGAGCCTATCGGCTGGCCGGGCCGGGCCCTGATCTGGCTGGGCCGGAAGAGCCTGATCATCTATATGCTGCATCAACCGATTCTGATCGGCGTTTTCATGGCCTTTGCCACAGTTGCCGGCCCCGCCGGCAGCGACGAGGCGTCCTCCTCGGGGATCGTGCTTGATCTGACCGCGCCGGGACAAGCGATGCACACCGCCGCATTTCTTTCGTCGTGCGAGAGCAACTGCCGCGATGCAGGCGGCGGCGACCTGTGCACCACCTATTGCCGCTGCGTGGTGACCGGCCTTCGTGAAACCGATCTTTGGCAAAGCGAAGCCCTGTCGGAGCCCGACATCATGGCCGACCCGGAATTTCTGGGCGTCATTGAAATCTGCCAAGCCGATGTCCAGACCCCCATCGATCCGGCCGACTGATCCGTCGTTTCCGATTTGGTAACAAAAAGCGCATACCTTGCGGTTAGCGGGTCCTGACAGACGCTGGCGGCAGTCGGACGTCGTCGGACGCCCCACAATTCGGTTCATTCATGTCGGCGGAAAACCATGTCAAACAGCACCGCAGTAAGCACGAAGAACGGCCAATCCGGCGGCAGCCGGCCGGCGGCCGGCAGCATCGGCGTTGCCCGTGATGTCTCGGTCGATCGCGGGCCAACGACCCAGTTCGTGACGATGACCCTTGCCGGACAGTTGTTCGGCATTCCGACCGAAGAGGTTCAAGACGTTCATCGCCTGCAGTCGATCACGCCCATTCCCTTGGCGCCGCCCGAGATCGCCGGCGCCTTGAACATACGAGGTAAAATCGTAACGGCCGTGGACCTGCGCCGCCGTCTGGGCCTGCCGGCCGCGGAGAAATCCGGCAAAGACCTGATGAGCATCGTCGCCGAATACAACGATCATTTATACAGCCTCGTTATTGATGATATCGGCGAGGTCATGAGCCTTCCAGATCGTGATTTGCAGAAGAACGCATCGACCATGGATGTGCGATGGCGTGAGATATCAGAAGGCATCTATCGCCTGGATGGCCGGTTGATGGTTCGCACAACCGTCGCCAAGCTTCTCAATTTCATGCATTGATGCCGCTCCCTCCGCCGTCTGACGGATGCCGCCATGTCTCAAAACGCCGATCCGATCTCAACCGCCGACACGGATGATGGGGCCCATTCGCCGACCGGTCATATCGCGCGCGGCACTTACAGCGGCGCGACCGCCGAAATGGTCGAGGGACTGCGCCGGGAATTTTTCGACGAAACGCTTGAGCGGCTTCAAGAATTTGAGTCGACCGAAATTGATCAGCTTGGCGATATCCGTGAATTTTTCTTTCAGACCCGAGGGCAAGCACATAATTTTGACCTCCCCCTTCTCGAAGTCGTCTGCCGGCAAGCAGAGAATTATCTTTCGGCACTGACCAGCCTTGATGAACGCCGCCAGTTGGATATTCGCCGCTATCTGGATACGGCCACGGATATCCTGGAGGGCACGATCAGCCCTGATACGGATCCGGCCCAGTTGGTACGCACCCTGCCGGGCCGCATTTCGGACGGCTTTTCGCCGGACCAAATCGAGATCCGCGAAGTCGAAGTGATGCTGGTCATGCATCACAACGCCCAGACCCATTTCATCGAGCGCGAGGTCCAAGCCTGCGGTTACCGGGTGACCATCATCACCGGCACCCTCGAAGCGCTGGCTCACGCCACCCGCACGAAACCGGATTTCATGATCGTTTCCGCCGTCATGCCGGGCCTCTCCGGTATCGACTTGGTCATAGGGCTTTCCCACATGCCCGAGACGCGCAATATTCCCCTGGCTCTCATCACCAGCCTGCCGCCAAGCTCCGACTGGCTCCGGGTTCTGCCCGATGGCATTCCGATCATTCGCAAGGGGCCCACCTTCGGTGACGATCTGGCCCATGCCTTGAACGAAGCGTTCCTATTGTAAAATTGCAGAATATCATTACCCAGGGTTGATTTTCCCTGCCGCTGCGCATCTGGCGGCAGCACCGATGCGATAAGAATGCTGGCCGATTGCATCGACGCCGAGGGCCCGCTGCTGAAAATGGCGCGAAGAGGGTATCGTGATCGGCGCTTCCGATGCTTTGACCCGGTCGGTGCTGCGCACGCTAAACCGGCGTTTCGGGCCGGTGTCCCCTGAAACCAAGACGCGGGTCCGTGACACACCGATGACGCAGCTCGACGCCTTGGTGGATCGTGGATCGCGCCTTCACTGCAGCTTCATTAGAGGCCGTTTTTGACGACGCCAGCACCAATTGACGGTTCCGCATTCGCAAGGCTGCACGGTTTAGCCTATTCAGCACACTCTGGAGACACGCAACGCGGAGACATGGGTAACAAAAACGTATCTGGGACTTGGGCAACAGCTTGCGGCTGTTGAGAGGCGTGCAATAACGACCCCATTTTCGAGGTTATCGGCTTCCAAAAGGGACCCCTCTGGGAACGGGGCTCAGACGAGCACCGGCAGCATCACACCCATCAGGTGACGACCCCGGTCACAGATCACCTTCTTCCAGGTGTGCAGGAGGAGATCAGAACAACTCACCGTCGTGCATTGCGTGCGCAAGGGTTCGGTCGTACCCCCTGCTCGCAACAATCAAGCCCTGCGTGTAGGGATGGGCGGCTTGCCGCTCTTCATTCAGGATGTCGCGCGTGATCATTTCGAGTATTTTTCCCTGGCGCATGACAGCAATCTGCGGACACATGTGGGC
>LFIK01004458.1_pt1 | contig 11354 bp, 10 predicted proteins | sample 643401 | NCBI WGS metagenome assembly LFIK01 (sample SAMN03777447, study PRJNA286221) | soda lake metagenome | biome: soda lake; feature: Kulunda steppe; material: water; isolation source: sample T5-Br brine of Lake Tanatar-5 | place: Russia: Kulunda steppe | collected 2010-07
CCGACCGGCCGCGGCGCCCACCCACCCGCCCGTCGCGCCGCGCCCGGTCGGGGCGCGGGGGGCGCGATTCGCCTGTCATCCAGTCAGAACGACCATTCGATGGCCACCGTCAGCGCCAGCCCCACAAGCGCGCCGATGATGGCGTAGACCGCGCCATATTGCAGCATGTCCAGCCGCTGGCCGTTCAGTCGGCGCGCCTGACGCACTCCAAGCCACGCTCCCACCAGCACTCCGAAAATGACGATCATGCGCGTTCCCTTCCGTTGCGGACGCGGCCTCGTCTAGGCGCATGGGGCGCGCGCGTCCAGAGCGGGCGGGTCAGCGCAGCTCGGCGACTTCGGAGATGCGCGCCTCCAGCGCGTCGGGGCGGCCGAAGCCCCACAGCGCCAGCGGCGCGGCGGCGTCGCGCAGGCGCGCGGCCTCGGTGGTTCGGCCGCCGCGGGCCAGGGCCTCGGCCTGGACGACCTTCAGTGTGGCGGCGAGCGCGGCGTTGCGGGTGCGCTGCGCGGGCTCCAGCGCGCGCTCGGTCAGCGCGATGGCCAGATCGAGCTGGCCTGCGCCCAGCGCCTGGGTGGCGACATGCAGGTCCATATGGGCGGCATGAACCTCGCCGCCCGGCATGTCGGCATAGATGCGTTGCGCCTGAAGCAGCGCGGCGAGCGCGGTCTCGCCGGCATCGGGCGGGGCGACGCGGGTGATCAGGAACAGGCTGAACGCCAGCCGCGGTCCGGTCCAGCCCTGCGCATTGGCGATGGTGAGCGCGCGCGCGGCGGCGCGGCGGCGCTCGGAGGCGCTGCTGGCCGCACCCAGCGCGGCTTCGACCGCGTCGACCCATTCGCGCGGCGAGGGTTCGGCAAGCCGCGCGGGCGGGGCGATCCGCTCGCCGCGCGGGTTCAGCCGCCTCAGGATGGCGGGCAGGCGGGCGGCGACCTCGTCGCGCGACATGCCGACGCGCAGTTCGGGTGCGTGCCAGGCGCGCAGCACCAGCATGTCGAAGCCGGTGAGCGAGGTCTGGAAATTGTCGTCGTTGAACACCGTGTCGGGCAGGCGGAACAGGTCGTTGAGCGGCCCCACGGCCTGCGCGATTTCCTCGTGCAGGCAGTCGCGGACCTCCTGCGGCGGCGCGTCCGAGGGGATGAACACCGCCACCTGCGTGCGTTCGACCACCTGCGCCCAGTCCAGCGGCTGCGCGCGCGGGTTTGCGCGGAACTCGGCAAACGAGCTCACGTTGGGCACCACGAAGCACGCCGCCAGCGGCACCAGCGCGCGCATCTGCCGCCCCGGCAGGAATTCGACGATCACCTCGGCGTCGCGGTCGGGCACGCGGGTGATGTCGAGCCCGGCTTCGGCGCGCATGCGCGCCAGCAGGCGGTCGGTCTCGACGCCCGCGCCGGGGGGGACCTGCCCGGCCAGCGCCACGCGCACCGGGCGCTCGAACCGCGAGAACTGCGCGATCTCGCGCCCGCTTTCGAGGAAGAAGCCCAGTTCGAGGATGTCGTGGGCCATCTCGACGTTGCTGCGCGCGGGCGGAAAGGGCTGCTTGGTGTCGAACGCCGGCAGCGGGATCGCGGCGGCGGTGGCGGCGCGGAAGCGCTCGGACGTGTCGGGCCCCGACGGCGCGGCGCAGGCGGCGAGCGCGAGCAGCGGCAGGGCGCGAAGCAGGCGGGCGGCAGAGGCGGGGCGCAGGCGGGGCATCGCGGGTCCTTGTCTACGGGGAAGCGCGGCGCGTTGTCCGCGCGCGGCGCCGCAGTCCGGGGGTGGACTTCCGCGTCAGCCTAGCGCGCGGCCCGGCGCCTCGCAACCGGGGGGACAATCGGCAGGAAACCGCGTGACATCGAAGGGGGCATCGGCTATCCCCCGCCGCGAGGCCGAAGGCAACAGGCGCGATGCAACGTTACAGCATGACGACACCGACAGGCGAACGAGGGGACCCCGACATGAAGCCCGAACTGTTTCTGCCAACCGATTACCGTCCGGCCGAGGACGAGCCCTTCATGAACGACCGTCAGCTGGAGTATTTCCGGCGCAAGTTGCTGGCCTGGAAGGAAGATATCCTCAACGGCAGTCGCGAGACGCTGGAGGGGCTGGCCAATTCGTCGCGCAACATTCCCGACATCGCCGATCGCGCCAGCGAAGAGACCGACCGCGCGCTCGAGTTGCGCACCCGCGACCGTCAACGCAAGCTGGTGGCCAAGATCGACGCCGCGTTGCGCCGGATCGAGGACGGTGAATTCGGGTATTGCGAGGTGACGGGCGAGCCGATCTCGCTCAGGCGGCTGGATGCGCGCCCCATCGCCACCATGACGCTCGAGGCGCAGGAACGCCACGAGCGCCGCGAGCGCGTGCACCGCGACGGCTGAGACCGCGACGGGGCGACAGGGATCAGGCACCGGGGCGCGCTCCGGTGCCGTTTTTGTTGGCAGGGCCGGAGGAGCGGATGCGCGAGGCGGTGATCATCGGCGGTGGGGTCGCTGGGCTGGCGCTGGCGGTGGCGCTGGCGCCGCGCTGGCGGGTGCGGCTGCTGGAGCAGGCCCCGGCGCTGCGCGAGGTCGGTGCGGGGCTGCAGGTCAGCCCCAACGGCGCGGCGGTGCTGCGCGCGCTGGGGCTGGGCGCGGCGCTGGATGCGGCGGGAATGGCGGCGCGCGCGGTGGTGCTGCGCGATGGCCTGCACGCGGGGGCGGAGGTGCTGCGCATGGCGCTTCCCGACGACGGCGCCGGCTTCCGGCTGATCCACCGCGCCGATCTGGTGGCGCTGCTGGAGCGCGGCGCGCGCGACGCCGGGGCCGAGGTCATGCTGGATGCGCAGGTGGCGCTGGTGCGCCCGGGCGAGAGCGGGGCGCGCCCGCAGCTGGCGCTTGCCGATGGCCGGGTGATCGAGGCCGACCTGATCGCCGGCGCCGACGGGCTGCATTCGGTGCTGCGCGAGACCATCGCCGGGGTGGCGCGCCCGTTCTTCACCGGCCAGGTGGCGTGGCGCGCGCTGATCCCGTGCGCGCCCGGCGCGGCGCCCGAGGCGCAGGTGTTCATGGGTCCGGGGCGGCATCTGGTCAGCTACCCGCTGCGGGGCGGCAGCCTGCGCAACATCGTCGCGGTCGAGGAGCGGCGCGAATGGGCCGAGGAGGGCTGGACCCACCGCGACGATCCGGCCGCGCTGCACGCGGCGTTCGCGGGCTTCGGTGGGCCGGTGCCGGGGTGGCTGGCGCAGGTGCGGGAGCCGTGGCTCTGGGGGCTGTTCCGGCACGAGGTCGCCGCGCGCTGGCACCGTGGCGGCTGCGTGCTGCTGGGCGATGCCGCGCACCCGACGCTGCCGTTTCTGGCGCAGGGCGCCAACATGGCGCTGGAGGACGCCTGGGTGCTGGCGGCGATGCTGGCGCGGGGCGGTGACGTGGCGGCGGCGCTCGACGCCTATCAGGCCGCGCGCGCCCCGCGGGTGCGACGGATCATTGCGGCGGCGAATGCCAACGCGCGCAACTACCACCTGCGCGCGCCGCTGCGCCAGATTGCGCACAGCGCGCTGCGGCTGGGCGCGCGGATCGCCCCGCAGGCGCCCGTGCGCCGCTTCGGCTGGCTGTGGGAGCACGACGTGACCCGCGCGCACCCGCGTTCCGACGGGTGATCCAGCGGCGAAGCCCCCGCGCGCGGGGGCTTCAGGTCCATGATGGCGCCCGCGGGGCGGGCGCGTGGGCGCGCGTGGCGGGCGGATCGCTCTGGACACTGGCGGTGGGGTCGTGTTCTGTGCGGGAAAGACCCGTTTGGGAGGACGGTCCATCATGTCCAGCGATCCGACGCTGACGCTCTCGCGCCCCGTTTCCGACGAGGTGCGCAAGACGACCTGCTACATGTGCGCGTGCCGCTGCGGGATCGACGTGCATCTGAAAGACGGCAAGGTCAGCCATATCGAGGGCAACCGCGACCACCCGGTCAACCGCGGCGTGCTGTGCGCCAAGGGCAGCGCGGGGATCATGCAGCACCGCTCGCCTGCGCGGCTGCGCGCGCCGCTGCGCCGGGTGGGCCCGCGCGGGTCCGGGCAGTTCGAGGAGATCAGCTGGGACGAGGCGCTGCAGACGGCGGTGGACTGGATGGCGCCGCTGCGCGCCGCGGCCCCCGAGAAGCTCGCGTTCTTCACCGGGCGCGACCAGTCGCAGAGCTTCACCGGCTGGTGGGCGCAGGCCTTCGGCACGCCCAACTGGGCCGCGCATGGCGGGTTCTGCAGCGTGAACATGGCCGCCGCCGGGATCTACACGCTGGGGGGCGCGTTCTGGGAGTTCGGCCAGCCCGACTGGGAGCGCACGAGGCTCTTCGTGCTGTTCGGCGTGGCCGAGGATCACGACAGCAACCCCATCAAGATCGGGCTCGGCAAGCTCAAGGCGCGCGGGGCGCGGGTGATCGGGGTGAACCCGATCCGGTCGGGCTACAATGCGGTGGCCGATGACTGGGTGGGCATCACGCCCGGCACCGACGGGCTGTTCATCCTGTCGCTGGTGCATGAGTTGCTGCGCACCGGCGCGGTCGATCTGGACTATCTGATCCGCTACACCGACGCGCCGTTTCTGGTGAATGCCGCCGACGGCCCGGAAAAGGGGCTGTTCCTGCGCGATGCGGATGGTGCACCATTGGTGCGCGACCGCAGGACGGGCCGCGCGGTGGCGTGGAACGCGCCCGGTGTGCAGCCCGATCCCGGGCGCGGCGTGGTGGTGGACGGGGTCGAGCATCTGCCGGTGTTCCGCCATCTGGCCGAGCGTTATCTGGACCCCGCCCACGCCCCCGAGGCGGTGGCCGAGCGCTGCGGCCTGACACCCGCGCGCATCCGCGCCATCGCCGCCGAGATCGCGCGCGTGGCCTTCGAGGAGGAGATCACGCTCGACCGCCCCTGGACCGATTTCCGCGGGGTGCGGCACGACAAGATGACCGGCCGGCCGGTGGCGTTTCACGCCATGCGCGGGCTCTCGGCGCATTCCAACGGGTTCCAGACCACGCGCGCGCTGCACATGCTGCAGGTGCTGCTGGGCTCGGTCGAGGTGCCCGGCGGCTTTCGCTTCAAGCCACCCTATCCCAAGCCCGCCACCGCGCATCCGCGCCCGCATGGCCGCGCCACCCCCGGCGCGCCGCTTGACGGGCCGCATCTGGGCTATCCGCAGGGCCCCGACGATCTGCTGCTGACCGAGGACGGCGCGCCGCTGCGCATCGACAAGGCGTTTTCCTGGGAGCATCCGCTGTCGGCGCACGGGATGATGCACATGGTCATCTCGAATGCGCATGCGGGCGATCCCTACAGGATCGACACGCTGTTTCTGTACATGGCGAACATGGCGTGGAATTCGTCGATGAACACCTCGGCGGTGATGGAGATGCTCACCGACACCGACGAGTCCGGCGCGTATGTGATCCCACGCATCATCTGCGCCGACGCCTACAGCTCGGAGATGGTGGCGTTCGCCGATCTGGTGCTGCCCGACACCACCTATCTGGAGCGGCACGACTGCATCAGCCTGCTGGACCGCCCGATCTGCGAGGCCGAGGCGCTGGCCGATTCGATCCGCTGGCCGGTGGTCGCGCCCGACCGCGATGTGCGCGCGTTCCAGTCGGTGCTGCTGGAACTGGGCGCGCGGCTGGGCCTGCCGGGGATGGTGCGCGACGATGGCAGCCCCGAATACGCCGAATACGCCGATTACATGGTGCGCCATGAACGCCGCCCCGGCGTCGGGCCGCTGGCGGGCTGGCGCGGGGAGGCGGGCGACGGCGTGGGACGCGGCGCGCCCAACCCCGCGCAGTTGCAGCGCTACATCGACAATGGCGGCTTCTTCGTCGATCACATCCCCGACGAGGCGCAGTTCTTCAAGCCGTGGAACGCCGCCTATCAGGACTGGGCGGTGGCGCGCGGGCTCTATGACAGCCCGCAGCCCTATGTGCTGAACCTGTGGTGCGAGCCGCTGCGCAAGTTCCAGCTTGCCGCCGAAGGCCATGGCAAACGCCAGCCGCCCGAGCATCTGCGCGCGCGGATCAAGACCTGCTTCGACCCGCTGCCGATCTGGTACGAACCCTTCGAGCAGGCGGCGCTCGACACCGCCGCGTATCCGCTTCACGCGCTCACGCAGCGGCCGATGGCGATGTATCACAGCTGGGGCTCGCAAAACGTGTGGCTGCGCCAGATTCACGGGCAGAATCCGCTCTATCTGCCGCGCGACGTGTGGCAGGCGCATGGCTTCCGCCCCGGCGACTGGGCGCATCTGACCTCGCCCCACGGGAAGATCACGGTGCCGGTGGCGCGGATGGATGCGCTCAACCCGCACACGGTCTGGACGTGGAACGCCATCGGCAAGCGCCGCGGCGCCTGGGCGCTGTCCGACCGCGCGCCCGAGGCCGAGCGCGGGTTCCTGCTCAACCACCTGATCCACGAATTGCTGCCGCCGCGCGGCGACGGGCTGCGCTGGGCGAATTCGGACCCGATCACCGGGCAGGCGGCGTGGTTCGACCTGCGCGTGCGGATCGAGCGCGCGGCCGCGCATGACGGCCCGTCGCTGCCCGCGCACCCGGCCCAGGCCTCGCCGGTGGGGCAGGGGCCGGCGGTGGTGGCACATGGCGCGGAGTGGACGACATGACCAGCCTTCCCCAAGCGACCGACCGCAAGCTGGGTCTGGTGATCGATCTGGACACCTGCGTGGGCTGTCACGCCTGCGTGGTGTCGTGCAAGGAGTGGAACAGCCAGGGCCACGGCGCGCCGCTGTCCGACACCGACGCCTTCGGCGCCGCGCCCGAGGGCAGCTTCCTCAACCGCGTGCACAGCTTCGAGGTCACGCGCGAGGACGCGCCGCCGATGGTGGTGCATTTCCCGAAATCCTGCCTGCATTGCGACGATGCGCCCTGCGTCACCGTCTGCCCCACGGGGGCGAGCTACAAGCGCCCCGAGGACGGGATCGTGCTGGTGAACGAGGACGCCTGCATCGGCTGCGGCCTGTGCGCCTGGGCCTGCCCTTACGGCGCGCGCGAGATGGACACGCAGGCGGGGGTGATGAAGAAATGCACGCTCTGCGTGGATCGGATCTACAACGACCACCTGCCCGAAGTGGACCGCGAGCCCGCCTGCGTGAAAAGCTGCCCCGCCGGGGCGCGCCATTTCGGCGATCTGGCCGACCCCGACAGCGCCGTGTCGCAGCTGGTCGCGGCGCGCGACGGGATGGACCTGATGCCCGAGCAGGGCACGAAGCCCGTCAACAAGTATCTGCCCCCGCGTCCGCGCGACACGCTGCCCGTGCCCGATCCGGGCACCCGCCCGGCCGAACCGGCGGTGGGGGACGTCAAGGGCCTGCTGGGCTGGCTCGACCGCACGTTGGAGAGGCTCTGAGATGCATCCGGCACCGTCACTGATCCTGTTCACCGTGTTTTCCGGGCTGGGCTTCGGGCTTCTGGCGTGGCTGGGGCTGGGGCTGGGGCTGGGGCTGGGGCTGGGGGCGCCTGCGCCCACGGGCTGGGCCGCGTTCTGGTGGTTCGGGCTGGGCTATGCGCTGGCGGGCGGCGGGCTCATGGCCTCGGCCGCGCATCTGGGCCACCCGGAGCGGATGCTGCTGGCGTTCACGCAGTGGCGGTCGAGCTGGCTGTCGCGCGAGGCGGTGCTGGCGGTGGCCGCGCTGCTGGTGATGGCCCCGCACGCGGCGGGGTCGGTGTTTCTGGACGCGCCGATCCCGGCGCTGGGCGTGCTGGGATCGGCGCTGGCGCTCGCCACGGTCGCGGCCACGTCGATGATCTATGCGCAATTGCGCACCGTGCCGCGCTGGAACCATTGGAGCGTGCCGGTGCTGTTCGTGATCGCCTCGGTCGCGGGCGGGGCGCTGCTGGCGGGGCAGGGGCTGGCGGCGGGGCTGTTGATGCCGCTGCTGGCACTGGCGCTGGTGGTGCACTGGCAGGCGGGCGACGGGCGCTTTCGCGCCGCGGGCAGCGATGCGGGCACCGCCACGGGGCTGGGCGGCCTTGGCCGCGTGCGGCTGCTGGAGCCGCCGCACACCGGCGGCAACTACCTGCTGCGCGAAATGGTGCATGTGGTGGGCCGCCGCCACGCGCTCAAGCTGCGGCTGATCGCGCTGGGCGCGGCGGCGGTGGTGCCCGGCGTGCTGATGCTGATCGCGCCGTTCTCGGCCCCGGTGGTGGCGCTGGCGGCGGTGCTGCACCTGGGCGGCATGCTTGCCGCGCGGTGGCTGTTCTTTGCCGAGGCCGAGCACATGGTGGGTCTCTATTACGGGCGCGGCGCAACAACGCCGTGACTGCCCCTTTCGCCCCGGCGCGGCGCTGCTATAACCCCCCGGTGACCTCATAACGCAGGAGCCTGCAGGCATGGCCGAGATCAAGGACCCCGAGAACACGATCCTCATCGAGTTGAAGGACGGCACCGTCACGATCGAGCTGCTGCCCGACATCGCACCGCAGCACTGCGCGCGGATCAAGGAACTGGCGCGCGCGGGGGCTTATGACGGGGTGGTGTTCCACCGGGTGATCGACGGGTTCATGGCGCAGACGGGCGATGTGCAGCATGGCGGCGAGGGCGGAGACCTGCGCCGCGCGGGCACCGGTGGCTCGGACCTGCCCGACCTGCCGGCCGAGTTCTCGGGCGTGCCCCATGACCGCGGCACGCTGGGCGCGGCGCGCAGCCAGAACCCAAACAGCGCCAACAGCCAGTTCTTCATCAACTTCGCCGACAATCACTTCCTGAACCGCCAATACACCGTCTATGGCCGGGTGATCGACGGGATGGCGCATGTCGACGCCATCACCCGCGGCGAGCCACCCGCGACCCCCGACCGCATGATCTCGATGAAGGTGGCCGCCGATGCGTGATCGTCTGATTGTCGCATGGCTGTTCGCGCTGGGGCTGGCGGTGCTGGGCGGCTACTATCTGTTCGCCACCCGCGCGCCCGAACCCAGCCTGTCGGCCTCGGTCATCGTCACCGACGGGCCGGTGCTGGAAATCGACGTGGCCGGGCAGGCCGAGGGCACGATTCGCATTCAGCTGCGCCCCGATGTCGCGCCCCGGCATGTGGAGCGCGTGGTCACGCTGGCCGAGGATGGCGCCTATGACGGCGTCGTGTTCCACCGCGTGATCGACGGCTTCATGGCGCAGACCGGCGATGTCGAGCATGGCCGCGAGGGCGGCGACCTGCGCCGCGCCGGCACCGGCGGGTCGGACCTGCCGAACCTGCCGGCCGAGTTCTCGGACCTGGCGTTCGAGCGCGGGGTGATGGGCATGGCGCGCTCGGCCAACCCCGACAGCGCCAACAGCCAGTTCTTCCTGATGTTCGACGCCGCGCCGCATCTGAACAACCAGTATACCGCGCTGGGGCATGTGATCGACGGCTTCGACGTGCTGGACGCGATCAAGCGCGGCACCGGCCCCAATGGCGCCGTGATCGGGGACCCCGACCGGATGGCAACCGTCCGGGTTGTGGACTGAACCACCCTGCCACGCGGGCAGGCATGACGGGGCGCGGAGGGCATCGCCGCGCCCCGTTTCGCTTGGCCTTGACCCGCGATCACGCGTAAGCTGGCGGCAGCGGCGGGTGTCGCGGCGCTGTCACGCGCGCGCGCCACCCTGATCGCCGGACCATCGCCCGCCAGCCGGGCCAGCAGGGAGATCCGATCATGACCACCCCCAAGCACGGCGCCGCGGCGCTCCAGACCCTCAGCCGGCGCGGCTTCATCACCGCTGCCGGGGCCAGCATGGTGCTCACCGGCGCAGGCGCCTTCACCATGTCCACCGCACGCGCGGGCGGCGGCTACCGCCTTGGCGTGCTGCACATCAACGACATGCATTCGCGCATCGCCGAGATCAGCCGGTTCAACTCCACCTGCTCGGACAGCGACGCCGAGGAAGGCAACTGCTTCGGCGGCGCCGCGCGCCTTGCCACCGCGCTGCGCGAACGCCGCGCCGCGCATGACGCGGACGGGCTGGCGCATGTCACGCTCGACGCCGGCGACCAGTCGCAGGGGACGCTGTTCTACACGACCTATAACGGCCTGGCCGAGATCGAGATGATGAACATGATCGGTTTCGACGCCATGGCGCTCGGCAACCACGAGTTCAACAACGGCCCCGACGCGCTGGCCGAGATGATCGCGACCGCCGAATTCCCGGTGATCTCGGGCAACACCAACGTCGCCGAGGGCCCGCTGGGCGAGGTGCTGCAGGAATACACGATCATCGAGCGCGACGGCGAGCGCATTGCCGTGCTGGGCGTGACCACCCCTGACACGGCGATCATCTCGTCGCCCGGCCCGCATGTGACCTTCACCGACGATATCCTCTATCTGCAGGAAGCGGTCGCGCGCGTGAAGGCCGACGGGATCGACAAGATCCTGGTGCTCAGCCATGTGGGCTTCAACCGCGACCAGCAGATCGCGGCCGAGGTCGACGGGATCTCGGCGATCATCGGCGGGCACAGCCACACGCTGTTGTCGAACACCGCAGAGGACACGCCCGATTACGCGACGCTGGTCGAAAGCCCATCGGGGCGTGCGGTGCCGATCGTGCAGGCCTATGCGTTCTCGCGTTACATGGGCGAGCTGGTGCTGGAATTCGGCGCGGACGGCGCCGTGGTGTCGGCGGAAGGCGACACCGTGTTGCTGGATGCCAGCTTCGCCGAGGCCGAGGACCTGAGCGCGCGCATCCGCGAGCTTGCCGGCCCGATCGAGGAGATGGTGCGCACCCCCGTGGCCGAGCTTGCCGCACCCATCGACGGCGCGCGCGAAAGCTGCCGCGCGATGGAATGCGAGATGGGCAACACCGTCGCCGACGCGATGCTGGACGCGGTGGCCGATCAGGGCATCACCATTGCGCTGGCCAATGGCGGGGGCTTGCGCGCCTCGCTGGGCGAGGGAATGGTGACGCTGGGCGATGTGCTGACCGTGCTTCCGTTCCAGAACACGCTTTACACCGTCGATCTGCCGGGCGCGGCGCTGGTGGCGGCGCTGGAGCACGGCGTCAACGCGATCGAGGACGGCGCCGGGCGCTTTCCGCAGGTCGCGGGGATGCGTTTCAGGCTGGACGCGTCGGTCGCCCCCGATGCAGGCCGCGTGTCGGCGGTCGAGGTGCGCGAGGGCGACGATTGGGTCGCCATCGACCCCGAGGCGATGTATTCCATCGTCACCAACGACTTCATGGCCGGCGGCGGCGACGGCTACGCGATGCTCGCGGCGTCGGGGCAGAACGGCTACGACACCGCCATCGACATCGCCGAGGTGCTGGCCGCGTATCTGGAAGCCAACGCGCCGTTTGCGCCCCGGATCGACGGGCGGATCCTGACGCAGTGACGCGCAGCGGCGGGGGGATGCTCGCCTGCGGCGGAACGCTGCGCTGACCACCCCCCCCC
>LFIK01004459.1_pt1 | contig 11353 bp, 5 predicted proteins | sample 643401 | NCBI WGS metagenome assembly LFIK01 (sample SAMN03777447, study PRJNA286221) | soda lake metagenome | biome: soda lake; feature: Kulunda steppe; material: water; isolation source: sample T5-Br brine of Lake Tanatar-5 | place: Russia: Kulunda steppe | collected 2010-07
CGCAGTGGCTATGGAGGGCATAACGGCTGCCACTCCAACACCCCTGCGGAGGGGGCCTGAAGAGGGGGGGGTATTGGACGTTGAGCCTGGAAGCATTGCCAAGCGGGTGCGGGCTAGGCGGCGGCGGTCGGGGAGCGCAGGGCTTGCACAGCAGCAGTAGTAGCTGCAGCAGCAGCACCACCACCAGAGACTGTGGCTGGTAATAGATAACGGAGCGTCCTGGTGCTCCTCCTCCTTATTGTCATTGCAGAGGAGGGGGCACGGGCAGAAGCTTGAGCTTGAGCGCAGGTGGGCCGCTGGCAGCAGCACCAGTGCTGCGTGGTATGGCTGTGTCGCTTTCAGCGACAGACGCTGGGCGTGCGTGCAAGGCCTGTGCTTGTGGTGTACAGGTGCAAGACTCCAAAGGAAGGCGCAATAGGTGCTGGCACACATGGAGTCCTTGCTGACGGACATCAACTAGTTGCCCTGTGCGGCAAAACAGAGGCTTGTGTTGAGTACGCATTGGTTGGTTAGAAGTTGGTGCCCGCTGGCACAGGGTGCCAGTCTGGTCGGGAAACCTGACCATGTATATAATGAAATATATATATTTGAGAAGACTGGCTGTGCACTTGCATCATTCTTATGCTTGGGCAGTGGCAGGCGCACATGTGGTCTCGATCTAGCTTCTGACAAGAGCCATCAGGGCTCAAAGCAGTCCTGGAGTGTCCCTGGGATTCACTGAAATGCTCTAGTGTGCACAGAGACCTGTGGCTTTAGCCTGATATTATGCGCACGTTTGGTGAGAGTTTGCCACTTTGAGGTTGTCCTATTGGTTACTTCAATCTCCGAACTAGTGAGTCACTTTGACTTACTGTGACACAAGAGAAGCTTATTTTGGACTTAACTTTGAACCCTCTTTTGGTTAGTTCAAAAATAAAACCAAGGAATTTATCATGGGCATTTATTAACCCTAAAGCCTTAACATACAACACAACTGATGTGCATCACACAAGTCACAATTGTAACTTGCAAGTTAGGGTTAAGCACCAGTCTGGTCGTCTGGCTGAATGGTGTGTGGCTGATCTTCGCCAGCCAAAAAGTAATCCATGATGTCTGAAATCAAATGGCAAAGTTTGCTGTGCCCTTAATTCTGACTAGGCAAGGCATGCAAAATATACAGGGCCTCCAAGGTTTTTCACAGAAGAGGGAGACAAATTTGTTCCTTTAAAGGAATGAGTGTATCTTGTAAAGAAGTAGAGTTCACCGCCACAAACAAGGTTTGACAGTGTAAAAGGACACGCACTGGCCGGTATACCCCATTAATGCACAATCGTATGCACAGCAGCACTTGTGACGCCACAACACAGGGTACTTCAAACAGTTATCCAGGCAGAGATCGAGGACAGCAGCTTAACGAAAGAAACATTAAGCAAAACGTCGCATAGATGCACCCAGTAGAATAACGAAAATGATCGGATATGAGTGGGGATCTAGAATAGCGAAAATGATCGGATATGAGTGGGGATCTAGAATGATCGGATATGAGTGGGTCGAGGCAAGAAACATTTTTGCTCAATATTACCATCCAAAAAAATATCGCAACTCATTAACTTAGTTGCTCTGCATGCATCCCCACCCTCTCCTGCCCCTTGAAGATGACGGGTTACGTGCTCCTGGCCGTAGTATTCATTTCCAAAATAATGTATTGTAGAGGAGAGCATGGAGACTTGAAGATCCTTGACCGGGTGAGTGAAATTCACACCATGAATGCGCCTCGGGTGCCATGTTTGGCCGTCATGTGTCACCTATGAGGGCCTCCTTGTGGCACAAACACCACCAAGTTCGTCATGAGTATTTTTACCTAAGAATACCCAGTAACAAAGACAGGCACACCTAGGATAACACAAAATACAGGGCGAGCATTGTTTGTTTTTTTGTGTAAAACGGAAATTTCTTCATGCTTTGAAATTTCTTCATGTTTAGGCAGACTCAGGGTGGGATTGCAAAAACAAGGCGGTGTGTTTGCCTTGGGGCCCTCATGAGCCTTGGCCTTGCTTGCATTTACTTGGCCTATTGCAGATCGCCTCCCGCCCATCACGTTGTCCATCAGCGTGCCAAAAATATGGGACTTGCAATGAAGAACTTTCCAGGTATGTCATCAATGAGGTGTGAGGGCACACAGGCCTCCCACGGTGTACCGGTTACAAGCAGCCATGCGGTGCAGAGTTTTGGTGTGCTCAATAACCACACACAACCACGGATATGACGTTTGAATCTGATGTTGTAGGTGTGACTGTCCGAAAGGAAGAAAGGGTTCTTCTTGCCATGAGCTCCTCTCTACTGAAGAACTTTCCGCACTGTGCTCACAAATGGGGTTTGAGGGCATGCAGCCCTGCTTGGCAGATGTGCAATGCCTGAACCGCTGCAACAACAGAGGGACTTGTGTACAAGGTTTCTGTCACTGCTTTCCAGGTAACATGTGTTTAACCATTGTAAGGGAACTGATTATCTAAAGGATGTTTTGCAAAGCAGTTTGGTCATGTCCTTAAATGTTTTCTCTTGCTTGACCTTCAAAAGTGTCCTGAGCTCATTGGAGGTTTCTAGAGAGATAGGATCTAAAAGATCGAACCCCACACGGCGCAGGTCACTTTGGCACAGACTGCTCACTCTCCCTTGATGATTCTGGTCAGACCCAAATCCTTGCTGGGGCTGGATACGTAACACGTGCTAAGCGGCCATGGGTTTACGTGTACGAGCTTCCTCTAGAATACAATGCTTGGTATGCATATGCAAAGCTGCTTCATATTGCTGCCTTGGTGTGTTTCTAAGACTTAATGCATGTGTGCATCAAATGCTTATACTTTCAGAGAAAAGGATTGAAGAAGAGTGAAAAGCATGCATTGTGTGGCAATCCTTAGAGGAGACCATGTAGCCAATGTTACACAAGAGATATTACAATCTTACAAATGTTAAATGCCGTGAATGAATAGAACCTTGTTTAATTGAGTTGTCAAGCTTACAACTGATGTAATCCTGACAGCAGCAACCCAAAAGAAGCCGAGGTACATAGAATGCATTGACCAGAGAGTGTGACCTAGAAGCTTGCAACCCTGGAAAATGAATGACGCTCATGCAAGAGCTTTTCTGCTTTACTGTTTCAAGACAATGTATGACATGAAAAATGTTTTTGCGTTTTTTAGGCAACAGCGCACACGTGTGGATCGCCCAACCTTTTTCCTCTTCTGGCAGGTCAGCTTTGTGAAGGCCAACTGCACTGTGTTGCGCCACAATTGCAGCTGCATAATACTTTTGTTACATTTTCTACTTTGTCTTAGCGTTCTCCTGCACGCGCTTTAATGTTGGCACCTTTTGCTCCTTGTGTCGTAAGCTTGTTGCAGTGCCTTGCTAGGAATGAACTTGCAACGAACGAGCCTGTTTGTTCGCTTGAGCACGTCAACAGGACCAAAAGATGAAATGAAGGCAAAGGTCAATACCTATCTGCATGCATAAGACTGCCTCCAGTTTGTTTGAACAGCAACCAAGTGTTCGCACTTATCCCTCAAAGTTTATGGGCGATAACCTTCAAGAAATTCCACAAAGCTTTATTTGCCTTTTTTGTGTGCTAACGCCATTCTTCTTGTGCTAAAAATGCTTAATGCAGCGCTTTCTGAGCAGTGGAGCACGAACAGCAGACCCTGACAAGGCTGACTTGTTCTTTATCCCAGTAAGTCCACTCCTGTGGCTCCACTTAAAGGACATCAGATTAAACAATGCCTCAAGGAGCATTATCATGTGAAGCATACTTTTTGTTATGCACCTCCAGCTTTTAAGTGATGCACAGCAGGTAAAATTTTCATGTGTGAGGTTAAAACTAAAGATTTATATATCTGTGCATCCTTCCATAAATGCTCCAGAGGACACAAGTGTGGCCAACTGTCAACAGAGGGCAGACAGGGACCCAATTGTAGGAAACTTTTGGAATCCAGTGCATGCTGGATTTTGGCGTATAATCACCTAGATTTTGTGAGAAAGCCAGGCTCTCCTTGATGCGCAGATCAACTCCAACTACCCAATCAACCATCAGGCTCAGGGCTGGACTGGGGATTGGCCAGTTTATTTACCGGGGTCATTCCTCAACCAGCCCATTCAAAGGCCCCATCATTTATAACAATCCTGAAAGATTGTGACTTAGATTGGCATACCTCTTAAATGGCGTGCCATAAACCATCCCTATTGGTGTCTAATTCTTCAGGGCACCACCAAAACACAGGGCTACTAGCTTCATGAACATTTAAGCAGTGCCCAAGACTTAACTAGGAGCCTACAATGAAGATGATCTATTGATCTGTGGTTTTGAGTTGAGTCAATCAACTTGAGTGCTCAATAAATAGTACTTTGCACTTTCACAGGTTTATTGCTTCATCATAAAGCCTGCTGGGCTTAATCCTATAAACCAGCAAGGAATGTGTGCATAGAGAACCTAGTGCATAATAGCAAATGGGGGTTATCTGAGGCCTGAATGGGTATGCGTTTGTAATGATTCGTTAGGGTATTGGCCCCCTGACTGGCTAGTTTTAAACTCAACATCCAAATGTATCCCTATTCACCAGCTACCCAAGGCGATCTATCTTGAAACTAGCTGACCAGGGGCCCCATGCCTTACCTTTTGCAGTGTAAACCCCACATCTCATAGTCAAGTCTCCACACCAGATCACCCACTGCAAGAAGTAGGTACATGATTGCTGGGTTTTATGATGCTGGTGTGATAAATAAAACATCATCGCAAGAACAATAGATTAAAAACACCCATTGGTTGGCAAGGTGTGCATTTTGGGTCAATACCTTAAAAGAATCCAGCAAAAAGGTACCAAAATCAACCCCCTCCAATCCCGGATTTCAGCATCCATACTTGTTTTAAAACATAAAGGAATTATTTCCATGGTGCTTTGAGGGTAGAATGGGCTGTGGTCGAGGCGGACTGGCCCATCAAATGTGTGTGTTTTTGCCCAAAAGAGCAATCATCCTGGCCCAAACAGTCTTCAGTATTAGCCTAAAATTAATCAGCAATAAAATCTTTGTATAACATTACATTTCACAAGCAAGGAACATTTCATAACTTTTGCTCTGGTACCCCCGGGATAGGCTAAATTTACATAGCAAGTTGCCCTGTGTAAGCCATATAGACCAATGGGTATGATGATGATCAAAGCCAGTCTTTGACGGTATCAATACTCTTGCTGCAAGCACAAAGAGAAAACAGTCAGAATTAAGATAGCACATTCAGAAGAAGAAGGGCAATGCTTCTTGACTGAAGCATTGTGGCTCGCAACATCCCATTTCAACACATCAGGCGTTATTGACCTTTGACAACCTATGCCACAATCCAATCTGCACGTCTGTTCAGACCCCTAAAAGCTTCATTTAACCCCCAAGATTGCCTTCTCAATGTGCTGGTTCTTAACAGCACCCATAGCCAAGATGCGGGTGCAAGGTACACTGCCTTGAAAAGAAAGGGTCGCCCTCGTTATCAACCAACAAGATCGAACTTGGCATAGATTATGTCATGCACTTTTGGATTCCCTTCACCGGATTGGATGTGCGTAATTTACGATGACGGCTTCCTGAGATACTGTTACGCTTTTGTGCCTCAGGTCTATATGCGGCACCTATCAGACCACTACAAGCTCAAGAGGGTAGTGGGATACATTGCATCTCACTGGCCATACATGAACCACACTGGGGGCATGTCAAAGCACATTGTCATTCATGGGGGTGAGCAGATGGTCTTGTGCATTGCCTTGTGCTTGCACACATGAATGCTGCACGCATGAATGCTGCTTGATGCCAACAATCAGCTTTCTATCTAGCTTGCTGCATCTTGCGACAAACATTTATGAGATGAAAGTTAAAAAAAAAACTGTTGATTGTATTGTATGTCAGCAAATAGGATTAAAAAGACCATGGCATAACTATGGTATGATTATGCACAGGCGACTGGGGAAAGAAGGAGCTGAGGAGGTTCAATGACAGAATTGAAGGACTACCAGATGGAATTCTTGGCGGCCTTACCTGGCTCACACATTGGGGCGTGCACAGGTACATGGCAACAGACAAGTGCCTTCAAAAGCTTCTTGACACCAATGGAACACTATATTCGATGTAGTAAATGCTCTTTGTGGAAGGAACTCTTGTGGAAGCATGGGTGGATTTTAAGAAGAAGCATTTTTCTTTCTCCTTGGTTGGTATGCAGGCATGTTTACCTGAGCTACGAGCAAAGTCTTGGTGGTCCCAGGAGTGGGCTTGTCTGGGAGCCTGCCCACAAACCCGGCAAGGTACTGGCATGATTGCCCTAACATGATTGCACATTGCATTCTCAGTCTGTATACAGACTACGTAGGACAGGATATATTGTAAGGAGGGTTGAGTAAAGTGGGTCTATAAAAATGGCAAAGAGGCTCTGTAGAGGCTCAAATAGCCCAAATGCACTTTAGAGCCTCTACATGGCATGCTGGACCCTCTTTACTGACCCCTAATTGTAAGGCAATTCTCAACACATTGGCTCAACAACATGACTGCGAGCGTATTGTATTGCAGTTGTTCTGTCTGAAAGGTAGGCTCTGATGCACAACCCATGCCCCATAATGTGCTGCACTTGTAGACACGCTTCATTATCTGGTAGCTAAGATGAACAAAATAGAACTCAACGACATCACACTGCCACTTTATTGAGCAGGACTGCGCACATTCATACGGTTAACACCTTGTCTTCATACAATGCAGGATGTCGTGGTGCCTGTCCCTGTGGCTGGAACGGCTGCGTATGGCCATGATATGTCTCCTCTGCACCCACGATTCACCAATCCACCAGACCGCAATGTGGTGTGTACGGAGGCCTAAACCCTGAAGAACTATAACCAAGGATACTGTCTACATGTCAGCCTCCTTGCCCGGTGCATCATAAGTCATGCTTGCAAATTGGTGCAGGCACTTCTTCTACTTTATGATTATCAAAACCAAGTAGCCCCGCAACTGTCAAGTAAGCCATTCTTAGGCAATTGGCCCACATAACCACTCCAAGCCATTGCTGGATGCAAGCTGTATTAGACGTTTTAGCCGCCCTCCAAGTGCTCAACATACTTGCAACTATGTGTTCCTGCTTGACATCGCTCATTTTCAAGCAGTGTGTGTACACGCATTGGACATGCAGACTTTTTTCCATGCTGGTCGTGTCTGCGGCGATGCACCACCTGGTGAGCTACAGCCAATGCAAGGGGGTGGATCATTTTCATGCTGAGGTTCCAGCTGTTGCTCCCTGTTCCTTCCCTGTATTTGCAGGGCAGTCACTGAAACATCACACATTTGCTTTTCATAGACTAATATCTCTTGAAAAATGCCCTACAGATACATCAAAGCCATGGCCATTTAATTGTGGGCCAAGAGGCCGCATGTATTCAGCTGGTGTGCGACAAAGAGTAAGTTTACCCAAGATTTATGGCCAGGCAACGAATGAATCTACAAATCAGCTGCATTTGCACATACTGATATGTGGCCCAATTAGTGTCTGATGTTTAAGTCTATGAACTGCTGAATTGGAAAGAGAGGAAGGCCATCATTTTGAGGACGCAGTATCAAAGCTAGGAATGCCAGCACAGTGTGAAACAGACCACTGAAACCATCAGTTTGCCCCTCTTATCCCTCTTGATCATCCCCTCAGGTGCACTCGTACCATCACAATAGGACAGGCTATGAAATCCTTCTACGCACAAAAAACCTTGGCATGAAGCTCAAGACATCCAAGTTCTGTCTGGCAACTCAGGTTTGGCGAGTCTGTGGGCCTGTCAATTGCATTCTGTAGCTGTGTAACTGTACATGCATACGTGCCTCTCACTACATATTTTTTTGTCCCATGCTTTGTTTCTAGTCACCTCAAAGTTGAAATAGAAGCATTGGTTCATAGCTTTAGAACATATGTGCTTTGCAGGGTGGGGGCCATGGAAACAGGCAGACTATAGCAGCAGTTTCTGGCTGCGTACCTGTTATTATTGGTAAGGCCTTCACTTGCATACTAGTGACCCAAACAATGTTTGGACTCCTCGCTGAGTCCACTGAATGATGCACACAAAGCTTAAGCAGGGTTATTCTGTTCTGACAAACATGCTTCATGCAAAAAAATGTCGATTTGATCACTTTGCAAAGCAGGTTCAGATCCATACTTCTAGTTTTTATATTTGTACACTCCACCTGCATTCACACACCTGGTGGTTCACAAATTTGTAATGCTCTACGTATATGTTTTACTTATGAACTCCTAGGTGACAACGTTTACCAGCCGTTTGAGCCAGAGCTTGACTGGAACAGCTTTGGCATTAGAGTTGAAGAGAAAAACATACCAATACTGCACACTATCTTGGCATCCATGGACAATGAGACATACAAACAGAAGCAGGTGATACGTATTGCCTCTTGAAGGAGTGTTCAAATTTTTTAGTTTATCTTTCCTTTTAAAGGCCTCTGGATTTTAGTTAAGCGAGATTTTAGCAAGATGTATTCATATGCAACTTAGATTGGCATGGTAACAGATGCCCCTAGCAGGACGCGTGAACAAGTAAGACCAGCAGCAAGCTCACCAGGATATGTCACTGCAATTGTTTTGGGTTGGGTTGTTTTCCTGTTCCTCTTCTCAGTTTCTCTCTGTGCACTGCAGTCCATATGATCACCTCAGTAGCACGCAGCGGGCTTGGTTGATCTTGCCACAGGCACTCTTCCCTCCTGCGTCCTGCTTGGCTGCTTTTTTGCAGGCTGCCTTGAGGTGTGGCGCACAGCACCTCATCTTCTCCAGCATGCGTGGGGCTCTCATTGGAGAGTCAGGTATAACAGAGTTTACCATCATTTGCCAGACTTGCTTCATTGTAGGCAATGGATGCTCTACGCATAAGAATCTGCATCCTGTAACTTTGATCTGTTTCACACCTTAAATCTTCCTTCCCATTTCAGGCCACTTTGACATCTTTGAGACAACACTGGAGATCCTACGTGCCCACATAGACCACCCAGGGGTGGCACCCAACGACCTGAAGAAGGTGTGATCACAGGCACACCTGTGTCGAGCTTAATAATAAAGGAGAAAAAACAATGCAGGCAGGAAGACGCTCCCTGCATCAATTAAGGAAAAGGAGACACATTGACCGGAAATGCCGTGAGACTCCACCAATGGAAAAGATAAATAGTGGGGATCTGGAGGGTGGCTGGTAGCCCCCTGCTCCATATCAAGGCCTTGAGATTGATCTGTTTTTTTGAGCGCCAGTTTGTGCGCATATTGCACGGAGTGAGCATGCAAATTTAAAGGCAGTCTTGTGGATCCTTTGTGAATCAAGGCCAAGCACTTAAAGATGATGCATTGCGTTTGAGGTATAGATTGAGCGGCCTACACCAAGAAGGATAGTGTGAAGTGCAACCTTTTTAGATTTCAAGGTTTTGCTGGGCCAAACGATTAGTGCTGCTGGCATCCAAATGGACCAAACATCCTGCTAGAGAGCCTTTACTGATGGCTTTCTAGACGAGCCTGCAGGCAACATTATGGCGTTCCGTGATCATTCCAGGAATGGTTGTGTTGACAGCTTGAAAGGGAGAGCACTCTCTGCTTGCTGACAGAGTGGGCACAGAAGGCTAGTGGACTTGTCAAAGCGGACAGTGTGCGATAGTGAAAGACATTGTGTTTCATTAGGAGGGAGAGATTGGACATGCTCGAAACTGCGTTGCTGATACCTTTGTGGACGTGTGGAAGCAGACTCTGGTAATGAGAGTGATACCAGAGCCCTGTTTTTGAGATGGCATAACCCATTCTATGGTTCGAGTGCGTGTGGGACTTAAATGCAGCATGGAAATTTGGGAGGTAAGTCGATTTGTTGCCATGTTGAGGAGCTCCAATGCCAGATACTTGCTGATTTAGTTCTTCAACAGCTAGCCAGCTATAGTCAAAGAAGGGGTCGCCACCAGGGCCTGCAGTGCAAATGACTGTTCCAGTTATATCCAACTAGAATGCACCAATTCACCAATGGACAAATTGCAGCCAGCTGAGATGTGAGGCACCAGCTTTGTCTGATAATTTGCAATTCAAGGGCTATTTTCCCAGTGCTATTTTCCTATGTTTGCATTTTTTAGAATTTGATCTATCTTAAGACTTGATGCCTTGCTTCTCGGTTATTGAAAAGCTCAGAAAGTATGTGTTTCCTGCCTATCTCACACATATCTGATCTATTGCTTTTTATCATGCAAAACTTGAGCAGGTAGACCCTGAACTCAAGCGGTTCATGGCTTGTGGCGCTGATGAAATTGGCCAAGGTGAGTCACATGCTTTAACTTAAACTTTTAGCCCCCTTATTCTTATTTATTCTTTACATGCCTTCCAAAAATCAAATACTCTGCCTAAGATTATGCTCTTAATCATCGTGCAGAGAAGCATCTTGGTGAAGGAGACTTGCAGCACTTAGGACCAATGTGTCTCCTTTCCCTGAATTGATGTAGGGAGCGTCTTGCTGCCAGCGTAGTTTTCTTTTATTTCATCCCTTATAGTCGTGAACTGACAGTTATTTTGTGTTGACCTCCATATTTACATGGTTTCTTACTGCAGAGCCTCCGCCCTTGCGTCCTGGGACTCCAAGAGTGTGCTCAAGGTCCAGACTTGACTCAAATACTCTTGAATCTTGTAATAAATGTGCTTACAAACACATGACCGGAGGAGCACATGCTTTGTGTTGCAATAGCCCTAATTTAGCTGCTTGTCCACGCCTGTGGCATTGATTAGAAACACTGCACACCAGTGACTTGTTAAGAGGTTCAGGTGATTATTGTTCGCTTTCTCTTCAAATATCGTCAGCACAGCTTGCTTCATGAATGCAAACATTAACCCTGCGATGTGGATTGTGCAAGCTTTCTCAATGCAAGGATGCCAGTCTGGCTCGTAATCTGAACTATGTTGAATGCAGAGCAACTTTGCTGAGGGGGTTCTTCCATATTTAGTAAATATTCATGGGATCTCTAGCTTTTCATTTTCATCTGGTGGAGTGCCTCAGCCCCTTTCCCTTGGTTCATGTAGGAAGTGTTTTTGCTGCCTACACTGCATCTTTTCATTCCTGCTCACTTCGGGATAAGTGCAAAAGCGGCTTTGGTAGTGTGAAGCTGATGAGTGCCTACATTGTGTGCAGTAGTCCTTAAGAAAGCCTGCTTTGCCGATTTTGTCTGCTTGATTTCTTCTTGCTTAGAAGCTTTTTGAAGCGCTTGTCCTCTTGAAGGTGACATTTTGCTGAGTGCTGGCCCCTTTCAAGAACTGATTCATACTTGCACACTTACTACCTGTTAAAATGCAATTTAAATC
>LFIK01004460.1_pt1 | contig 11350 bp, 10 predicted proteins | sample 643401 | NCBI WGS metagenome assembly LFIK01 (sample SAMN03777447, study PRJNA286221) | soda lake metagenome | biome: soda lake; feature: Kulunda steppe; material: water; isolation source: sample T5-Br brine of Lake Tanatar-5 | place: Russia: Kulunda steppe | collected 2010-07
ATGGCGGCAGCGTGGTGCAGGAGACGCGGCTCTTCGATGCGGACCGGGGCGAGACGCGCTCGATGCGCTCCAAGGAGGAGGCGCATGATTACCGCTACTTCCCCTGCCCCGATCTGCTGCCGCTCGAGCTAGAGGAGGACTGGATCGCCGAGATCGCCGCGTCGCTGCCCGAGCTGCCTGACGAGAAGAAGGCCCGCTTCGTGCGCGATTACGCCGTCACCGAATACGATGCCGGGGTGCTGACCGCCGAGGTCGGGAATGCGGATTTCTTCGAGGACGTGGCCGCCGGGCGCGACGGCAAGGCGGCGGCCAACTGGGTCATCAACGAGCTGTTCGGCCGGCTCAACAAGGCAGAGCTGGGCATCGCGGACTCGCCCGTGAGCGCCGCGCAGCTCGGCGGGGTGCTCGACCTGATCGCAGCGGAGGAGATCTCCGGCAAGATCGCCAAGGAGCTGTTCGAGGTCCTGTGGACCGAGGGCGGCGATCCGGCCGGGATCGTCGAGGAGCGCGGGATGAAGCAGGTCACCGACACCGGCGCCATCGAGACCGCCGTGGACGAGATCATCGCCGCCAATCCCGACCAGGTCGCCAAGGCGCAGGCCAACCCCAAGGTCGCGGGCTGGTTCGTGGGCCAGGTGATGAAGGCCACCGGCGGCAAGGCCAACCCCAAGGCCGTCAACGAGATCGTCAGCGCGAAGCTGGGGCTGTGAGCCCCGCTCCAACGTGACGCCTTCGGGGGCCGGTGTGTGGTCGGCTGCGACGACGACCGGGGCGACGAGCGCCACCGCGATAAATACTGTTCCGAGCGTCGTTTCCTGTTGAACAGATTTCCGAGCATCCGGTCGTGCGTCGGCCCGCGCATCGAGCAAGAATGCGCAAGTTGAATTGCTCCCCCCGCGCGCGGGTGGTATTCTGCGCTCACCGGTAGAGCAGGCCGGCAAGAACGGAGGCAGGTCGATGAAATTCCCGGTATCCGCCCTTGTGGCGGCAGTTATTGGTGTGATGGGCGCGGCGCCGCTCGCGGCGCAGGAATGGGTGCTCGGCGGCGATGTGACCCGCTTTGGCGGCGGCGGGCCGAGCATGGTGCCCGGTATCACGCTCGAGGTGCATGGCGCGCCGCAATGGGATTTCGGTCCCGTGGATGCGGGGTTCGGTGTCGCCGGCCGGATAGATGACCGCGGCGGGGCCTGGGTCGGCGGCGGGGTCTCCGCGCTGGTGCCGGTGAGCGACGATTTCTATGCCGAGGCGAGCCTCATGCCCGGCTTCTACAGCGCCGGCAACAGCGCCACCGATCTCGGCCACAGATTGCAGTTTCGCACGCTGATCGGCGCCGGCTACATCATCGACCGCGACACCAGCGTTTCGCTCGCGGTGTCGCACATGTCGAATTTCGACCTCGGCAGCAGCAATCCGGGCGCCGACACGCTCTCGCTTCGGCTGCGCCGCAGCTTCTGAGCGGCGGTTGCAATCGCGGCGGCGCTTGGGCAGAACCGGGGGCCGACCACAGGAGGCTGCCGTGACGCAATTCGAATACAAGGCGGTTCCCGCCCCTGAACGCACCGAGAAGGTGAAGGGGCTGCGCACGACCTCGGAGCGGTTCGCGAATTCGCTGACGGGCGTGCTCAACGACATGGCGCGCGATGGCTGGGAATTCCTGCGCGCCGAGACGCTGCCCTGCGAGGAGCGCAGCGGGCTGTTGCGGCGCGCGCGCGTCAGCGAGCAGCACATGCTGGTGTTCCGCCGGGCGCTGGCGCGAAGCGACGCGGCGCAGGGGACTGCGGCGCAATTGGTCGCCCCGCGCACCGAGGCCGCACGCCCCGCGTCGCCGCTCGCCGCCGGGCGCGGCGGGCACGAGGAGCCGCTCCTGAGCCGGCGGGCCGGCGGCAACGACGAGCCCCCGCAGCGCGGCTGACAGGGCTCAGGCGTTGCGGCTGAGGCGGTGTTCGAGCACGTCGAAAGGCACGCCGGGCGCGGCCTTGGAGTTGCGGATCACGAGCGAGGTCTTGACGCTGGCGACATTCTCGGCCGCGGTCAGCTGCTCGGTCAGGAAGCTCTGGAAGGTCGAGAGATCGGGCGCGACGCATTTCAGAATGAAGTCGATCTCGCCGTTGAGCATGTGGCATTCGCGCACGAGCGGCCAGTCCCGGCAGCGCGCCTCGAAGGCCGACAGATCCGCCTCGGCCTGACTCGACAGCCCGACCATGGCAAAGACCTGCACCTCGAAGCCGAGCTGGCGCGCATCGACGCGGGCATGGTAGCCTTGGATATAGCCCGCCTCCTCGAGCGTGCGCACCCGGCGCAGGCAGGGCGGCGCCGAGATGCCGACCCGCCGCGCGAGTTCGACATTCGTCATCCGGCCATCGGCCTGCAATTCGGCGAGTATCTTGCGGTCGATCGGATCGAGTCCCGTGCCCGGCATCATTCCCCCGGAGATATCTTGCGGCTACGTAGGCGAGCGCGCCGGCGAACGCAATATTCTTACACGCTCGCGCAACAATTTTAATTCGCTTGCAGCGCGCGCGGCACTGGTGCAGAGCGCGATGCGTCGGGGAAACGATCGAGGCTGAAACCATGAGCGAGACGCGCCATTGCCGCATCCTGATCATCGGCTCCGGCCCGGCGGGCTACACGGCCGCCGTCTATGCCGCGCGCGCGATGCTGGAGCCGGTGCTCGTGCAGGGGATGGAGCCGGGCGGGCAGCTCACCATCACCACCGATGTCGAGAACTGGCCCGGCGACATCAACGTGCAGGGGCCCGAGTTGATGCAGCGCATGGAGGCGCATGCCCGCGAGGTCGGCACCGAGATCATCACCGACCACATCGCCACGCTCGAACTCGGCGCGCGGCCCTTCACGGCGGTCTCCGACGCCGGCAACCGCTACACCGCCGATGCGCTGATCCTCGCCACGGGGGCGAAGGCGCGCTGGCTCGGGCTGGAGTCGGAGGAGCGGTTCATGGGCTTCGGCGTCTCCGCCTGTGCGACCTGCGACGGCTTCTTCTATCGCGGCCAGGAGGTCGCGGTGGTGGGCGGGGGCAACACCGCCGTGGAGGAGGCGCTGTTCCTGACCAACTTCGCCGAGAAGGTCACGCTCGTACATCGCCGCGACAGCCTGCGCGCCGAGAAGATCCTTCAGGAGCGGCTCTTCAGGCATCCCAAGATCGAGGTGATCTGGGATCACGTCGTCGAGGAGGTGCTGGGTGCGGGCACGCCGCCGGGGGTGACGGGGCTGCGCCTGGCGCATGCGCAGACGTGCGCGGCGCGCGAGCTTCCCTGCACCGGGGCCTTCATCGCCATCGGCCACGCGCCCGCCAGCGAACTCGTCGCCGGGCAGCTCGAGCTGCACAATGGCGGCTATGTCTGGGTGCGCCCCGGCACCACCGAAACCTCCCTGCCCGGCGTTTTCGCCGCCGGCGACATCACCGACCATGTCTATCGCCAGGCCGTCACGAGCGCCGGGATGGGCTGCATGGCCGCGCTCGACGCCGAGCGCTGGCTCGCGGAGCAGGCGGGCTGAGGGGCGAACCGACACAAGCGGCGGCTGCGCCGCGCATTCAATGAACCGAGCGGACAGATGACCTCACCAAACACGATCCCGATTCCCGAACTCTTCGTCTCCCATGAAAGCGCACAGAAGCTGAAGGCCGAGGCCGGCGACCTGCCCTCCTGGGATCTCACCCAGCGCCAGGTCTGCGATCTCGAGCTGCTGATGAATGGCGGGTTCAACCCGCTCAAGGGCTTTCTCGGCCAGAGCGACTATGACAGCGTCGTGGAGCACATGCGGCTCGCCGATGGCACGCTGTGGCCCATGCCGATCACGCTCGACGTCACGCAGGACTTCGCCGAAACCGTCGAACCGGGCCAGGACATCGCGCTGCGCGATGCCGAGGGGGTGATCCTCGCGATCATGTCGGTGACCGACAGGTGGAGCCCGGACAAGCGGCGCGAGGCCGAGCGGGTCTTCGGGGCCGACGATGTCGCGCATCCGGCCGTGAACCATCTGCACCACGCCTCCGGGCCGGTCTACCTGGGCGGGCCGATCACCGGCATCCAGCCGCCGGTGCATTACGATTTCCGCGCCCGGCGCGACACCCCCAACGAGCTGCGCGCCTTCTTTCGCAAGATGGGCTGGCGCAAGATCGTCGCCTTCCAGACGCGCAATCCTCTGCACCGCGCGCATCAGGAGCTGACCTTCCGCGCCGCCAAGGAAGCGCAGGCCAACCTGCTGATCCATCCGGTCGTGGGCATGACCAAGCCCGGCGATGTCGATCATTTCACGCGCGTGCGCTGCTACGAGGCGGTGCTCGACAAGTATCCCTCCTCGACCACGCATCTGTCGCTGCTCAACCTCGCGATGCGCATGGCCGGCCCGCGCGAGGCGCTGTGGCACGCGCTTATCCGGCGCAACCATGGCTGCACGCACATGATCGTGGGGCGCGACCATGCCGGGCCGGGCAAGAACTCCGACGGCGAGGATTTCTACGGCCCCTATGACGCGCAGGAGATGGTGCGCGAACACGCCGCCGAGCTCGGCATCGAGATGCTGGACTTCAAGCACATGGTCTTCGTGCAGGAGCGCGGACAGTACGAGCCCGCCGATGAGATCGAGGACGGCGTGACCGTGCTCAACATTTCGGGCACCGAGCTGCGCCGCCGGCTGCGTGAGGGTATCGAGATCCCCGACTGGTTCTCCTTTCCCGAGGTCGTCAAGGAGCTGCGCCGCACCTCGCCACCGCGCGCGCAGCAGGGCTTTACCGTGTTCCTCACCGGGCTGTCCGGATCGGGCAAGTCCACCATCGCGAACGCGCTCATGGTCAAGCTGATGGAGATGGGCGGCCGGCCCGTGACGCTGCTCGACGGCGACGTGGTGCGCAAGCATCTCTCGTCGGAGCTCGGCTTTTCCAAGGAGCACCGCGACATCAACATCCGCCGCATCGGCTACGTTGCGAGCGAGATCACCAAGAATGGCGGCATCGCGATCTGTGCCCCGATCGCGCCCTATACCGCCACGCGCCGGTCAGTGCGCGAGATGATCGAGGCTTACGGTGCCTTCGTCGAGGTCCATGTCGCCACCAGCCTCGAGGAGTGCGAGCGCCGCGACCGCAAGGGGCTCTACAAGCTCGCCCGCGAGGGCAAGATCAAGGAATTCACCGGCATCTCCGACCCCTACGAGGAACCGGCCGAGCCCGAGCTTCGCGTCGATACCGAGGGGCTCGAGGTCGATTACTGCGCCCAGCAGGTGGTGCTCAAGCTCGAACAGATGGGGCTGATCGCGGGCTGAGACACCCCGGTGACGTGATCTCGCGCAAATCGCGGCGCGGGTATATGTGGCAAGCTTTCGGTGTTTGACGCGGGAGTTGGCCCCATGCGCAGCCTCATCATTGCCCTTCTGGCGCTCTGCGCTGCCCTGCCCGCGCGGGCCGACGCGCCGGCGGGGTTTTCGCTTGGCGGCGATGTCTATCTCGCCGGCGGGCAGGTCACGCATGAGGCCGGTGGCGCGGCCAGCCTCTTCATGGCCGGCGAGACGGTCCGGCAGACCGCCGCGATCGCGGGCAGCGCCCATCTCGCCGCCCGCCGCGTGATCGTGGCGGCGCCGGTCGAGGGCAGCGTCTATGCTGCGGGCATGGATGTCACGCTGCGCGATGCGGTTGCCGGGGACGCGACGCTGGCGGCCTATACCGCGGCGATCGAGGCGGCGGTGGGCGGCGCGCTGCGCGTCGCGGCCTCGCGCGTCGACGTCGTTGCGCCGATCGGGGCGAGCGCGCTGATCCGCGCGGACCGTCTGCGGCTCGACGCGCCGATCGAGGGCGACGCGGCGATCGCGACCGACCGCATCGAACTCGGCGACGGGGCGCGCATCGCGGGGACGCTGCGCCTTTACAGCAACGATCACGACGCCATCGACCTGCCCGAGAGCATGATCGCCGCCGATCGTGTCGAGCGGCTGCCGCGCGCCGAGTGGGACGGGATCGACCGGCCGGAGATCGTGCGGCTGAGCTGGTGGCACGCGCTCGGGGGCTTTCTCGGCGGGGTCGTCGTGGTCGCGCTTGTGGCGGCGCTGGTCGCGGCCGTCGCGCCCGGGACGATTGCGCGGATGCGGCGGCGCGTCCTGGCGCGGCCTTTCGCGACGCTGGGCTATGGCTTTCTCACGCTGTCGGCGCTGATCGGGGCGGCGGTGATGCTCGCGCTGACTCTTGTGGGGATCTTCGTGAGCCCCGCGGCGATCGCGCTCGCCGCGCTGACGGGTTTCGCCGGCTACATCATCGGCGCCTACAGTTTCGGCGCCGGGCTGGTCATCGCCATCGGGCGGGGCGAACCCTCGACGCTCGGCCAGCGTGTCGCCGCGGCCTTCGCGGGGGCGCTCATGGCTGGGCTCATCGCACTGATCCCGATCCTTGGCTGGCTGTTCGTGCTCGCGCTCTCGCTCGCTGGTGCGGGCGCGCTGGTGCAGGCGATGCTGCGCCCGACCTTCTTCGCCGCCGACCCGCTATAGCCCTGCGCGCGCGACGGGCGGCAGGGGTCGCCGGCACTGTGGACAGCCGATTTCGCGACGGTTCCGGTGCGTGTTTCCGGGTGCCGACGGGTCACGAACCGCGCGGGGCTCAATCCTTGCCCAGCGGCGTCGCGAAGGAGCGCGAGGGGATGCCGCGGGCGGCGCGGTCGCGCTCGGCCTCGGCGATGGCCGCGTCGATGGGGGCGCGGTCACCGATGCCGGAGAAATTCTCGCGCGTGGCCATCCCCTCGGCCATGTGCAGATAACGCTCCCCGGCGACATCGAAGAGCCGGCGCAGCTCGGCGAGCGGATCGGGATGATCGTCCGCGCGCAGGTCGAGCCAGGGATAATCCTCAAAGCGATGGATGCGCAGCGCGGCGGACTGCGTGCCGCGCTTGTCGCCGCCCGCGGCCGCCCCCGCCTCCATCGCCGTCATCAGCCGCTCGAAGAGCGGCCCTGTCGCCGCCTCGAAACTCGCGCGCGCCGCCTCCACGACCTCGGGCCCCGCGAGCATGTTGCCCGCCACCGAGACATTCGCGCCCTGCGCGGAGCCGGCCCAGTCCACGCACTCCGCCCCGGTATGGCCAGCGATGCGTCCAGCGGCGTCGATCATGTGCGCCTGGCGCTGCGCCTGCCCGGCGTCGCGGGCGCGCAGATCGGCGAGGATCGCCTCGGGCGCCTCGCCGGCGGCGAGCCGGTCGGCCCCCTCGATGCCCCAGAGCGGGTTGACGAAGGCCTGCGTGGCCACCGCCCCGGCGCGGCCGCGGATATGGGGCACCAGCGCGCCCACCGCGAAGAACCGGCTCGCCACGGCGATCCCGAACTGCCCGGTCTCGGCGCAGCGCGCCACGATGGAATAGGTCATGCGCCCTCCTCAGCGTCCGATTGCGTAAGCCTGCATCAGCCGCGGCGTGGCCGCTGCGCGCAGCATCCCGTCCGAGTCGCGCCGCGCCGCCGTCAACCGCCCCACGCTCCATTCCGGAGCGGCGGTGACGCGGTGGCCGCGCGCGCGCAGATCCTCGAGCACCCGCGCGCCCGCGCTCTCCTCGATCACGAGATGGCCGGGTTCGGCATGGCGCGGCGCGAAGGAGCTCTGGAAATGCGCGGTGTGAAACAGCGGCGCGTCGATCGCCGCCTGCAGCCCCTGCCCGAACACCGCATGGCGCAGGAACAGGATGAGCTGCCACTGATCCTGCTGATCGCCGCCGGGCGTGCCGAAGGCCAGGGTCGGCCGGCCGTTGAGGCTCGCGAGCGAGGGCGTCAGCGTGGTGCGCGGGCGCCGGCCGGGCGCGAGGCTGGTGGGCAGCCCCTCCTCGAGCCAGAACATCTGCGCGCGCGTATTGAGCGCAAAGCCCAGCCCCGGCACCGCCGGCGAGGATTGCAGCCAGCCGCCCGAGGGCGTCGCCGATACCATGTTGCCCCAGCGATCGATCACGTCGAGATGCACTGTGTCGCCCCGCCGCGCGGCGAGATGCGCCATCGTCGGCTCGCCCGCCGCCCCCGCGCCCGGCTCGGTCGCGAAGCGTTCGGCGCGGGCGATGGCCCCGTCGGCGAGGTGCTCGAAGCCGGGCACGCGGCCGGGGCGATGCGCGTGCGAGGCCTGCGCCCCGATCAGCCCGCGCCGCGCGCTGGCGTAGTCGGGCGACAGCAGCGTCTCAAGCGGCACATCGATATGCGCCGGGTCGCCGTAATAGGCCTCGCGGTCGGCATAGGCGAGCTTCATCGCCTCGGTGACGATATGCACGAAATCCGGCCCCGCCGGGTCCATCGCGGCAAGGTCGAACCCGTCAAGGAGCGCCAGCGCCTGCAGGAGGACCGGCCCCTGCCCCCATGGCCCGGTCTTGTGAACCTGCCAGCCATCGCCGAAGGCACCCGTCACCGGCGCCTCGACCCGGGCGCGCCAGCCGGCCATGTCCTGCGCCGTGAGCACGCCGCGATCGCGCCGCCCGGTCGCATCCATGACCTCGGCATCGGCGAGCCAGTCACCGATCGTCTCCGCGATGAAGCCCTCCGCCCAGACGCGGCGCGCGGCCTCGATCTGCCCCTCGCGGGCGGGGACGGTTTCGGCCTCTTCGAGCAACCGCGTCCATGTGCCGGCAAGCGCGGGGTTGCGCAGGAGCGCGTGCGGGGCGGGCGCGCTGCCCCCGGGCAGCCAGATTTCGGCCGAGCTCGGCCAGTGCTCGGTAAAGAACGCCGCGAGCGTGGCGATGGTGTCGGCCACCCGCGGCAGCACGGGATGGCCCGCGCGCGCGTAATGGATCGCCGGCTCCAGCACGTCGCGCAGCGGCAGGCTGCCGCGATCGCGCAGCATAAGCATCCACGCATCGAAAGCGCCGGGGATCACCGTCGCCAGAAGCCCCGAGCCCGGCACCATCTCGAGCCCCTGCGCGCGGTAGTGCTCGATGGTCGCGCCCGCGGGGGCGGGTCCCTGGCCGCAGAAGACCTCGGTGCTGCCGCTCGCCGCGTGATGGGTTATGGCGGGCATGTCGCCGCCGGGTCCGTTGAGATGCGGCTCGACGACCTGCAGCACGAACCCCGTCGCCACGGCGGCGTCGAAGGCATTGCCGCCGCGCTCGAGCATCGCCATGCGCACCGCGCTCGCGATCCAGTGGGTGGAGGTGACGACGCCGAAGCTGCCGCGGATCTCCGGGCGGGTGGTGAAACTCATGCGCGCCCCGTCACGTCTCGCGCGGGTCGAGCGCATCGCGCAGCCCGTCGCCCATCAGGTTAAAGCCGAGCACCACGAGAAAGATCCCCGCCCCCGGCCAGACCGCCATCCAGGGCGCCTGCTCCATGTAGCCGCGCGCCGAGTCGAGCATCCCGCCCCAGGAGGGGTTCGGCGGCTGCTGGCCGAGGCCGAGAAACGACAGGCTCGCCTCCGCGATGATCGCCATGGCGATGGTCAGCGTGGCCTGCACGATGATCGGCGGCGCGATGTTGGGCAGGATGTAGCGGCGCAGGATCGCGCCCTCGCGCACCCCGCAGGCGCGCGCGCTCTCGACATAGTCCTCGGTGCGCACCGCGAGCGTCTGCCCGCGCGCCAGGCGGATGAAGATCGGTGTCGCCGCGATCCCGATGGCGATCATCGCATTGGTCAGCGACGGGCCGAGAAAGGCGGCAAACGCGATGGCGAGGATCAGGAACGGCACCGCGAGCAGCGCCTCGGTGAGCCGGCTGATCGCCGAATCGGTCCAGCTGCCGCGCCAGCCCGCCAGCACCCCCAGCGGCACCCCCACGCAGACCGCGATCCCCACCGAGACGACCCCGGCCATGAGCGAGGCCTGCGCGCCCCAGATCATCCGCGAGAGCAGGTCGCGGCCGTTGTGATCGGTGCCCAGCCAGTGCGCCGCCGAGGGCGGCGTGCGCACCATCTCCCAGCTCGTCTCGGCGGGGCCCGGGATCGGCAGCACCGGCGCGAGCACCGCCATGAGCACGAATATAGCCACCAGCGTAGTGCCGAAAAGCGCGGCGGGGCGGGATTTCAGCTTGCGCCAGACACGGCGCTGGCGCACCGGCATCGCCTGCGACAGATCAGCGGCGGTGGTCATTGTTCGTCTCGCATGCGGGGGTTTAGGATCATGTAGGCGGTGTCGGCGAGCAGGTTCATCAGGATGAAGGCCACCGAGGTGACCAGCACCAGCCCCTGCACCACCGCGTAGTCGCGCGAGAACACCGCATCGACCACGAGCTTGCCGAAGCCCGGAATGCTGAAGATCTGCTCGGTCAGGACCGCCCCGGCGAGCAGCTCGCCGAACAGCAGCGCCGACACCGTCACCACCGGCACCAGCGCGTTGCGCAGCGCGTGCTTGAGGATCACGACCCGCTCGCGCAGCCCCTTGGCGCGCGCGGTGCGCACATAGTCCGAGCGCAGCACCTGCAGCATCGCGCTGCGGGTATGGCGCATGAGCGTCGCCGCGAGCGCGGTGCCGAGCACGAAGGCGGGCATGATCATCGTCGCGATCGAGGCCCAGGGATCGACGCTGAAGGGCCGGTACCCCGAGGCCGGCAGCCAGCCGAGATTGACGGAAATCAGCAGGATCAGCAGGATCCCGAGCCAGAAGTTCGGGATCGACAGCCCCGACAGCGCGACGAAATTCGCGATATAGTCGAGCCAGCTGCCCTTCTTGACCGCCGAGAGGATGCCCATCGGGATGCCGATGACCATCGCGAAGATGAGCGCCATCACCGCGAGCTGGAAGGTCACGGGGAGCTTCTGGAGGATCAGGGCGCCGACGGGCTGGTTCATCCGCAGCGACTGGCCGAGATCGCCGCGCAGCGCGTCCATCAGCCAGTTGAAATACTGAATGAGAAAGGGATCGTTGAAGCCGTATTGTTCGCGCAGCCGCGCGATCACCTCCGGGTCGCGCTCCTCGCCGGCCATCACCAGCACCGGATCGCCGGGCAGCAGGAACTGCAGCGAGAAGATGAAAAAGGAGATGATCAGCACGGTCGGGATGGCGATCAGGAGTCGCCGGGCGATGAAGCTGAGCATGGGCGCCCCCCTCGGGCGAGCGGGAAAAAGGGACGGGCCCGGCGCGCGGCCGGGCCCGGCGGCGTCACTCGGCGGCGTAGCGCACGCCCTCGAGACGGATCATGCCGTCGGGATTGGGAACGAAGCCCTCGATGGAGGCGTCCATCGCCCAGATCCAGCTCGGGTGGTAGAGATAGATGATCGGCAGTTCCTCATTGAGGATCTCGCGGGAAGCATCATAGGCCTCCTTGCGCACCGCAGGATCGTTCGAGGTGCGGGCCCGGTCGAGCAGCTCGTCCACGCGCGGATCGCAGAAGCCGGAATCGTTGATGCCGCCTTCGCAGGTCACGAACTGGTGGATATTGCCGTCGACATCCGTGCGGCCCG
>LFIK01004461.1_pt1 | contig 11348 bp, 16 predicted proteins | sample 643401 | NCBI WGS metagenome assembly LFIK01 (sample SAMN03777447, study PRJNA286221) | soda lake metagenome | biome: soda lake; feature: Kulunda steppe; material: water; isolation source: sample T5-Br brine of Lake Tanatar-5 | place: Russia: Kulunda steppe | collected 2010-07
GCCTGCCTCGCTGGCCTGTCTGGGTGCCTGCCTGGGTGGCCTGTCTCCGTGCCTGCCTCGCTGGCCTGTCTGGGTGCCTGCCTGGGTGGCCTGTCTCGGTGCCTGCCTTGCTGGCTGCCATGAGTCTTGCCCCCCCCCTCTCACTGTCCATCCACCCCTAGGTGGCTTCCGCTCACAGGCCCCTGCTCCCGTGTGTGCTCCCTGTCGAGGATGGACTGTTCCTCCTCTGGGGCATGCACGCACGCTGGAGGTCAACGTTGAGCGACCTGTGTGCATGCCGCCTGCCCCGCCTGCAGGCTGCTCCAGCGCGACCCTGCTGGCTCAGCACACCCCCTTTTGTGTTCCCCATGCTCTTGTCCTGGGACAGCATGGCTGTGCTCCAGGGCAAGATTGTGGCTCGCCTCACGCAGCGCACCATGCTCGCAGCCCTTTCAGGGTTCCATGCTTGCAGCCCTTTCAGGGTCCCGTAGTTGCAGCATGCTCAAGAACCTGCAACCATGGGACCCCGTTGTGTTCCCCATGCTCAGGGTCCCATGGTTTTGCAGCCCTTTCAGGGTCCCATGGTTATGCAGCCCTTTCAGGGTTCCATGCTTATGCAGCCCTTTCGGGGTCCCATGGTTATGCAGCCCTTTTTGAGGTCCCATGGTTGCAGGAAAACCGGCGCTGCTTTCTGCCTGGGCGCCCATTCCATACACCCCGTCACCATTGCCCATTCCATACACCCATTCCATACACCCCGTCACCATATGCCGAAGCAACTCCCTTGGCTGGTCCCTGGATTGATTGATCCCTTCATCCTTCGATTGACTGATCCATTGATTGACTGATCCATTGACTGATGCCGAAGCACCTCCCTTGACTGATGTCGAAGCCGCCCCCTTGACCGATCCCCTGATTGACCCCTTGATTGACTGATCCCTTGACTGGTGTTGAACCCCCTCCTCGGCAAATGTTGAGCCACCTCCCTTGGCTGGTCCCTGGATTGATTGACCCTTTCATCCCTTGATTCACTGATCCATTGATTGACTGATCCATTGACTGATGTCGAAGCACTTCCCTCAACTGATGTCGAAGCACCTGATAAGTGGTGGTGGGCATATGAGCACGCTCGTCAAGCCAGTTGTGTGCCACATGTTCCCGCTCGACATAGTAGCGTATGGTTTTTGCGCTGTCTGCAGCGGGACATGATCACCGCCCTGGCCTGGTCCTGTGACGGTACCAAGCTGATCGCTGGCACCCTCCAGGGGAAGTGCAGGTGGGCAGCAACTGTGGCCCGAGTTGCGCCGCATGCGCACATTCGTGTGCCTGCACAATGCTGCGTGCATGCATGCCCATGCACATGAGCAAGCGCATGCAAGGAAGATCACGCATGCGAGGCATGCGCACGCGCACACACATACACAAAAACACATGCATGCAATAAACGCATGAACACAAACACACACATACGCACACGCACAAAAACACATACACTCGTAGCACACACACACATACACACACACGCCTGCGCGCGCCCCATGACACGCGCCAAACAATTCCGCGCGTGGGAACACATGTCATGCGTGGCTGACAGGTACTATGACTGGGCACCCAACACACCCACTTCCACACCCTCCCTGCTCACGGCCACCAACCTCACATCCCTAAGCAGCGCCCAGCAAGGCGTTGGTGCCGGCACCGGTGCCCCCCCCCTCACCTCCGCGCATGCGCGCCTTGACTATGTCGGCACAGCTGATGTAAAGGACCAGCGCGCAGGCGTGAATGCGCCTGGCAAGAAGGTGAGGCATGCGCCCATGCCAGGCAAGTCTCTGTGCGTGTGTGTGTGTGTGTGCGTTTTAAGTGCAAGTACATGCATGCATGCGAGCTTGCCCATGGTGACGTGCATGCGCTGAGGTGTGTCTGCTCAGAAGGCATGTGCCCCAACCAGCAGAAACGTGCATCATGTGCGCAAGCGCACGCACAGCACACACACTATCACGCACATCATACGCAGGTCACTGGCTTGTGCACTGTGCCCCATGGAAAAGGCATCATCGTGGCGTCTGAAGACTCCAGGCTGCGCCTCTTCCACAGCGTCAATCTGGTGGGGCTCCTTAACTGTGCCACAAACCACAGTGCAAACCCTAGCTTTATGGCACCACGCCGTCATACTGGGATGCCCGTGCATGAACGCTGTGAGAGACGTGGTGAAAGAAGGAACTGATTGGGCATGCTCAATGCGTCTGACATGTTTTGCCGCTCACCCTGAGCATGCATGCAAACTTCTTGGCTGGCTCTCGCCTCGAAGCCCGAGGGCCTGCATATTCTTCTCACGTGTCTGCTCCTCTTGGTCGCCTCACCTGCAAGCGCATTGGAGTGCACACTCCATATGTTGGGAGCCCTGGGCCTAGCTCACCGTGTCTTGAATGGCTTGAATGGTTGTCCACCATGAGAATGACTTGAATGGTTGTCCACCATAAGAATGGCTTGAATGGTTGTCCACCATGAGGATGACTTGAATGGTTGTCCACCATGAGAATGACTTGAATGGTTGTCCACCATAAGAATGACTTGAATGGTTGTCCACCATGAGGATGACTTGAATGGTTGTCCACCATGAGAATGGCTTGAATGGTTGTCCACCATGAGAATGACTTGAATGGTTGTCCACCATGAGGATGGCTTGAATGGTTCTCCACCATGAGAATGACTTGAATGGTTGTCCACCATGAGAATGACTTGAATGGTTGTCCACCATGAGAATGACTTGAATGGTTGTCCACCATGAGAATGACTTGAATGGTTCTCCACCATAAGAATGACTTGAATGGTTCTCCACCATGAGAATGACTTGAATGGTTCTCCACCATGAGCACACCTCAGAGTTGCTCAACTGGCACAATGAGCACACCTCAGAGTTGCTCAACGGGCACACACCACAGCCCTGTGGCACACCACAGCCCTGGCACACACCACAGCCCTGGCACACCACAGCCCTGTGGCACACATCACAGCCCTGGCACACCACAGCCCTGGCACACCACAGCCCCACGCCGCAGAGTAGGCGATGGGTTTTGAGCTGGCACAGCACCGAAGCTGATGCTGCAGGGGTTGCACATATGGGCTCACACTGTGCATATGTTTCAGGCCCGCACAGCATGACGACTGCAGCTTGGCATTCGTGGTATGATGGTGCGAGCATGCATGGTGTGACGTTGCTGCAGTGCGTGGATGCGTATGGTGTGCCGGCTGATGCTGCTGCTGTGTAGAAGAGTTGCCTCCAACCCTGTTGGCCCTGTCGGCCACTGGCATTTGATGCTTGTGCGCATAACGCAAGAGCCTCTTGACCTGTGGCAAAGCCAGCCGCGACGTGCGCTTCTCAGTCAGCTGTCTGAAGAAACACTGGTTGGAGCACCTTGACTGGAAATGTGAATCAGAACACGTAGCGGGGACGGAGCTTGGTGGCTACCTAGAACACCTGGCTGCTCTTCGCTCACGCCTTGGCTGCAAAAGTTGCAAAAGCACAGAGGGGCTGGGGGACTTCAACCCAGCGTGACGTCGGTCGGTGGTGGCCATGCCCGCGTGTGCCGCAGGTGTGCAAGTACAAGGGGCTCAAGAACAAGCACACGATGGTGAAGCCGTTTGTGACAGACAGCGGGGACTTTGTTTTGTGTGGCTCTGATGACGGCGCTGTGTACATCTGGGACAGGCTGCTGCAGGTGGGTCTCTTGCGTGCAGGGCACTGCGTATGCTGTGGCGCGCTGTGTGCACCTGGGGCAGGCTGGTGTGGACGAGCCATGTAGCATTGCATGCACCCCCTCAAGCCTGCAGGCATCTCTCCAACCCATGCGCGTGAACTCGTGCAAGAGGTGGCTTGCATGCGTACGGAGAGGGAAATGCGCGGCAGAAGAAGGATTCATGCGCACGTGCACGTCCGAGGAGCGCAGTGCGCGCATGCAGGCATAGCCCATTGGAGGATTCATACGGGCATGTAACGCGTGATCCACACCAAGTGCATTCAAGTCGTCGGTTCAGGTGCCAGCTCGGGCCTGGACGCAGCATATGTCGTGCGGGTTCTCGTAAATTCTCAGGCACATATTGTGCACGACATCCAGTTCTCCTCTGTTAGTGTGGTGTGTCCGCGGACATGGTGTTTATTGCCGCCACGGTGGCATGGTGCAAACAGTGCATTTGCTGCTTTCAGTGAGCATCTGGGCAGCGCCGCATCACTTATTCATCACATGCTCTTCGCTGGTGTGCTTGTGTGCAGGTCGGGTGCATCCCTTGCTCTTGATCGGTGTGCATGCGTGCAGGTCGGCCAAATCGCTTGCTCTTGGCTGGTGTGCATGCGCGCAGGTCGGCTCACCAAGGGCCGACGGCTCTCCGCCCTATCCTCCCACGCCAATCTCCAAGCAGAGGTGCGGCTGCCTTGTGTCTGCTCTGCCGTGTCTCATGTGTGATCCGTGTCTCTTCCGTCGTGTCTTCTTTGTGTGCTCCGCCGTGTCTCCTTGGCTGTGTCTCCTCGGCCGTGCCTCCTTTTGTGTGCTCCGCCGTGTCTCCTCGGCCGTATCTCCTCGGCCAAGCCTCCTTTTGTGTGCTCCGCCGTGTCTCCTTGGCCATGTCTCCTCGGTCGTGTCTTCTCCGTCGTGTCTCCTGTGCACACTTAGACTCACGGCCGTTCAGGGCACAGGGCTCACCTCCACCAAATTAAGAGCACAGCTCAAGACTCACAGGGCGCACTGCTGCGAGCATGTGCACACTTCCATAGAGCAAGCGTATGGTTTTGAGCGTATGCCACTTAATGTGGAGGGTATCAGGAGGGCCAATAAGGAGGGTTCCATTTCTCTGCTTGGGTCTGGATACGGGTGTAGCAACCCTGTATGATGTGTAAGTGTGGGACTGCTGCTGGCCATGTGACTGTGCAACTGCGGTCCCTGCAAGGCCGCCGGGATCTAATGAGGGTGGGTGTGTGACACAGACCGTGGAATGCAGGGCACCGGCTCTCGCGGTGTGTGACTGTTGGGGGCAATGGCAGGAACTATTGTCCCATGTGGCATTGGAGGGAGCAGAGGGGGGCGCTGCGCCGCAGCTGCCTGCCAAGGAGCCCCAAAAGCTTGGCAGCTGGCATTGCACGTGTCACTTGTGACGTGGTATCCCTGCGCCAATCCTGACCTGCCTGGCTGACGCCGCTGACCCAGTACACGCATACCCTAGTGAACCTTTACCATTTCAATACCTTAAGGCTCCAGTGCGCGAGCTCGCGAGCCCACTCCACCCATTTCAATGCCTGACATTTTTTTGGGGCTCCATTGCACGACCTAAGTAGCCCACTCCACCCTTCTCAATGCCTGATGCTCTCTATTGGGCTCTAGTGCACAGGCTCGCGAGCCCACTGCACCCATTTCAATGCATGCTATGATTGTTTAGGCTCCGGTGCATGATCTTGCTGGCCTGCTCCACCCAACTCGACGCCTGATGCTTGTTTGGGCAGCCCACTCGGCAAATCCCAATACCTGGCGCTTGTTTGGGCTCCAGTGCACGGGAGCTCGCTGGCCTGCCCCAGCAGGCGTGCTCCATCGCGTGCCTCAAGACCCTTAGTGCAGAATGCGCGCGCACAAATGCGCACACTTGCACTGAGCATGCCCTGTTGTGCCTCACCCATTGTGCCTCACCCATTGTGCCTCTCCCATCGTGCCTCGCCCATTGTGCCTCTCCCGTCGTGCCTCGCCCATTGTGCCTCTCCCGTCGTGCCTCGCCCATTGTGCCTCTCCCGTCGTGCCTCGCCCATTGTACCTCTCCCGTCTTGCCTCACCCATTGTGCCTCTCCCGTTGTGCCTCACCCATTGTGCCTCGCCCGTCGTGCTTCACTGCAGCCCCATCCGCGTCCGCCACAAGAACCCCAACTTCGAGTGCTTCCAAACGGATGAGGAGCAGCTAACGTGCGTGCTGTCGCTGCCGCCGTCCCGCTGGCGGGTGGTGCCTGAGGAGGCCTCTGCCCTAGTGAGGCAGCGGTTAGAGCAGCAATACAACGCGCAGATGCAGGTGCGTGCACAGCACGGGGCCTTTTGAAGCAGGGGCTGGTGCTGCAGGGCTGCTCGCAGCTGCAGGTGCACGCTTGTCGTGGGGGACACGGACCCAAAGGGCGCTCGTCTGCTCAGAGCATGCCGCGCTGTAGGCGTGATGGGCAGTGATGCAGCAAGTCGTGCCTGCTGAAAAGGAACACTTGCTCATAAGCTGAATTCGGAGCCTTTTTTGGGGGACATGCGAGGGGTCCAGAGGATGGAGTCGCGTACACCTGGTGCAGGGCCTGATCATGCTTTGCAGAGCCCCCTGCGCAATGAATCTTGCGTGCTGGCTCCTTTGCCTGCTCTGATCCTTTCATGTGACAGGCCTGCTTTTTTCCAACGCTGCGTAGAATGGTGCATCCCTTGCTGCACTTCATAGCGCGCCAGCAGCCCCAACTGCTTCCTTGCTCTTGCATTCCCACTGGCCTATCAGGCCCACAGGCGTGGCAGGGATGTGCAACAGGCTGAATGGCAAGTTAACTCTGGCTTCACAACCGCTGCAGCCTCTAGTGCACACACATGGATACGTGCGCGCGGTCGCACACACACTCGCATACACACGTATGAGATACCCCCAAAAAAACAATCATCTTGCCCACACTCATGACCATGGTATGATCCAAACTCACGCCCTAAGTACATGTACTCACGCATGCACACGCATGCAGCCACAGCATGTACACACCTGCACGCACACAAGCGTACATGCTCACACCCGCATGCATGTGCGCGTGTGCCCTTGCAGCCGCTGTCACACGGCGTGAGTATGCAGGGCGCCCGGCGGCTCACCGAGTCCACCGGCTTCTTGGGCCTCACCTCCTCAGCACAGACCCAAGCCCATGCCGCCAGTGCGGCTGTGCGGGTGCAGGTGCGTAAGAGCGTGAGTGCGCAAGTGTGGCTACACAAATGTGGGTGTACAAGCTCGTGAGTGTACAAGTGACGCCGCGTGGGTGCGGGTGTGCTAGCCTGCGAATATGCACAAGCGCAAGCGGGTTAGTGCTGGCAGCTGAGGGTGCGTTTTTGTTGCGTGTGCACTTGACGCGTGTGTCATGCGCATGCGCTTTGCATGTGTTTGCGCGTGTATGTGTGTCCATGTATGCGTGTGTGTGCGTGTGTGTGTGTGTGCGTGTGTGTGTGTGTGCGTGTTGTAGCTGCAGACCTGCATCCTCACATAGGCAGCCTAGTAGTGCTTGTGAGCGCAGTCCTCCTCTGTCTCAGCCGCATGTACTTGTGGGGCCTGTGGCACGTACATGCCACAATGTGAACTTTCTGCCACACTTGCACTTCAACGCGCGCGCTCTCTCACGCACGCGCCTCAGAGCACGCATGTTGACACCTAGCAAGCGAAAAACATGGTCTGAGGGGCTGCGCATGTCATGGGCTCAAATTGTTGGTCTGCTTGGGCCTATCTCATGTCATGGCTCAAGCTGTTGGTCTACTTTGGCATAACTCATGCCATGGCTCAAACTGTTGGTCTACTTGGGCATATCTTATATCATGGCCCCTTTTGGTGCTGCTGCTGCGATTGAGCTGCTGCTGTTGAGCAGGGTGCTCCACCACCAGGTGTACCCTTATATCTATTATAACAGATCACTGTAACAGAGACCTGTGGGGTGCCTACCAGCTGTTAAGGTGCACCACCACCAGGTGTACCCTTATATCTTTTATAATAGATCACTGTAACAGAGACCTGTGGGGTGCCTACCAGCTGTTAAGGTGCACCACCACAAGGTGTGACAGGCCTCTAACGGTGGCATGTGATGTGCGTTCCAGACCCAGTGAGGAGGTGCACCTGGAGATGTCTGTGCGCAAGAGCATGATGCCGCGTGCTCTTGGCCTGAGTTACTGGGTGCGGCCGGGGCTTCTACTGTGCAGTCTCACACTCACGGCAGCATGCAGGGAGCGGCTGAGTATGCATCATTGCACCCACCCTTGATTTCCTCTTGGCATGGGGTAGGGCTGGCTGCTCACCCTCATGCCGCACCCTTCCTGTGGCTTCTGCGCTGCGCAGGCCCAAGCAGCACTGCAGAGCCCCCTGCTGGGCGCGCTGTTCCTGGTGGGCGGCTTCCAGGGTCGCATGCTGGTGTACGAGAACCTCTAGTTCCTGTCGCCGGATGTCGCGCCCCCCCCTGTGGCTTCCAGGCCCACATCCCGTGCGCAGACGCCCTTGAGCAGCTCCACCTTAAGCAGCTTCAGGTAGTGCAGCTGCTGTGCCAGCTGCTGGCCTGGGCCTGAAACAGCGTCTGTGCTGGTGCGCAGTCTCTCCATGGATGGGCAGATTTTCTGCTGGTGCCAGTGCCTGCACCTTATGTCCACTGGCAGCCCTTATTGGCTGCTCTTGTGCCTGCGCTTGGCAAGTTATTGCCTGAGGCAGTCTCTGTACATGGTGCCGGAGATGCGCATTGTTTGATCCTGTGCTGCCGTGGCAGCTGTGCACTGTTATGCTGCTTGCGCTGTAATGGTACACAACTCTGTGTACCTGTCCGAAAGGGCAAGTGAGTGTGTGACCATGCAAACATGCACTCCCGGACTTGGTGGGCGTGTGCAACACTCTCTTCAGCAGGGTGTGCATATGCTAGAGCATCCTCTGAATCATTGCACGACCGGTCTTCTGCCAACCTTTTCTGTTTTGATGCTTGGTTGTGTCGGGATGGGGCCGGTTCAAGGCGTGGCTGGGTTCAACATCACCAAGTCTTCCTTGCTACAGACTTGTCGTAGGCTTAAATACTATGGACACTGCCCACAAAGCATATGATCTACAGCAGCGGGTGCCGGGTTCCATTGTGTACAGCTGTTTTTTGTGTGCTTACGATTGGTGACCATGTCGGAAATCTTAAGACGTCGATGTTGTTCTGGCACTGTGACTCATTACTGAACAATAAGTCGAGGGTATGCGAGGCTGGTGCAGCAGGTGGTCCTGCTGCCTAGCTTTGTGTCAAGCGGTTATTCGCCATTGAACGTGGAAATAGGGTAGTTTGTGGACGCGCGAGGGGCTTGGTCGGCAGCTAGTGAACTTTCAGATGCTTCGCCAGTTGAGCTGCATCGTCTATGGGTGTTCTAAGGAAGCCTCCCAATCCCTTGCAGCAATGCTAGAGCTGTGGCCAGTTTATAAACACACTCCGATTTGAAAAAAATGTGCCTCTAGGCGCACCCTCAGGCACACGCTTATGTCTATGTGTGAGCATGATCCTGGGCACTTCATTGATAACGGACATGCTGGACAGTTGGAGTCAAATGCATGTACAAGTATGTGCAAGGCATGCGTTTTTTACGAATGGGGCATGTCTGGATGCTGCACCACGGTGGCTCTGTAACTTAAGGGTGCAAGTGAGGTTTTTTCTTTTGAGCAAGTCAAAAAGAATTTGGGGATGGTGGGACATGAGAGGGTTGTGGCTTTAATGATGATAAAGACAAGCTTGTTTCTTTTTAACATATACATTTCATTGGCGTCACTTACATATTTGTACATAGCTCTGGTACCCTGCTAATTACCGGGCTTGTCTATTGTTCGTGCTCTTGATATAGTCATTTACTCTTTTTCTCTGTACGGGGTTTGACACACATTCCTTTTATTTCTGATTGTGTGTCTTAACTTCAGTGACTTCAATGCACAAGACATGGTTGTACAGAGGCAGTCCATTGTCAACCTATGACCTCTCCTGTGGCCATCCCAGTAGATTTAGGGCCATTTGGCAAAGACCGTACAGGTCGTGTTGATCCTCCTGTACACTGCCCAGCACAAGTTATAAGTTAAGGGGTTAACCTGTACACTGCCCGGCAGGGCATGCTGGAAAAAAGGAAAGGAAGGACTACACCAGCAGAGGTCACCCCGTTGCCAATAGGTAAGGTTTCAAGGCTGTATCCGCCGAGCGAGGGCAGCTTAGCCGGCAGAGGTCACCCCGTTGCCAATAGCGTTGGTGGGTGTATAGGGACTCCCGACCTCTCGGAGAGGTCACATCTGGTGCAAGCATCAGGCAAGTAAGGATTAACGGCCAGCCTGGTCGTTAGGCTGACTGGACTCCAAATGTAACGCCTGGTGGGAGGACCTGAATTCAGCATCAGGTGAGGTGAGGTTTCAAGGCTGTATCCGCCGAACGAGGGCAGCTTAGCCGGTAGTGGCCTCCAGTGAGGTTCGAACCCACGGGTTGCGAGGGTGGATAATCGACTTCCATCTCAGGTGCCCCGCCGCCTGCTCGAGTATCCGGAGCTATACAGGACGTATACGGAATTCAGCATCAGGCCTTATAAGGCCTCCTAATTAGGAGGCTCCACCATCAAACTGGGAAGAGGGACGTCAGTGAAGGCTGACATTCTACTCATGCACTGTGACCAGGTACCAGGCAACACAAGCTGGTACAAGCCTCCCTCTGGAAACACAAAAAGAATACAGCAGCACAATTTAACGACCCAACAGAAATGTTGAACGCCATCTATCTTTACCACCTCCAAGCTAGAAGGGTATTAGACATTTAAATATCATATTAGATTACATGATGTCTAAACCAAAGGAAAAGGAAAGTTGACCAAAATGAAGTAACAGAAAATCAAAAACAATATTTCATGCAACACGAGCCTCTAGTAGTACAGTTAGCCCTGGTGGTGTATTGTTTCCAGGTACACAGCCACTTGAGAGACCCCCATTCCGCACCCGAGTGTGTGAATCAGCTTGAAGATCTAAGAGGGGACAGGCTAACCAAGAATGATAAGTCACCAGTTTATTGTCCCTTTCCAGAGGGTTCTTGTCAGCAATGTCCCTCCACACTTTTCTCATCCTAAACCTCAGGTCAGCAGTGAAATCTGAGTAACAAATAGGGAGCCCCTGCAACAAAGTTTGTGTGTAAGTGTCGCGGCCTCACAATCCCTCAAACGCCCGCTCAAAATATCGGAAGCCCAAGATGTTTAAGCCCGAGGCACCAGCCACAGGTCTGCATGAAGGGCCTGCTTAAGAGTGGCAATGTTAGAGGACAACAACCCATTGCAAAACCTTATTGCAGCTCTAAACAGATAATTGCAGAGGTTCGTGCGCACACTCACATAGTACAGCCCAGTTAGGCGCAGACCGCTTTACTCCTAGGGTGCCCTTTAAGAAATTCAAATGCAATGTCTGGAGGGTAGGTCTAAATACATCACCTTCGCGCAAAACCCCTGAGCTCCAACCTGACAGCCGTACATACCAGCAGGCACTACAAATGCCTTTGCTAACCAAAGGGAAGCAAAAGGTCTGTCACATAGGGCAGTGTCCCGTACAAACCCACGTATTCGATGAGCTGCTGCAAGCATTGGTATGGCTGCATGCTCAGACGA
>LFIK01004462.1_pt1 | contig 11347 bp, 8 predicted proteins | sample 643401 | NCBI WGS metagenome assembly LFIK01 (sample SAMN03777447, study PRJNA286221) | soda lake metagenome | biome: soda lake; feature: Kulunda steppe; material: water; isolation source: sample T5-Br brine of Lake Tanatar-5 | place: Russia: Kulunda steppe | collected 2010-07
CTGCCACAGCCCCCATGCCGCGCACGTGTGAGCCCCCTGCCGGCACTGCACCTGGTTGCTCGGGCGCCGCGAAGACGCATTGGAGCTAAAGCCCGAGGGCGAGGCCGCCATGAGCCCGCCCGCCCCCCTGCCGGGCAGTGCTGGTGGGTGAGTGGACAGCACGCCCTGGGGCGGCGCAGCGGGGGCGGGGCGCATGAGCATGGGGTTGCCGCTGCTGCCCCCGAACAGGGGCGCGGCGGCGCCGCCGTAGTTGCTGCCACCAGGGGGGGGGCCCAAGCCCTGCAATGCGCGCCGCACACACGCGGGATGACCTTTGGCCGTGCTGTGCAGGACGCCAAAGCCCGGGGCACAACAGCCTTGTGTCTTAGATGTGCTAGCCTTGTGTCTTAGATGTGCTAGCCTTGTGTCTTAGATGTGCTAGCCTTGTGTCTTAGATGTGCTAGCCTTGTGTCTTAGATGTGCTAGCCTTGTGGCCTTCTCACTTGCAGCGAGATTCAGGGGGTTGTGATTGAACAAAAACCCGCTGAGGGTTGGCGGGTTGTGAGTTGAGTGTACCCGGCTTGGTTACAACTCCAGCAGTCCTCAGCAAGATGGATGCAGGACACCAGGCACTCACGAAGCTGGCGAAAGAAAGAAAGGAAGCAGGCGGCGATGCTAGCAAGCAGCGCGAGCACCCCAGAAAGCGCATGTGAACGAGTGCACAGGCTGCACTTGTGTGTGCGCATGTGTGCGTGTGTGTGTGCGTGTGTGTGTGTGCGCGGGAGGGGGGGGAGGAGGGTTATGTACAAGCTTCCAGCAGATTCTGGGCACATGCTCTCACACAACAGAGTGCCAATTTCCGCGCTCAAGTCTTCCCCTCTGCATGTTAATGATGGCGCGCTTGCGGCCCTTCACAACATGCGGCGCAGCTTTGGGAGCGTCACGTTGGCAGCGCCGTGCACCTGGAACCTGTCTGGGCTTCTGCAGCCTCATGTAAGGCCCCTGACACCTTTGCCCAGGTAACATGAGGCCCCCAAAATCTTTGTTGCCCTTGCCAAAAAAGTTGAGGAGCAGGCATCTGGGCTATGACGCTGACAGCATGGCATCAGGCAACATGGCATCAGCCAAGGACCCAAATTGGCAGCTCACCGCTAATAATGGCTTGGCCGCACGCCCAGGCATGCCGCCACTGTTCCCAGAGAAGCCGCCGTTGCCTAGATTGCTGGGCTGCCTGCTGCCGCCCCCCCTTCCAGCGCCGGCAACGTCTGGGTCTAGCAAATCCTGCATGAGGGGAATGCACCGCAAGTTGCGACAAGGCACACAGGTTGCTGGTGCAGTGTTGCACTCCAGGTTGCATGTGCAGTGTTGCACTCCAGGGTGCTGGTGCAGTGTTGCACTCCAGGCTGCATGTGCAGTGTTGCACTCCAGGTTGCTGGTGCAGTGTTGCACTCCAGGCTGCATGTGCAGTGTTGCACTCCAGGTTGCTGGCGCAGTGTTGCACCCCAGGGTGCTGGCGCAGTGTTGCAATCCAGGTTGCTGGTGCAGTGTTGCACCACAACTTGCTACAGTGCTCACACCGTCCAAGCGCCATGGTAACAGGTCCGACCAAAAGAGGATTACGCGACCTTTGCCCCTCCCTTTGTCCATATCATGGCAAGCATACAGATTGAGCAGAGGGCGGCAAAAAACCCTTAAACCATGGAACTCAGTCAACTTGAAATGCCATATGAAAATAGGTTGTTCATCTTTTTTGCCGGTGTTGGCAGTACCACCAAGGCATGACCTGCACACTCCCTTTTTCCACACCCATCCTTTGTGGATTGCAAGGAAGCGGGACCTTATCAACATGTTTCGACCATTTGTGACACAAATGTAAAGAGGCGAGAAGCCAGCCAAAAGCGCAAGGGTTACAAGCAGATGTGTTTTAGCTCTTGCCTAGAACAGGTGCACACATGCGGAGTTCGAGGCCAGGTGACCACAGGGTATAGCACAGGTGGTCATGAGCGTTCAAGCGAGATGCTGTTGGTAGGGTGTGCACAGGTGGGCACGAGTGCTCATGCAGGCTGTTGGCAAGGTGTGCACAGCTGACGGGTGTGTTTGTGTCACAATCATCTGGCTCATGACTGCAGCTTCAGGTCAGGAAAACTCACCAAGGGGAGTGTGGGGGGTGGACGGGGGGGAGCAGTGTCGGCCCAAATCTTGGGGTTCCGCATACCATTCCTATCCTCCACCTGCAAAGGCACAAAGAAGCATATGCTTGTCCGTCATGAAAACCTCTGCGCCCACAATCAGGCAAGCTTACATGTAACGCAGTCACTGGTATGTCCAAAGCATTCACGTTGAAAGATTTAGTTTGTCTGTGCATGCTATAGATTGTGCATGGGCCCATTCAACTGCATACATGCACGCCAGGCAGTAATAGGGATTGAGGCAATGTCAAGAAGCAGCAGGATGGAGAAACAATTTGGATAAAAAGCAAAACAGACAAGAGGACGGAGGGCAAAGAAGTATGCAAATTCACATGCACTGATTCACGAATGCACGCGTGCGCACGCACACACGCGCACACACACACACACACACGCAAGTACACACACACATACACGCATGCACGCACACGCACATAAACACACGCCACAAACACACCTGGGTTGCATCCTTGCTGGGGTGGCTTGCATGGGAGTGGCTGTTGGGTCGATCTGTGGGCATTGATAAGCCGCTGCTAGGCATTGCAGACCTCACGCCCACAGAGAAGTAGGGGTGCTGCAGCGCCTGCACGTACCAGCGACACATCCACTTGCAGTCATAGCCATCCATGGGAGCACTACATCTGGTCCAGGTGCATGCTGACCCCCACGCAGCTTTTGTTGTTGGTGTGGCGTTTTTTTAGCTGGTTTTTTTATGGTTGGCGTTAGATCTTCATGCTTGCTGATCCCCACGCAGCTTTTGTCGTTGGTGAGGCTTTTGTTGTTGGTGTGGCGTTTAATTCTCATGCTTGCTGAACCCCAAGCAGCTTTTGTTGTTGGTGTGGCTTTTAATGCCGACCCTTGCACAGCTTTTGTTGGTCACCCTTGCGCAGCTTTTGTAAGTAGGCAGTGCTCCAAGGGACACAAAAAGCTGCACAGCTTTTTCCAGTGTTGTTCAGGGGCGCAAGAAGCAATTTAAAACACAAGGGCAGCGCAGGGGGTTTTAAATGCACGCTTGGCAAGCTGGTCCATCACGGAATGTTGGAACCACACTGCTTCAAACATTGAGGATTTGAAACCAAAGCATGCCCCCTGTCTCTAGGCAGATTGACACAAGCACAAACAAAAAAGCAGCCACACCTTGGGACAGGCTGTACATGAAGGTGACCTGATGTCCACACCTTAGGAAAGACCCATACATGGGAAAAGCACGGATCACAAACAGGAGGGCAGCCACGCCTTGAGAAGAGCAAGGGTCGTGCCTTGAGACTCGCAAGGGTCACGCCTTGAGACTCGCAAAAGGGTCATGCCTTGAGACTAGCAAGGGTCACGCCTTGAGACTCGCAAAAGGGTCATGCCTCGAGACTAGCAAGGGTCACGTCTTGAGACTCGCAAAAGGGTCATGCCTTGAGACTAGCAAGGGTCACGCCTTAAGACTCGCAAAAGGGTCATGCCTTGAGACTGGCAAGGGTCACGCCCTGAGACTAGCAAGGGTCACGCCTAAAGACTCGCAAAAGGGTCATGCCTTGAGACTGGCAAGGGTCACGCCTTGAGACTAGCAAGGATCACGCCTTAAGACTCGCAAAAGGGTCATGCCTTGAGACTGGCAAGGGTCACGGCTTGAGACTAGCAAGGGTCACGCCTTTGGACTCGCAAAAGGGTCATGCCTTGAGACTAGCAAGGGTCACGCCTCGAGACTAGCACAAGGGTCATGAGCTGCTGAGTAGAAGAGGGTACGCCTTTTCAAACGAGCGTCCAAGTACGCACATGGCGCTCTACACGCAAGCACGCGTTTGCTTGGCACACCAACACAGGCTTGCGCGCATGAGCACCCTACGGCACATCTGGCAGGCTACGAGCGCTGGCACATGTACGACAGGCGACGGCGCACATGCATCGGGCAATGGCGCACCTGGACGGCAGTGGGCCGTTTGTTTGGGTCCCAACTACACAAGGCGGTGATGAGGTCAATGGCTTCAGGTGACGCGTTGGTGACAATCTTGGACAGTGGGGTGGTGGTGAAGGTGGGGAAGCGGAAATTCATGGCGGCAGCCAGTTTGAGGCCCTCGGGCCAAGTCTGCTGCGTGGGTGTGCCCATCACGCTGCAGATCTTGTACAGCTCGTCTGCCTGCAGCCGAGCAGAAAAACGGCGCGGGGGGGAAAGGAAGTTATTGGCGACATGCGCACACTGAGCACCCTCCAGTGCGTGCATGTCTGTGTCTCCAGCGCATGTCATGCTCGCTGTAACAAAACCAGGCTTCCCCAAGATCAAACCTCCAGCTACCCAACCAAACATAAGGCTCAGGCTTGGGCTGGACTGGGCATTGGCCACTCCATTAACTGGGATCGTTCCCCGGCCAGCCCAAAAGACCCCTAATTTATTTAGTGTTCCTCGCACGCACACTGTCGGGGGTCACTGGGAAGCAGGCCCCCTGCTCCACCTAGTACCCGAACTGGCAGCAGTGCGTGGAAGCTCATCAGCAGGAGCGCAGGTGTGCCGGGCCACCATGGAACGGCTTGCTTGCAGCTCCCTGGGGCGCTGACACATTCCTGGGCAGGCTTGGATGCTTGCTGCATGCTCTTAAGCAGCAGCTGACAACACACAAGCGCCCGGGGACAGCGCACCTCCGAGCTCCCTGGGAAGAGCGGCCTCAGCATGTACAGCTCTGCCATGATGGCGCCCATGGCAAACATGTCTATGGGGGCGCTGTAGTAGGGAGAGCGGAGCAATACCTCAGGCGCACGGTACCTGCATTGAGAACCGCCACGACGCGGCATCCGTGATTCTCTGTTCTGCTTTGCTTGCTGCACGTGAGTGAAGGCTGTGTGTTTTAGCAGAGCAGGCCTTTGGCTGCTGAAATCGGCAAGACCACAGTGGCTGGACCTTCCACCTTTCAACACTCGCACGCCATCGTGCTCAGGGCTTGCATCCACACTGGGCTGGGTTGCTGTCACTGGAAGCCCACCAGGCCCATATGCCACCTCGGACCCTATATCGGATGACAAGATAGGGTTGCTAAAAGCTGTACACGCACTCCGCATATCTTGGCTAGTTAGCACAGGCATTTGCAGCAATGCTACGTATCTGCACAGCTTCCAGCATTCCTGCAATCTGCAGAGCCTTGGTTACTGACATCATGCTCGTCCATCCACAGCTCTAAACCCAAGTGCATGAGCTCCAGAGTCTCAATAAAAATGACTGTGTCTATGCAACATGCTGTGCAAGGAAAATGAATTTCGTATTGAGCTGATGCCAACAAACATAGTGCAGGCAAGTGAGCAGTTGAAAAAGAACAGGAGACAACAGGGCTACCTCCCGGCTGGCCTGCCTGGTTTTTAATGCTGGATGATCACCCACCACCGCGTTGACACGTAGTCCGTGTAAGGTGGCCGTGACCGGATCTCTCGAGCTAGACCTGTATGATGAGCATGGCCAGTGAGCACTCCAGAGTGATGCATAACTTGAAAAACAGGCATGAATTTGACATGGGAAATTGTGCGGCCAAGCAGATGCAAGGTTAGTTTTGTAGCAAGATATTTCCTTAAAAAAAAGGTACATTACAAGTATAATTCTCTAGTGTCTTGTGTCAAATCTCCTCTCAATTGGATATCGAAGTGGAGCCTGCATGCAGATGAACAGCCAAGCTTGACTGCATGTGCTCAGCCTCTTGAGGTTGAATTACTTGTTGACTTGAAAACACAGTCTGACCGTCACAACCCCGGCAAGCTATGCACTGGGCTGGAAAGACCTGGGGGTTGTGCATTACAAAGTCATTCGCACGCATGCCAGTCCACACAGAAGTTTACGCCATAAGCCCCCCGCTTGGGCCCCAGGCACTTACCAAAGTCAGCAACTTTGACGCTCTCCTTGTTGGCCAGCAGGTTCTCTGCGAGCATGCATGCATTCATGGTGCAGTCAGCGCATTGCTTTTGAATGCCTCAGCTAACATGAATTCAAGGCATACTCACAGACACACAGAGCACGGGCCCTCTAACGCGGCTCTTGTTGGCCAGTTTTCAATACTTCAGCATCATGTATTTCAAAGCACACCCACTGAAGGCCTTATCCTTGTTATCCATGCAATCCAAAGCACACCCACAGACACACAGAGCACCAGCGCTCTGACGCGGCTCTTGTTGGCCAGCTTGTGCCCAAATGGCGCACCCATACTCACATTGCATTAGTATGAGAGTGGGATTAGAACTGGCGGGACTAGAACAGCGTGAAAGCGCGTGGATCAGTGTCATTCATTTTGCCACAAAACAGGAAAATAATGACGGCTTCGTCTTTGTTGGATAGCCTCTTGGGCAGACTGTGCGGAAATATGTGAATTCCTGCCAACCTCACGGGGGGCAGGCGCACCTGGCTTCATGTCTCTGTGGAAATAGCCATGCTTGTGGATGTAGGCAAGGCCTTGGATAATTTGGTAGCACCAGTTCCGTACACGTGACTCTGGAAAAAACTTGTCTCGATCCTTCATCAGCTGGTACAGGTTGCATTCCTGTATTGCATTCACCAGCACACAGGATGAGCTCATGGGGCACCCAAACTTCTTGCATCCAGCCAAAAAAAGTCGCAGCTCGTGTACTCCCCACAACCAACCACTGAGCACAATACGCAAGGTTAACCAGCAAGGAAAAAATGACTTCCTTCGCGATACGCACATCCAGGATGAAGGTTTATCGATTCAGATCAGCCAGCGGTGGTGGCGGAGACTTCTCCTGCCAGCAAACTCAGCAATCACACGAAGCTATCTAAAAGTACACACAATGCGCATCTTCCAACCAGGTTGGCTTAAGTTGTTGCCCGCAGCAACCGTGCACATTTGAAAAATAAAATATAGGACCAGGGTAAGGTGGACCCATTGGTTCCATTGAGTCTGCATGGCCAACCTATACAGCCAACATGGCAAAGTTTAGTGGCATATGGTAGCAGTAAACGAGGCATGAGAGGGGGCTTGCACCAAGGCGTGCAAGGCGCTAACCTAGGCATACTTACCGAAATTTGTCGTTTCGTGTCCTTTTAAAATCTCGCTTTCCCCTAACAAAACAATTGCTGTCCATAATCACCTCAAGCTTTGCCCAAAATACAGTTTTTTGCAGCCTTGCCTACTTGACAATATCAAATCCAGTACAGCAAATGGGATGCGCACTTGTGCATGCCTGCAAAACTTACCAAAAACTCAAAAACAAAAAACAGCTCGTCATTCTCCCGGATGACCTCCTTCAGCTTTACAATGCATGGGTGGTTGAGCTTGCGAAGTGACTTGACCTCTCTCAAATTCATGCATTCCTCCCAGCTGTAAAACTTGCGCTTCATCTTCTTGATGGCCACCTGCGGCATGATCGCCGCGCACAAAAGCATACTCCTCTCTGTGTGTGCAGGTTTGGGTTTGTGTGTGTGCGCGCGTGTGCATTTGTGTGCTTGTGTTTTTATGTTTGTGTATATGTGTGTACATATATATATTTATATGTGCATGCATGCGTGTGTTTCCCCCGGAAGTTCCCCCCCCCTCCTCCGCCCATGTATGTAGCAGATACACGATGACCACCAAGACAGCCAGCTGCATGCAAAGTCCGCTGCTCATGTACGTGTTGAATTAAAGGACTAAATCATGAGCTCACGGCAATATGTTTTTAACCAACGGACAGTTGGGCCACCACTAGTGTGGTAAATGGGGTGTACACAAATGGGATACGCGCAAATGCATTACAAGGCGATGCTTGCGACAGCGTCCCAAATCCACAGCAGCCCTTGCATGCACATGCTACAAAATGTTTAAGCATGGATCACTCTCATTTTGTTTAATGAATTTGACAGATTGACCATCTGCACGATGATACATGCCAAGGCTCCCCCGTCTAGCACATGCGGAAGGCCCAAGCTGTTGCAGCTCTGAGTGTCAGAGTTTCTATTCTATTAGTCTTTGTCCCTTGGCATGTAGTAAAACAACTGGTCTTCACTAGGCTGGATTCAAGTGCAGAACAGCCCACCTGTTGACTGCTTGCACGCTGCGACCTACCACTTCATTGGACTGCCTGTTAATTGCCTTCCACACTGTGCCATAGGTACCATCCCCGAGCTGCTTTACTACCTTGTACCTGTGCAAGAAAGTTGTTTAAGGCACGCAAATGCGGTGTGCTGACCCAAACACTGCTTGCAGAGGACAAGAGCTGCAGCAGGGGACAGCAGACTGACCTGTTCATGGGGCTTCCCCTGGATACAGAGGCTTGCCTCTACAAACCAGGGGAAGGGCTTTGTCTGGGAGGCATGCTCCACGTCTCTAAGAGGCAAACCGCGCCTTCCTAGGATAGAGCCCGTTGCGTTACAAAGCACGGTTCCGACAACAAGCTTAACGCCCGTGCTTCAAAATTTCTGCTGCTGTTGAGAGTGCTGGCTCCGGTCAGGTCGAATCAAGCGTAGGGAAGGTAACCATTTCAGGGACATGATGTGAGAGATACAAAAATGTCTTATTATGTGTACGTTCTTTCTCTCGGATATTGACCCAGCACCAGGGTCACGCTGGTCCTCTTCTTTTGAATTTCTTTTGGGGCTTAGCAGCAAAAATGGTGCAGCGTCTGACATACAGGAGGCGCCACCCCTACCACAACCGGTCCAACCGGACTCGGATCGTGAAGACGCCCGGTGCGCCTTTGCCTGCTGCTGCTCGCTGCCAAGCCTGCCAGAAGTGACACAAATCACTATTCTTGCCCTGGCAAGCGCCGTCGTTTAAGGCAAGCAGATGTGAGCAGTGCATCGCGGGACGTTTGCCATCCCCCTGGTCCTTCATTGACGCAGGTGGTCGCCTGGTGTACCAGTACGTTAAGAAGACCGCCAAGCACCCGCACTGCGCTGTGAGCGGCGAGCGCCTGAACGGAGTGAGTGGGGGTGGCTTGTGATGGGCGGAATGGTGCATGGAGGCTGCCTCCTGCGCAGCTGCTGGTCTGGGGTTGCAACCGGGACAGGCTTGCCCAGCAAATATGTCCTAGCATTCAGTTGTCCTTTTGCATACTCCTCGGGGTCGACGGTGCAGCTGTCCCCTGCTAGACCCCCGCACAAACGACCTGCTCCTCTGCTTCCCCCTTTTCTCCTGCAGTTTCCCCAGCGCCGTCCATCTGAGTTGAGCAACAAGCGCCTGAGCAAGAAGAACAAGACTGTGAACCGCGCCTATGGCGGCACCTTGTCACACGGTGTCGTCCGTGAGAGGTGGGGGCAGACCCAGGACAGGGGTCAGGCAGGGGCAGAGAGCTTGCTTGCATGCTCAAGGGTTGGGCTGAGGGTAGAGCAGTCACTGCTAGAAGTCCTGTGAACGAGGCCCGCCCTTGCAAGTGATGCAACCTGAACATGCAATTGGCACCATCATGGCAGTTGCCATGCAACCAATACTGCCACGCCTGTCTATGCCTTCCAGGATCATCCGCGCTTTCCTGATTGAAGAGCAGAAGATTGTGAAGAAGGTGGGTGCTTGCTTGCTTCATCAGGCTATCATTGTTGTCCCAGCACTGGACGTGCACCACCTGCCTCGCTCTTACGAGCGCGCATTGCTGGGCATTGCCTGGGAGTCCCACGCCCTGGAAGTGAGCGGGGAGCACATATTAGGATGAATCACTGAAATCAACTGAATTATGTCCACTTACAAGGATCGAGCAAATAGAGCTGGGAAGGGGTATAACTTGGTTTGGGTACAAGTTGAGCAGGTAGCCCAGTGTCCTGCTTGCCCCATGGACTGCTGAGGTGCGCTGGCTCGGAATTTCCAAAGACTTGTGGCTCTGATGCAACGAAAAACTACCCCTGGCCTGTCTGGCCTGTCTGAGACCAGCGAAAGGCCCTTACACTGAATATTTACTTGCATCAGGCTGTGCGCAATCATGCATTGCATACAATTGATTTTTCTTCCAAACGTGTTCTCTGTTTTAGTCTGTTGGCACTCAGCTCGCCAAGCCTGTCATGGGGTCATGACTAAGCATCGTCGGCAAAAGGTTGCATGCTAAAGCTGAGACTTTTGGTAGACCTGACAAATGTTTGTTGCCACCAGGATCCCTGAGGGCAAATTGTCTCTTTTCCTTCTATTTTCGGTCTCAACCTCCAAACACCAGCCTCTAGTCCCTGCTTGGTAAATCCAGCAGCGTTCTTATTACCAAAATGCACACCTCAATTCCCTGGATCCAGGGAAACCTAACCTTCCTCATTGGCATGGACTGATGTCTCGATGGCACACTCCCTCCTTGTGCAGGTGCTCAAGCTGCAGGCCCAGAAGAAGTGAGCACAATCAATGTCCTCCCCTTATGTAAATGCCTAGACCTCCAGCTAGCATCAACCTTTTCGAGCGTCATTGTGTGCTGACTGAATATCAGCCAGCTTCATTATTTGTCTCAGAAGCAGACTTGCTCCAAGACGCCACATGGTAGAGCACTTGGGTTAGCACATCAGCTGTTGAAACCAAGTCAAGCTCACATGTGCCAATCAGGTGCTGCTCTCCATGATAAACTGTGTTTTAGGCAGAAATGCCCCAGGCAAAGCATGGCTTGATTTGCCTGGAGCACTGTAAGGCATCCAAACGCCCTCTGCGTTCAAAGAAGGTTTTTGGCTGTAATCGCGAAACTGCGTTCAAGAACACTTGCAAATGCCTCAGGTTGCAAATATTGAGATTGACAGCCTAATGGATCAAAATAAAAGAACAAGAAAGGTGGTGTTCTGAAGATTTACATGTTCGGGTTAACCACCAGCCTGGCCATAAGGTTAGGTTACATAGCTGCATTCGCTGAACGAGGGCAGCTGAGCTGAAATCTAGTTTACAATTTAGGGCCAACCACGAGCCTGGACGTTAGGCGAATTGGATTGTTGCTTGTTTTCAAGTTACAAAAGTTGCAAGAAGTTAAGTTACAAAGGGATTAGGCCTTCAGCCAGATGGGTTGGCTGCTAGTTAAAGTTAGTTAAAAAAGTTAGTTAGAAAGGGTTAACCGCCAGCCAGATCGTTAGGCTGATTGGTTTCTTGCTGGTCTTCGCCAGCTAACAAAATAGTCCATAATGTCCGAAATGAAATGGCAGAGTCTCTTGTGCCGTTGAGAAAGAAAATCAAAGACAGTCTGACTAGGCAAGGCATGTGGAATATAAGGGGCCTCCATGGAAAAGGATTGGCAGAAAGGGAAGAAAAGGAAAGAGTACTTTCTTCTGAGAGAGC
>LFIK01004465.1_pt1 | contig 11344 bp, 11 predicted proteins | sample 643401 | NCBI WGS metagenome assembly LFIK01 (sample SAMN03777447, study PRJNA286221) | soda lake metagenome | biome: soda lake; feature: Kulunda steppe; material: water; isolation source: sample T5-Br brine of Lake Tanatar-5 | place: Russia: Kulunda steppe | collected 2010-07
CGCTTCGCCAGCACGTTGCTACGCTCCGCGCTTCATCACCCGGGCGGGTGGCGGAATTGGCAGACGCGCACGGTTCAGGTCCGTGTGTCCGAAAGGACATGGGGGTTCAAGTCCCCCCTCGCCCACTTCCTCGCAGCAGGGTCTAGCACCCTGCAGACGGCAGATTCTCCTGAACGCCCCCGCCCACCGCGGGGGCGTTCCGCATGCCGGTGACAACGGATTGACAACATCCGGCTGGCGGGCGTGTTGCCACCTGTCGCGCCGAGCTCCCGTGGCAACGCGGTGACAACACGCGCCCGCGGTCTACGAACGGCGGACAGCCCAACAGGTCAGACTGCGCAGGTAGTGCGGCTGCAGAGATCCGCGCGTCACCCGGCGAGGTTGAAGACGCGCTCGTAGGCGTAAGCGCCATCGTCTCCTCTGGCCGCCGTCACGAGGCTGAAGGCGTTCCAACGGCGGGCTCGTGGACGTCGGGGATCGACGGTGAAGAGCCGCAGCGCAACCTCCCTTAGCGCCCTCTCGAGCTGAGGACCGAACTCCTCGGCTACGAGATATGCGCGGACGCGTCCGTACTGCCCGTGGTGATACTCAGTCACCACCCAGTCGACGTAGCGCATCAGCTGCTCGGCGTCCTTCTTGGTTGCCTTGCCCTTCTTCAACTCGATGACCGCGTGCTCGCGGACGAACCGCCCTGTCCCCTCGAACCGCCTGGCCAGCAGGTCGATCCGATCGATGTAGCTGACCGGCTTTGGCGGCGAGGCAGTCACCTGTCGAAGGGCGGAACTCCAGGCCCCGTCGAACGCAGGTAGGTCCTCGCCGCGGTTCAGGCGCCACGCGAGGTCGGACTCGATAGCCAGCTCGTCGTCGGCATCGATGACCTGGTTCAGCCGAGCCATCGCCAGCGGCACGCTATCGGGAGGTGTCCCACCGAGCCGGTGCTCGTCGTCGACGTTCCTCAGGCGCAACTCCTGCTCGAAGGCCCGCTGTTCCGCTTCGTCGAAGATGGCGAACGAACGGTCTTCCATCGTCCGGAGGGCATACATCCCTGAGCCACCAGCGGTGAGGACATCGTCCATGTCGACCGGTGACTCGAGCCATCGGCTCTTGTTTGGGTCGAGCCGAACCACGAAGCGATGCTCTGGTAGGGACGTCCCCGGCAGGACCCCCTGACCGGTGCCTGGGTCGTCATCGAATGCACGTCCGTGGTTCAGCGTGACGGATGGGTCGGCCAGGACGCCGATGCCGTGGATACCGCGCCTCGCGAACAGGTATATGTGGCCACCAGGCTGAAGGCACGCCAGATCTGCCGTCGCCTTGCGGTGTCCGAGACGCCACCGGATGCGGTCGTCCTCCGGCTGGCTGAACCGCGGGGAGTAGGCACCCCGGTCGATGACCTGGTCTATAGAGGATGGGTCGTCGAGGATGATGAGCGCGTTGTTCGGCATTTGGCGACTCCCGAAGGGCATCCCAGGCTAGCCCCGACTGAACTCGCATCCGGTCGTCCGAGCCAAACTGGGTCCTTCGTGTATGGAGACGCAAGACTCAGTCCGGACACCCCTGAGCCACAGGGAACTCAGCCGTCGACCAGTAGCAACCAGGTGCTATCGGACAGGCATCGCAACGCGGTTGTGCGGGCAGGCACGTTGACGCGGCCAGATCGAGCACGGCCCAATTCACCATCCTCCTGGCCTCCGGCGCCGCTGGCAGCAGGTCCTCGGCCGTCTTCCAGAGGGCATCGTCGACGGTCTTGTGCTGTGGCGCGTCCAACTGACCGGAATATCGCCGGTACACGCGGGCACTTGTGCCGTCGACGGTCGGCTCGCCGAGGGTCGCTGCGGCCGCATAGCGGCCGACACCCGGGAGAGCGACGAGGTCGTCGACGGACTCCGCGAACTGCTCCCGATCGGTGAGCGCCTGGCCAAGCTCGACCAGTTGGCTGGCCCTGCCGGTGAGACCAAGGGGACGGATGACCGTGATGACCTCGTCCACTTCAGCCGTGGCGAGTTCGGCTGCGGATGGCCACCGGGCAAAGAACGGATCGGTCACCTTCGCGACCGTCGTGCTCCGCGATCGTCGTAGCAGGACCTCGCAGATGAGTATCCGGTAGGGGTCGCTCGTCTGTCGCCACGGGAAGTCGCGACCGTGGTCCGCGTACCAGGCCAGGAGCTGGCTGGTGAAGTGGTCGGGGTCGGCGGTCGCGGGTGTCATCGACGAGCAGGGTAGGGACGTCGCCGATCGAAGTGGGATCGTCCTAGCCTCACCGCGTCGTGAGGGGGCGTGGTGTACGACGCGGGTGATCCGGCGGAGATCGAGCGGCAAGGCCGCCGCTTGATCGACCGCCGTGTTGGCGAGCTGGTGGACGTCCTTGCTGGAGAGCGACAGGGCACCTACACGAAGGGCTCGGTCGGCCGGTACGTGGAGACGTTCTTCGGTCTCGATGCGAACTCTGAGGCCGGCCCCGACTTCGCTGAGGCCGGGGTCGAGTTGAAGACGGTCCCGCTGTCGCGCAAGGGCAGCGGGCCGTGGACGGCCAAGGAACGAACGTTCATCACGGCTATCGACTACACGACCATCGCCGATCAGCCCTTCGATGGCTCCCCCCTGGACCTGAAGACCCGCTCCACCATCTACGTGTTCTACGAGTGGCGAGCTGAGGTTCCGATCGCCGAGTTCAAGGTGCTCGGCGTTCTGCTGCACGAACGTGATGAACTCGACGAGCTGATGCTCCGGGAGTTACACCAACATGTGAAGGAGGCAGTTCGGAGCGGTCGCGCGCATGAGCTCAGCGAAGGCGACACGTGGGGCGTCGGGGCGGCGACGAAGGATGCAGGTGGGCGCACCGTCCTCCAGCCCTTCGGTGCCGAGCCCGCTCGACGGCGAGCCTTCGCTTACAAGCCGCTCTACACGACGCGGCTGTGGCAGCTCGCGAGGCACCGGGCCGCGGAGCAGGTCGCGTCGTCCGGGCTGCCTGACAGCCTCGCAGCGTTCGCAGCTGAGGTCGACGACAAGGTTGGCGCCCGGAGAGGTGTCACCGTGGCAGAACTGGTCCAACGACTCGCGCCGGACAAGAACCCTCGGGCGAAGAGCATCGTCTCGGTCGTGTCGCGCCGCCTCCTCGGGTCCGAGGGCCGTCGCGATGTCGAGGCGTTCGATCGCCTAGGTGTGACGATCCGCACGATCCGGGTCGCCCCCGAGACCTTCTTGCCGCACGAGGATGTCTCCTTCCCGGCCTTCGACCCCCGCGCCTTGGCCGAGGAGGAATGGGAGTCCTCGAGTCTGCTGCCGTTGATCTCCTCCCTGTACTTCATGGTCTTCGTCGCTGACGGAGACGCGTCGGTCCTCGAAGCCCGGCTACTCGGTGGGTTCTTCTGGCGACCGGACACCGATGAGCTGAGCAAGATGGGCAGCGAGTGGGAAGCCCTGCGCGATGCGTTCGCTGCCAGTGAGCCCGAAGCACGGCCGCAGGCGAGCGAGACCAAGATCCTTCACGTCCGCCCGCACGGGCGGAACAAGGACGACACGCTGCCGCTGCCGTCAGGGCGTCCCTTCGTGAAGTCCTCGTTCTGGCTCAACCGGGCCTTCGTCCGCGAGCTGGTCGCGACGCACCTCGGTGATTAAGCGGAGCGGCTCACCTGAGTCGTGGCGCCTCGACGGGCCGCGATCTCCCGTCCGATCCGGCCGACGATGCCGACGACCAGCGCGTTGCCGACCATGAACGCTCGACGACCGTCGGACATCCCTCTGGTCCAGCCGTCGGGGAACATGTTGAGCCGCTCGAGTTCGATGGGCGTGAGCCGTCGGTAGACGCCGTCCTGTTGCACGACGAGCTTGAAGCGCGACGGCGACCGTCCGCCCTCACCGGTCAGGACCGTGCGGGCTGCCCGGTCCAGCGGCTCGGGGAACGCAACGGCTCCCTCTGAGTAGTGATAGCGACCCCGAGGTACCCGCTTCGAGCCCTTGAGGTAGCGCCAGGTCCCGGTGATGCCCCGCTCAACATCCTGGTCGTGGTCGAGGCTGCTCGGCTCGCCCAGCTGCTCAGCCGGGATGATGAACCCCGGGAAGCCGCCTCGAACCTCCTCGAGGGGCAGGAGCATGTCGCCGAGTGTCCAGCGCTCACCGACGTAGGTTGAGTGGACGTCGGCGGTCCAGGCGACCCCGCCCACCATGATGCCCGCGTTGCGCCACGGGCTGACCGGTGAGTTGGCCCACCGTTCGCTGATGTCGTATGGGTCGACGTCGCGAGCGCTCGCCCCGAGACTGACGACGTCCTCCCTGGGCGTCTCCGCGAGGTCGCACTCCAGGGCGGCTGCCAGGACTCCATGCCTCGTCACTTCGCGGCTGCCAAGCGCCGAGATCTGAGCTGTCCAGCGGCGTGGGTCAATCTGTACCTCGCTATCGGGGACACCAAGGGCAGCGATTCGATCGGGCTGCCGGGTCGCGTAGATGAACACCCGGCGCCGGCGCTGCGGGTAGCCGTAGTCCTCGGCATTGATCACACGCCACTCGACCGCGTACCCGAGCTGCGCGAAGCAGGCCAGCATCACGGCGAAGTCACGGCCACGCTGGGTCGAGGGTGACTTGAGCAGCCGATCAACGTTCTCGAGGAGGACGTGTTGGGGTCGGTACTGCTGGAGGATGCGAGCGATCTCCCACCACAGGATGCCCTTACCGCCGCCAAGACCCTGGGCCTGACTCAGGGGCTTCGCCACCGAGTAATCCTGGCAGGGGAAGCCACCGACGAGCAGGTCGAACTCCTCCGGCAGCGCATCGTCGCGTCCACCGATCTGCGACCACGGAGCGACGGTCTGACCGTCGTAGCGAGGCACCCCAAGGTCGTTGAGGACGTCGGCGATGTCATGGTTGACGTGCTCGCCGCGCCCCTCAAAGGTGCGGGCGTACCGCTCGAAGGCTGGCTGGCTCTTGGTCGAGGGCTCCCACTGGTTGCCCCACGCGACGTCCCAGTCCGGTGAGGCGGGCTCCTTCCATCGCCACCCAGCGCCCTCGCCCGAGCCCGGCTTGAACCCTACGAGGTCACGCTCGAGCCCGAGCCGAAACCCTCCGACGCCTGCGAAGAGCTCGACCACGCGGCCTGGTCCTGAGGGCTGTGTGCTCATCGTGGACTCTCCTCAGGATGCCGGGAAGCGTGTGGTGCGGATGATCCCGCATGGGTGCGACATGGTCAAGATCCTCGCGCCATCACGGCTCGGCTCGATCCTATGGACGGGTCCGCTGAAGATCAAGCAACCCGTGGTTGGCCGATTGTTCACGGCTGCCAGATGGAGGCTCCGAGGCCGTGTGGGCACGTGTCCCGTGTGATTCGTCATCAGTCCGGGTTTCATCATGGGTTCTCCATGTGATCGAGGCTGTGCGGACGCATGGGCTGCTCGAGTCCTCCGTCGATCGTCGTCGCGACGAGCGCAGCCGCGGCTCGGTCGTCGCTGGGTCGGACGTGTGCGTAGAGGCTGAGGGTGATGCTGACGTCGGAGTGGCCTAGCCGTTGGGCGAGGACCTCGGGTGAGACACCTGCGCGCAGTGCTGCGGTGGCGTAGGTGTGGCGCAGGCCGTGGACGTCGAGCGGTGGGGCACCGATCTCGCGGGTGAGCCGGACGAAGGTGCGGTAGAAGCTGTCGGGGCGCAGCGGCCGTCCGCGTGGATCGGTGAAGACGAGCGGGCCGTGCGGGTCATCGATCCAGGCAGGTCCGGCGAGCTGCCGTTCGTCGGCCTGTTGGCGTCGATGATCAGCCATTACGGCGCGGGTCTGGTCGTCGAGCGCGACCGTGCGCGTGGCGGCGTCGGTCTTGCCGTCCTGCTGCCAGATCAGCTGCCCGGTCACGACGGTCACCGTCTGCCTGCCGAAGGTGACGGTCCCGGCATCGAGGTCGACGTCCCTCCACCGCAGCCCGAGGATCTCACCTCGGCGTGCGCCGGTGGTGCCGGCGAGGCGCCACGCCGCGTGCAGCCGGTCGTCGCGAGCGTGGGTGAGGAAGCGGGCGAGCGTGGTCGCGTCCCAGGACTTGTCGCGGGTGTTGTGGGAGCGGGCCTGCTTCGCGGTCGGGGGATGGGCGAGCGATGCGACGTTGCGTGGGACGTGCCCCCGCTCGGCGGCCTCCTGCAGGGCCCGGTGGAGCATGCCATGGACGTTGCGGACGGACTTGGGTGACAGCCCGGCGTGCCGGTCCGGTGAGCAGCCGTGCTCGCGGCAGGTGACCCCTGCCGTCGCGCACCGCCCGGCACGCTTGCCTCGGGTCTCGAGCTCGCGGTACAGGCGGTCGAGGTGCTCGGGAGTGAGCGACTGCAGGGGCACGCCGCCGATGCGAGGGCCGATGTAGACCCGCGCGGACTGGCGGTAGTCGGCCATCGTGGTCGGCTTCTTGCGCAGCCCGTCGAGCCACTCGGCGAGGTACTCGGCCACGGTGACCCGTGACGGTTGGGTGTAGGTCCCTGCCGTCACCTTCTCGAGCGACCGCCGCAGGAACGCCTCTGCAGCGGCCTTGGTGGCGAACCCGCGCTTGCTCGTCTGCCGCCGCCCTCCCGTCAGCGGATTGGGCAGTGCGTCGAACACCACCCGCCATCGCCGCTCCCCACGCTTGGTGGTGTACGGGTAGACGCTGCCTCGCATGCCCGACCTCCCCGCCCGGCAGTCGACCGTCCAGTCCGACAGCATCGGCCTCGGCCCTTGCCAGGGCGATTCCGATCGCGTCGAGCCTGTGGATAGACGTCAGCTCTGCGGCAGGTCCTCGACGCTGATGAACTGCTCGGCGGGGAGGCCGAGCTGCGCCAAGACCCAGCTGGTCGGCACGAGCAGTCGCCGGCCGATGCGGATCGCCCGGATCTCGCCGCGGTGGATGCCCTCGTAGGTCTGGCGTCGTCCGATACCGAGTAGCCGACCGGCGCGGGCCGGCGGCAGCGTCGGTGGCAGCAGCGACGCACCGCCGATCGGGATGCGGGTCTGGCGGTGGTCGGTCAGCGGGGTCGGGTCGGTGTTCATCGGAACCTCCTGAGCGCCGCCGTCGATCGGCGGTCACACAAGAAGTCCCCCACGAAGGTCTCGATTGTGACAACGGTGCTCCTGGCGCACGGCCGCCTCACGCCAGGTGCACGCTGGCCGGGTTGTGGCACGAGCCGACTGATCACGCGGGTCGTGTCAGACCTCGTGTCAGACCTCGTGTCAGAGGTCGTGTCAGGAGCGTGGCAGCGCTCGTTCCAGGGCCGAGGAGCGAACGTTGCGGTGAGCCGAGCTCTGCGGGCCGCGCATCGATGCTCATGACGGTGGCGGTCTGGGCGACGTCTGGGCTGACGAAGAAGCTGTGGGCGGACATGAGATTCTCCCCGTAGGTGGACAGCAGTCCTCCCCGGTGGTGGACAGCAGAAGTCCCCGCTGACGGACATCGGTTCTCCCCGGTCCTGTCCATCGTGCTCGTCACGGATGTCGTGAACGAGTGATCCCTCCCGGTACGACGGCGGTGCTGAAGCGCTGCCGACCAGGAGGGATCGATGAAGTCTGCCGGAGAGATCATGGAGATTCTGGAGGCCTACGACCTTGTGGGCACCTACCGGGGCGCGGCCAGGTTGGCTGGCTGCGACCATCACACCGTCCGCCATTACGTCGAACGCCGACAGGCGGCCGCCGACCCGGCTGCGGCCGTGCCACGGCCGTCGCTGATCGACGGCTACCGGGCCAAGATCGAGGAGCTTGTTGAACGTTCGGAGGGCGACATCCGTGCCGATGTCGTGCACGAGAAGCTGGTCGCGATGGGGTTCGACGGCACGGACCGCACGACCCGCCGGGCGGTCGCTGAGGCGAAGCGCCATTTCGCGGCGGGGCGGCGTCGGGTGTTCCGGCCGTGGATCACCGAACCGGGCGGCTGGTTGCAGTTCGACTGGGGCACCGGCCCGTCGATCGCCGGTCGGGGCACGTTGCTGTTCTGCGCGTGGCTGGCCTGGTCGAGGTTCCGGGTCGTGATCCCGGTGTGGGACCGGACCCTGCCGACCGTCCTGTCGTGTCTGGACGAGATGTTCCGACGGGTGGAAGGCATCCCGTCCTACGTGTTGACCGACAACGAGAAGACGGTCACCGTCGAGCATGTCGCCGGGGTCCCGGTCCGCCACCCCGACATGGCCGCCGCGGGCCGGCATTACGGCACCCAGATCGCGACCTGTGTCCCGGCCGATCCGGAGTCCAAGGGCGGCTCGGAAGCGACCGTGAAGATCGCCAAGGCCGACCTGGTCCCCACGACCGCGAACCTGCGTGACGCCTACCACAGCTTCGCAGAGCTCCGGGCGGAGGCCGCCGTGTGGTGCGAGCAGGTGAACGCCCGTGCGCATCGGGAGACGGGCCGGCCCCCGGTCGACATGCTTGCTGAGGAGCAGACCCGCCTCCACCCCGTCCCGCGTGACCCCTACGTGGCGGCGTTGGGTGAGACCCGGGTGGTGACCCGTAGCTCGGTGATCTCGCTCGGTGGGGTCCGCTACTCGGTCCCGCACCTGTTGGTCGACCAGCAGGTGTTCGTCCGGGTCGATGGGGACGAGGTCATCATCGCCCATCAGGGCCGTGACGGCGTGCACGAGGTCGCCCGGCATCTGGTGTCCACGCCGGGGAACCCGCGGCTGGACCTGTCGCACTACCCGCCACGATCGGCGTCGAAGATCCTCGAGCACCGGCCCGCGGCACGCACACCGGGCGAGGCCGCCTTCTTGGCGCTCGGTCCCGGCGCAGCCGCCTGGCTGACCGGCGCGGCCGCGGCAGGGACGGCACGGGTGAGGATGAAGATGGCCCAGGCGGTCGAGTTCGCGGCCGTCTACGGCGAGAACGAGGTCGACGCCGCCCTGGCGGTGGCTGCCGCAGCAGGCCGGTTCGCGGAGAAGGACCTCGCCTCGATCCTCCGCCACCGCCGCCGGGTCGCCTCCGACGGGGTCGTGGTCCCGCTCATCGAGGGACACAGCCTGCAGACCGGCACATCCCGCTGGGCGGAGGTCGGCCGATGACCGTCTCCAAGTCTCAAGCGCTGGACGCTGAGGTCGAAGCGCTCGCACGGCGGCTGCGGCTGCCGTACCTCCGCAGAGCCGCCGTCGACGTGCTCCCGACCGCGAAGGCCCAACGGTGGGACCCCGCCGAGGTCGTCCGGGTCCTGCTCGAAGAAGAAGCCCAAGGACGTGACGCCGCCACCATCGCCAACCGGCGACGCCGGGCAGGGTTCCCGACCGGCAAGACCTTCGACACCTGGCGTGAGACGTCGTCGACCATCCCGACGGCGACCCAGCAAGCCTTGCGGACCCTCGAATGGGTCCGCCGGGCCGAGAACCTCGCCGTGGTCGGCCCGTCCGGCACCGGCAAGTCCCACCTGCTCGAAGCCCTCGGCCAGGCCGCCATCGACGACGGGCTCACCGTCGCCTGGTTCGGCATCGAAACCCTCGGCCGGCTCGTCACCCGGCACCGTGCCGACGACTCGGTCGCCAAAGCCGTCAACCGCATCCTCAAAGCCGACCTCGTGGTCGTTGATGACATCGGGCTGCTCCCGGTCCCGGCCGAGGCCGCCGAAGCCCTGTTCCGCGTCATCGACGCCGCCTACGAACGCCGCTCCGTCGCCATCAGCTCCAACATCCACCCCGGCGGGTTCGACCAGCTCCTACCCGCCACCATCGCCACCGCCGCCGTCGACCGGTTCATGCACCACGCCCACGTCGTGGTCACCGACGGCGACTCCTACCGGTTCGCGCAAGCCCGCGACGGCAAGGGGGTGACGCCCCTCGCCTGACCCGCACGGCGGGGAGATCTCATGTCCGCGGCCGGGGAGAACTGCTGTCCGCCACTGGGGAGGTCCCATGTCCGCCCGCGGGGAGAACCAAATGTCCGTTGACAGAAGCGCAGCGCGATGACCGTGCGCTGTCGCGGAGGCGGCGAGGCGACGGCCTCCCGGTCCGCCAAGGAGACGGCGGCTCCTCGATGCGTGCTGTCAGCTCGCCGTGACGTCGGTTGGCACGCCACTCCGCGCGTCGCCGGCGGTAGCGAGAGGCGGCGAGGTTGAGCGCGACTCTGCATAGCCAGGCACGACGGTTGTGCATGGCGCGAACCCGATGCCAGTTCGCGCAGGCACGTTCCAGCGCCTCCTTAGCGAGCTTCTCCGCGACGTGCCGGTCACCGGTCCCGAGGGTCAGCGGGCCGGTGAGCTGCGCGTGCTCGGCCTCGAAGAAGCCCGCGAGCTGCTCGGCCACCCGCCGTCCCTGTCGCGTCAGGTCCGCATCGCGACTCCTGCCCTGGCCTTGATCCGTGCCCGCCCTAGTGGAACGCACTCCACCGGGTTCAGGTTCACCTCCGACGTGGGGCTGTTGCAGCTCATCCTGTTGTCACCGTCGTCACAGGTTGGGAGGCGATCGGAGACACACCAATGCATCATCTGATCCAGCCGGCTCGGCGAACCATGTGGCCGCGACGCCGACGACTCCCAGGACCACGGCGGGGAAGCTGAACCGCCTCCTAACCGTAGTTCAGTTTCCTGGCTAAACTGAACCAACGGAGTCGGGTGGTTCAGGATGCGCGGACGCTACGAGCGACGGACGTGGCAGTACGACCCGACCCTCTATGCGCCTGCCCGCTTCCGGCGAGCCTGCAACTACGACACGTTCCTGCCCGAGCCCCTGGTGGGCTTCGAACCAACGCTGCCTTCTTCGACCGTGGGGGTCGTCTCCGACGCCGAGCGTCGCCTGCAGCGCCTCGGGACCGGCTCCCCTGCCGCCCTGGCGCCGCTTGCTCGACTCCTGCTGCGGACCGAGTCGATCGCATCATCGAAGGTCGAGGGCCTGCAGGTCGACGCTCGTGACCTCGCGCGCGGGGAAGCACGAGCCGACACCGGTGGGAAGCTGAGCGCGACCACCGCCGAGGTGCTCGCCAACATCGACGCGATGGAACTCGCGATCGATGAAGCCACCAGCGAGAAGCGGTTCGGCCCCGACCGGATCGTGGCGATCCACCGGCAGCTGATGACCGCGGCACCCAACGCCCGCGTCGCGGGACGGATCCGGACCGTGCAGAACTGGATCGGCGGCAACGACCACAACCCGTGCGGTGCGGACTTCGTGCCGCCGCCCCCCGAGCAGGTCGAACCGCTGCTCGCCGACCTGTGTGACGCGACGGCGGACGAGTCGCTGCCGCCGCTCGTCCAGGCCGCCCTGGTCCATGCACAGTTCGAGACCATCCACCCCTTCGACGACGGCAACGGTCGAACCGGCCGGACCCTGATCCACGTCGTGCTCCGGCGGCGCGGACTCGCCGAGGTGTTCGTCCCCCCTATCAGCGTCGTGTTCGCACGTGACCGCGATCGCTACATCGCCGGGCTGACCGCCTACC
>LFIK01004466.1_pt1 | contig 11343 bp, 10 predicted proteins | sample 643401 | NCBI WGS metagenome assembly LFIK01 (sample SAMN03777447, study PRJNA286221) | soda lake metagenome | biome: soda lake; feature: Kulunda steppe; material: water; isolation source: sample T5-Br brine of Lake Tanatar-5 | place: Russia: Kulunda steppe | collected 2010-07
CACACACACACACACACACACACACACACACACACAGGCACACACACTCGGCACATGCGTAGGCACGCTCGTGCGCAACATGCACAAATGCTCCGTACTTGCGTGATTGCGCACATGCACAACATGCACACACACACACTCTTGTCAAATGCGTGTGTGCGTCTGTGTGCCCACAGGTGAAGGGCCGGTACATCGTGGACGGGCGCGTAGGCAGCCCAGCCACGGAGGCGTTGCAAGATGCCCGCGCAGCAGAGCTTTGGGCCACTGCCACGCGCCTCACTGGCCTGGACATCCACCCCTCGCTGCGCTGAGCGCCCTCTCTGCACTGAGCCAGAGGCTGCTGCTTGCTCGCTGGAATGCTTGTGGTGCATGCGTGGGAATGAGAAGGGCACCATGCACCAGGCACATCACATTGCCTTAGCAGCCCTGATGTGCCCCTTTGCTGCCTCTTGAGCGCTCAAGGGCTGTGGTGCCTTTGTGCGCTTAAGGGCTGTGGTGTTTTTGTGTGCTAAAGGGCTGTGGTGTCTCTGAGCGCTAAGGCAGTCGATGCTTCTTTAGCACTCGTGCACGCGGGGGGCAGCTGCGGCGCTCACTGGGCGGGTGACCCATTCTGCGTTCAGCCCCTCCAGATGCTCAAGCAGGTGCCCCTTTATGCGTTTTCCACCTCCATGACAGGGGGCTTGCGCTGGCGGACACCGACTTGAAAAATTGTTGGTGCGTGGATTTGGTTGGTTGGGACAGTTGTGCTGAGCACTGCTGGCGCCGGGGCTGTTGCGCGCGTCTGAGATGGCCTATTTAGCGCAGGCTCACCATTGCAGCAGAGGCGCGTGCAGGCAGAGGAATGCAGCACCAAGGTCAAAGCGCACCCAGTCTGGACTTGCACGACATACATGCAAGCCCGAACCAACCAGCAACCGCGGCATGTATGTGCGTGAGTGTCCGTGCTCGCGTACACCTACCAAACGCCTGCCAGCAGGGCCTCCACGCTGTCCCACAGGGCATCAAGTCGGTGTCCGCTGGCGCTGCCTGCTGGTTTTGCCTTTTTGCAAGCGTTTACAAATACGAATAGGGTCTGTGGTCGGGCCTATGGGGCTTCCATGACGTAAGGCGCCCTGAGTTTTATGCAATCATTGAGGCGCTTCCATTTTCTTGCGTGTGCCAATGCAACTTTTTAGGTTGACCCTTACAAGGGCAACGTAATATCTCTAGAGAGGGCTATGGCAGTGGCTGTGCTGCATTCACAGCACACGTGTGAGCCTAATTTTCAACCATGCAGCATCTTTCCATCATGCACAACTCTGTGCGCGCTTTTTGGTGTCGTGTTTGGAGTTGTCAATGCCTTTCAATCTTTAGAAGCCAAAAGGCTTTGAGTCATGTCTTGCAGATCCCATCTCATGCACGCCCTGCTCCGTTGGACCCTTGAAAGGCCTGCAAGAGCTCTTCACGTGCAATGCAATGTGCAAGCATGTCCACAAACACCGTGGGCCGTGTGCAGGCGCCCTTGCTGTCTATGCTTGACCTGCCGAGGCTTGCCACTCTCGCACCCTTGTACGCCATCGGACACTTTTGTATGCCATCTGACACTTGCACGCCACTCTGACACTTTCGTAAGCCATGGAGCTGCGGCTGTAGTAAGAAGATTCATTTATATAAGGTCCCTATCTCCTCTGGGGGAGCAGTTCTGAAATGTTTTTTGTATGTCACACTCGGTATGTGTGTGTGTGTACAATCCAGGCTTCACATGCTGCAGCATGTGCATTCTTTCTAGAGGGAGCGCGCCGTTATAATACAGGAGGTGCAGGGAAGTCGGTGCACCTGGAGTATCAGAATCCGAGACAGGCCGCATGAATATTTACAGCAAGCAATGCACAGTGTGCGCAACATTCATTTTTTTCCAACTATTCATATGGGCCCAGCCTTTGCCAAAGTTCCCTAAGGGCACCAATGGAGTATGTGGGCAACTCATTACCCTGGTAGTCCTGCGAGCTGCAGTGCTGCAGATATTGTTTTGGTCAGATGCTTTGTAGCACAGCAAACACTTAATAATTCACTACTTTTACACTGCCTGTTCCATCGCTGATTTCCATTTCTGTGAGCATATTTCGTATGACACTTTTTGGCATTTTATTCCATCATGCACCATGTACACTGACGTTCATCTGGGCCATCTTGCGCGATGAACACTGGCATTTTTACCTCCAGGTTCATTCAATTTTAAAGTGACCACATCTGAACTTTCTAAAGAGATAGTCAAAAGAAATCGTTGGCATAGTACAGAGAAAGAAAGGCATTTAACGATTTTGTACCTTAAATCACCTTTGGTTCCAGGCTCTACAAGTCAATCAGCCGGATGGGTTGAATGCTGGGCTTGCTGGTTGCTGCCAGCCTGAACCACTGGATTTGGCAGATCCATGTGAGGAGATGCAAAATAGGACATTGATCTTGATGTTTGCAGCTCAAGGCACCACCTGGTAAGGCGCATGCTTCTGGGGCGCTGACATCGTTACATGATGTAATTTACACAATGTATGCGAAACCCAGTTTTTTCATATTAGACCTCATTCACAGCACATCTGCAACAGAGTGTGTAATATTCCCATGCAACGCTAGCCCTACATTACCCGGTGACAAATCGCCAGAGCAATCAGCAGATTTGGTTGAGGCTACTTTAGTCGGCAGCCGCGGATTTCTGTTCAAAGCTATACATGCTATATATTTATCATTAGCCTCACACACATGCTCACAATTTGGGGAAGACATGTGATTCCAAGTGGCTGTCCCATAGCAAACAGTGTGAACAACGAGTCTCAATCAAGCCACGCTGCAAATGACATCATGGAGCATGTATTTCGGAAGGGTGTATGGAGAAAGCATACTCAAGGCCCTGTTTGCAGGTGGAGCGCACCATTCTTGATAGTCCAATTGTTTGCTATCATAGCAGTAATTGCATTCTCTTGGGTGCGACCCAGAAACTTTTGTCTATGACAATAAACATATCCAAGTAGACCTGACACCAGAGTCAACTGCTGCCCAACCTTGCCCCAGCTGCGGTACAACCCCCTGTCTGTTCAGAGACATGCGAGAAAATGACACCCAAAGCATTAACATGGCGCTCCCACTCAGCCCACTCTGGATGAAACAGTGGACCCAATCACAATAACTATATCTACTGCCCCAGACCAGAACATGCAATCAAGCCCAGTGCTCTCCCAGCACAAGAGTCAGAGATCAAATCAGCCTATATTCATGACCATGAATGTCAGAGGTCTCTACAAAACACTCTGGGACTAGAAACACACCCTAGCCACCCACAATCCAGACATCCTGGTCTCCAAGCTGAAAAGGAGCAATAAATCACGAGCATGGCTTGACTCTCTTCTTAAGAAATATGAATCCTGGTCAGCATTTGACAGGACAGATGGCACTACTATCTGTGTCCGTAAAGATATTGCTCTCCCCACTCAGTGCTCTCTAGTGGCAATTGACCATATTGGCAGGCCCGAGGTGGCCCCTTTTCCTCAATTGATGTAGGCATTGCCTGCTCCTGAGATCCACCACAAAATGACCAAGGCCAATGGATTCACAATGCAGCAGGTTTTGTTTGAAAATGTGGGAGTGTGCCAGCCCTTCTATGTCTGACAAAATATGGGATGACCAACAAGCATCAGACCTCATGCTCAGCTGCATGTTAGCCTGCAAAATCTTTTTCATTTGGTGCTACTTGTTAGTTCAAAAGATCAAAAAGTTACGAAGGCGCATTGCCGCTTGGAACCAATTAGATTGCAGGGGCTCCAGACCACAATCTTGCAGGATAGACCAGGTGGGTTAGCTACTTAGTGTCCCTTCTCCCCATTTCAGCACCGCTAGCAGCTGCAGCCACTTCTGAATGGGATTGTCCATCTCTCTGCCTTGTTGCAGGTAGCTACCTGCCTCCCATAGGGAGTAGCCTAGATCTGACTTGCATGTACTAAACTGCTAGTAGTATCCCAGTTGGATTGCTCTCATTTTGTGGATCCGAATCTGTGCGTGCATCGGGTTGGCAAGGTCAAGTTCCTGAGCAAACGTTCCGATTTGGCCTGCTGTGTGTAATGTACAGTCCCTTTGCATCAACGTTGCTATGGATTGTTGAGCAGGATTTTTCCAACGTGTATCTCCAGGCAGATCGCAATTAAGTTCACTGGGATCACAGCAATTGCCGTAACCGTATGTCGAGGAGAGCCAGCTGTGGCCGTTCACCACTCCTTTGTTGGACAAGTGTATGTGGGGCTGTTTGTCTAGACAATCAATCAGATCAGATTGTAGAGTATCATTGGCCTGCGTTGAGTCCTCTAGAAGCAAGGTGAAGTGTGGCAAATCCCGTCCAGATGGTAGACGGGTCATGAAGAAAAAACCAGCCGCGCAAGCCGTGTACCAGGTGTACCAAGAGTCTCAAATGCTCGCATTCCGCAAATTGCCCATTTCAAATTTTAGTTACAGTATCATCAAATTGAAAAGTTAACTTGATTGTTGAGTGCTGTGACTCGAGTACTGGACCAATGAAGCGTGCAGACTCATTGGATGCTCCCTTGGAGTATGACTTGGATGCTGATGACATTGAGCAAAGGAGACCCCTTGTGCCTCCCAGCGGGGCCCCGAAGCTATCGAGCTTGCAAACAGATGATGGTCTGGAACGCAGGGAGTAAGTCCCATGTCGTTGGCGCTTGGGACTTGTCATTGGGACTTCTCTTGGTTGGTTTTGACCAACCTAATTCTCTCTCACACGCGCAGGTTCAGAGGTGCATGGTGGAACTGTTTTGGAGGATGCCTTTTAGAGGACTTCCTTGCATGTGTAAGTTTTCCTGGGTAAACTTCCTGTCGCTTCTTGGTGTAAGCCATAATGAGGTCTCTCATGCATCTCCAGTATGGGTTTTTTTGGGACAGGCCAGTGTCATGCAAAGTCAAGCTTGGCAAGGCAGTGTGCAGCGATCATTTTGCAGACTATGGGTCAAACAATAAACATTGCGTCAAGCATTTAAACGCGGCAAAAGTGCATGTTGATGTTAATACAAGAGCAAACACACATGCCTGGTCCTGTTACATCCGAGTCTTGTTACAGCACAGGCACCTATTTTGCCAGCCTCTTGCGTCCGCAGATCCTTCCCGTGGAACCCGCTCTTTTGGACATGTAGCTCTGTATGCGTGTGCCCAGCTTCCTACTGCTTGCCTTACATGTCTCCTCACACTTTTACCTGCCTGCAGTGTCTGGTGCTCAACATCCCTTGCTTGGCATGGTCCTGGAACCAGATGAGGGCATTCAAGGTGCGAAAACGGGAGGGTGACATCTTCAGGCGTTGGAATTTGCTTAAAGGCCTGCACTCAGTCAGGCAGACCATGCCCATGAGCCGTTGCGTGCGGCTAGGCTTGTGTGATCTGAGCACTGTAATGGTATTCGGGAGGGTCTGTTGTGCAACAACAGACTCCCACCAACCTTGGATGCATCGCTGGTGGGTAAAGGAATGAGGGCAGATGAGGTGGACGTAAGACACTGGAGCTTGCCAGAAGTGCGTTTGGCTGCAGAGCCAGCTCGTCATATGTCATGGCTAGCCCCGTGCTCAGGTATAAAGGAGGCCTGCAACCGATTAATTAGCTTGTGGGTTCCTTTGGGGCTGACAAAGCAGCCTTCTGCCTGCAAGGCAATCGGGTGTGCATGCACACCAGATCCTAGCCTCCCTGGTTGTAGCTGCTCAACCACGCTCTGGTGTTTATATGCAGATGGTTTGGTGGCTGGAGGGCGCCAAGTACCTTGCTGTCACCCTAGGGGTGTTCATCCTGTACCGTGTCGGCGGATTACTGCTATTCCAAAGCCAGCAGCGCTGGGCAGACTTGGACAATCCCACCACCAAACAGCCTTCTGAGGAGGAGGCTGTGGTGGGCACGATGCTGCTGCTCGTGTCCGGCATCTGTGAGTATCGGTGACCGTGCTTTGCGTGTTGCATACGCGTGCGAGCGCGCTCTAATGCGCACGTGCATGTGCGTGTGTGCGTAGGCGTACGTATATTTTGTCAATACTGCCCATGCGTGCGTGCACGTGTTCTTCTTTGCGATCACGGTCCGTGCGCGCGTGCATGTGTTTTTCTTTGTCAGCGCACCCATGTGCACATGCATGTGTTTTTTTGGACACAGCCCATACATCGCCATGGAGGCCGACAACTTGAGGGCTACCCTAAGCTGCTCATGCCTCTTCCTGCTTGCTGCTCCTTTGGTACGCAGGTTGGGTGTGTGCGGCTTTGTGGCTGGCCTCCAGGCGTGGGATGCTGCGTTCCAGGTTTAACATCAAGTGAGTGAAGGGTTCCAGAAGAATCCTATAGGTGAGGGGCTTGGATTTCGCCAAATTAGAGGCTTAGGGTGTACCACAAGGCCTTTAGTCTCAGCATTCCTAGAACTCAGCAGCAGTCTTGTCCAGCCCAAACACCGCCGGTCTCATGGGCGCTTTTCAGACGAGAGTGCTGATGTGCAATTTTGTATGGTGGCTATGTGAAAAAGGAGGGGCTCACAAACAACAGCAGGTGTTGGCCTGTTTTGATCAGCTGCTGCCCAGGCCCCTCGGATTTTGAGGTGGGGAGAAGCCAAGAGCAAAGCATAGTGTGTCCCCTGTGTGCATCCTCTCTGTGTTGTGGCGCAGTCCTAGCCCGTGCAACGCAAGCCTAGGTTGAGGGTCACTGGCTGTTGACGGGCATCCCAACACACCAAAATTGTCCTGACCCTCTCGAGGCAGTGTCCTGGGTGCAAAAGTGGTCCATAGCTGCCTCAGGGTTGCCGACTTGCCTTCAAACCACCCACAATGGTATGCGCACAATTGTTTCAAGATCATTTTGATAGCCCCTTCTGGCAGTTGATCGAGGATCTCTCATGCCTCTGCAAGCTCCTTGGTCAGCTGCCGGGGAATCAAGGAGCTCGGGAGCACCAGTAACCGTCTGCAGTAGGACTGTGCAGCTGCCCAGCTGTCTAATCTTGACAGGGGACAGGGGAGCCATTGGTTGCGCGCGCTTTAATACAGCTGGATCCCCTCATACTTCACACCAAATAATTAATAAGGGGAGCCATTGGTTGCGCGTGCTTTAATACAGCTGGATCCCCCCATACTTCACACCAAATAATTGCCTACATCTTTAATACAGCTGGATTAATAATTGCCTACATCTTTAATACAGCTGGATCCCCTCATACTTCACACCAAATAATTGCCTACATCTCCTTTAGTGCTCATCCTGACATCATCAGAAAGCTGGCACGTGGACAGTGGGGTTTAGCACACGTATCCAGGGAACTACAAGCTGGACGGGAACCGGTGATTTTCCTCCGGGCCCCCCGGCAAAACAGCGGGGACGTTAGCCCCTGCATTGCAGATGGGCCGTTAACATTTTGATAATCAGCCACTGGTAGCCATGGGGTACAGCTGCCCGGGATTCAAGCCTTGAAAACAATATGAGGCGAGGGTGAGCCAGAGTTGCTGAGGGAGGGAGAGGGGTGCTCCTGCACCTTATCTACAGCTCATGCATTCACATAAGGCCTGTGTGGATTGGAAAGCTTATCCCGAGTAATTTGGTGTGCCATGTGTTTGCTGGAGCGAATGTGTTTGGCATGCTCTGCAGGCTGCTGTCAATGCTGCTCCATGACATGCAGTGTGTTTATACGTACATGCAGCACACACATGCAGCAGCGTTTGAGGCAGCAACAGCTGCAAAAGGTCATGCAAGATGGTTGAGAAACTGCGTGAAGGGGACTTTCCTGGTCCAACCAGCATAGGCTGGTTGCCATTTGGCAGCTCTGCCTGTGAAATTAAAGATCTTGCATGCTCCCCTCCTCTGCATCTGTTGTCATGCTGCCACCATCAGGGATGACCAAGGAATCAGTCTGATAATGATAGTGTTGGTCATCACTCTTGATATCAGCAAAGAGGAGGAAAGAAAGAGGCAGCATGGCTTGAAAATGATGAGGATTGTCTTGGTTCTTCACCATGCAAGAGAAGTCTGGTGGCTTACTTTGGTGGCAAGAAAGTTGAGAGAACGGGGGCAGGCTCCTGTGACAGGTCTTAACTAAGGATGCGTTGATCTGCGTAACCATGGCAGATTTTAAGTACGGGATGCTTGGCAGGAGGCATTACTGCCAACAATAAACTGAATGAGCTTCAAAATGTTTGCTTTGTATATCCTTTCTTTTTCCTGCGTTGACCATGAGCACACATGAATTAGAGTTCACAAATTAAGCTGGGCTGGATAACGTAGCCCCACAGATGGTGCAACACAAAGGAAAGGTGTCATGGCATGTATTCAGAACCGATGCTTCATAGTCCATAGTCCATAGCTTGAGAAATGGAGAATGAAGGAAATGAAGGTTACATTGGTGCTGAATGTATGACTTATTTCTGCATCCTTTCAAACCTAGGCGCCAGCTTTGGGCCCCCCTTAAACTGTTGTCTAAACTTGGAAGGCACTTCTGGACCATTCCCTATCTTTCCCTTTGTAAGTGCCTGTACTGCTCTGGTTGTGTATCACCCGCAGTGGCTCAACATGCGGAGACAACTGCCTTTGGTTATGGTGCTCTCCGTGCGCACTCTGCCAGGTAAGGAATGGGCTACTGATACCCTTATTGCTCATGTCAGTGATGCCTGTGTCATGTTTGGTACACCCGAGGGATCCACTTTCTGGGTCTGCTGTGTAAGGTTGCCGTACTTGAAGGAGACGAAGGCACAGTTTATGGCTCCCCTTTTGACCACCAGCGCACGCGCCCCCAAATGAGAATACGCCTTGCAAACACAGGCGTCATGGCTTCTGGAGGAGTGCTAGCCATGCTAATCAGGCAGCTGCGCCTCATCTCTTTTTATGAGTAGATTTTTGTTTCCCACTTGTGCGTGTGTGGCACATCCAATCTTACATCACAGGAGACCAGGACGCTCATGCACAACAGAGTGGAGGAGGGTGTTTGGCATGGGCCTCCACGGCTTGGGGACCTGTGAACAGAGAACAAGGCTCGATTCAATTTGTCGGGGAAGGGTGCTCTTTACTTAACTAAGGCAACACTTGCCAATAAGGGTGGGGAAGGAGGGAGGGGCAGGGGCAGGGGAGGATCACAAGGGAATTAGATCCTGTGCAGGTAGTGCCCAGCCAGTACAGAGGCATGCGCTTGTGCCTTGAAGCTACTTGGATCTGCCTACCACCAATGGAGGGCACGCTCAAAGTTCCACAGGAGTTGTGGTATGAGTCATGGCAATACATCCCAGAAGCCCCTCTGGTCATGGCAGTCCATCCCATACATGGCAGTGCATCCTATACATGGCAGTACATCCCAAACATGGCAATACATCCCATACATGGCAATTCATCCCATACATGGCAAGTCTGGTCAAGGCAATACATCCCATACATGGCAATACATCCCGTACATGGCAAGTCTGGTCAAGGCGATACATCCCATACATGGCGATACATCGCATACATGGCAAGTCTGGTCAAGGCAATACATCCCAGAAGCCCCTCTGGTCATCTGGATGCCAGCCACAGACCTGCATCGGTCATGGCCCTGGCCGCAGTCCTTTTGTTTTGCCCTGCCACATTCTCGCCACTTTTACTAGAATCCAATAGCCCTTGCTTTAACAGCAAGGTAGCCCTTCTTCTTACATATATAATTGTGTATATTGTACGTTATTTTTTCATAATGTACATAAGCTTGTGCGCCCACGCATAAGAACAAGCATGGAGTCATGGACTGCCTCGTTTCTGTCTTTTGGCCTGTCTGTGAGGGCCTTCCGTCTTGTTTAACGAAGCGGCCAGGGCCCTCCAATGAGCTCTTTTTTTGTGCACCCTCATGCATGTGCTTCTGCAGCATTAACTTCGATTGCCACTGGCATAGTACCTGGCAGGTACTATGAATGTCCACATTTTTGGGTAGATTATGCTTGCTTCATCTGGCTGTACAAAATCGTGAGACTCACCACCAGTACTTTATACCTTGCTACCAGGATCTCGTATTGGATTGTTGCATACAGTTCTCCAACACGTCTTTTCCTCAAAGTTCAAAATTCACGTTTCAAAGCCTAAGTTAGGCTAGTCCGTCAGCCAGTACTACTAGTGGACTTGAATTTTGGGCTTGCTGCGCATTGCCAGCCTGAAATAAATCCATGATGTCTAAAACAAGGGATATGTTTGTTTGCACTGCTCTCCCTCAGCACTGATAACATCCGATGATCTTGGGTCAAGATGAAACCCACCTTGGCCGTGAGCAGAAATCCTGTGTTGCTGCAATTGAGCAAATTGGTCTTCATATTTGCAGCGTTTCAAACGAGTCTTAGATTACATTGGGGTTAGTCAGTTAGGCAGATGGTTGTTTTTCCTGTGGGGCTTCCTGGTCATTGCCAGCCCAAGACAAATCCACAGTTCCGGTGAAGGAAGTGAGGATTAGGTTCGTTTAGGTTATATAGCTGAACCTGCCTAACATAAGCAGCTTAGCTAGATATGAAAGGCCTGCAACTTGAACCAAAACTAGTAAGGCGCACATATCAGAAGAGAAGTAGTGTCTGAAAGCTATAAGATTACAAGACAATGGTTAACCGCCAGCCAGGTCGTTAGGCTAATTGGTTTGTTGTTGGTCTTCGCCAGCCAAGAAATAGCCCATAATGTCCGAAATGAAATGGCAGAGTCTATTGTGCCGTTGAGAAAGAAAATCAGAGACAGTCTGCCAAGGCAATTTTATGTTTGTTACAAGATGCGAGCGGACACAGCAATGTCCTTAAGGCAGGCAAGGCAGAGGAGCTGAAAAACGCTAGGAAAAGGAGAACTGCCAGAAAAGCCAACTAGCTGAGCGGTCGCCCCCAAGGCTACGAGGACAGCTCAGGCTAGGGCTACCAGTTGGCCCGCGAGCAGGCCGGCTCAGGCTCAGCTACCACTACAGCGAAGAGCTCGCACAAAGGTTAGGTTACATAGCTGTATCTGCCAAACGAGGGCAGCTTAGCTGAAGCCAAAACGGGCCTGCAACCGAGACCAATAAAAGCAAGCTAGGTTGTGTCCGGACACAGGATCCTGAAATCTAGGCACAACAGTCTAGGCACTCATGCACGTACAAGGCCAGGCCTTTGGTGTCTGCTTGGCTAATAAAGTCTCTTAGCCTGTTTGAGTTTCTAGAGGGGGAGTGGAACAGTTGATGGTGCTTGGTTTACAAGGTTTACAAGGATAAGGCCTTCAGTCAAGAATTGCGACTGCTAGCCTGCTCATAAAAATAATTAATTCATGAAGGAAAAAAGGAAGTTTATGGTTGTTCTGGTTTAAAAAAGCGGACACATCATGAGATCCTGCCTGTGAGAACAAGGGA
>LFIK01004469.1_pt1 | contig 11341 bp, 12 predicted proteins | sample 643401 | NCBI WGS metagenome assembly LFIK01 (sample SAMN03777447, study PRJNA286221) | soda lake metagenome | biome: soda lake; feature: Kulunda steppe; material: water; isolation source: sample T5-Br brine of Lake Tanatar-5 | place: Russia: Kulunda steppe | collected 2010-07
CCCCCATATATGACACGCCTGCGCAGGTCTTCACTTTCACTTTAATGCAAGGATTGGGAGGGCTGCCGCACCTAGATGCACGGCCCGAGGCACACAACACCTGGATGGTTGTTTGCACAATGCTCAGGGCTTCCTAGGTGCACCTCACCTGCTACCTGCGCCCTCTGCCGCGGCCAGGCGGCTCTTCAGCGCGGCAATGGTGCCCTTCTCAATGGCTCCTGCACCCGCACGGCTGGCGGCGGCAGCCTCACCACCGGCCTCACCGCCAGCGGGCTGGCGCTGTAGGCCCTCCTCCAGGCGGCGCTTCTTAGCGTAGCCGAGCCCATCAACTTCCTCGTTGTCGCTATCACCTCCTGGCAGGAAAGGACGCAGCAGCAAATACGGCCAGCAGTGAGAGCCAAGGCAAGCCACGGCAAGAGTGAGCCATGGGCGCGCTGGGCCAGACACGGCAGAGGCCAGAGGTCAACAGGACAAAGCACAGATTGTCACCTTGGAAAAAACAGAGAGGCAGAACGGAGAGGTGGCGAAAGAACTGGAGCAGGTGTTTCCGTGGTTTAGGGTTGTATGGACAAGGAAGGTCGATGAGAGAGAGGCAAGCAATGTTAGGCAAGGCAGGCCAGACCTTCAACAGGGGCAGCGCAGGCGACGCGCCCATCTGGGGCTACACCTGGTCTACACCAAGCTACCCGCAGCATGGAGCGCTGCACTTGCATTCAACATGAATTACCTGACGGCCGCCTGCTTGCGTCGCGCATCCGCGCGCCGGCCTGCCCAGGTTTGCCAGAAGCCGCACACTCACGGCTGGCCTGCACCTCCTCCAAGGCTTTCTGCGGTGCGCATGACACACGCGCACGCCAGGCGTGAGTGGTGTGTGCACCAACCCTGCTGAGGGGATGGCTGGAGAGAGAAAGGGGCACGCGATGCAAATGTGCAAGCGCCCCTTGTCAGGGAATTGGTGTCTGTGAGCAGGCCTGCTCCAGGGCGCCTGCCAGGCTGCACGTGTGCACACTGCCGGGCTGCGCGCGTGCACACTGCCAGGCTGCGCTCGTGCACACTGCCAGGCTGTGCGCTTGCACACTGCTGTACTGTCAGGGACCCCACCACGTGCTTGTTTGTCCTGCCCTCACATCGCTGTTGGCGTACGCCATATTAGCAATGCACCGCACTGCTGGAGTACAGGCTGACAATCGCACTTTGTTGCCAGGCCTGGTTCCTCATGAGTTGATTTCCTTCAACTTGTGATGAAAGGGGAGGAAAGCCACCGATCATCACACACAGGAGAGTATCATGCTACCAGCACAAAGCTGACACTGTGCATCCATGCACCAGGGACTGTGCAGGCACAAGTGCGCACCAGGGACTGCGCATCCATGCACTAGGGGCTGTGCACTAGGGGCATCCATGCACTAGGGGCTGTGCAGACACAATTGTGCACCAGGGGCTGTGCAGGCGCAACTGTGCACCGGGGACTGCGCAGACACAACTGTGAACAGGCAGGGGCGTCTCCCTAGTTCCTGAGCAATGCAAGGGTTAAGTAGCGAGCAGGAGGCTGCAGTGGGAGGGTGGGAGGGAATGTGGATTCTCGACGCCCCTGGACATGAGCCCCTGCCGGCACCGTAGCCCCCTGAGGACCTCCATAACCTCGCGCTCGACCTACACCGGTGCACCAGCTTTTTCGCGCTGGTCTGTTCACTGTGGTCTTTCCAAAAAGGTCAATGCACACGCTAGTATTCGTCAGGCGCCATGACCAGCCAAAAAACAACCAGCCTGGCGACCAGGCTGGATGAAGCCCACCCTTGTCAACTTGTCAGGCGCCATGACCAGAAACCCGCCCTGAACATTGGGGGGCTTGTCGAATTTGCTGCCTCCTGCTTGATTGTTTCACACTTCTCACCTTCAAGCCATCACCCCCCGCGGCAGCCTCTGCGTTTGAGTAGTCCTTGCCCTCCAGGGGCATCAGCACTGTGGCCTTCTGAGGTGTGCACTCCACCTGCAACAAGGGGACAGCATGCAACTCTGCATGCGTGAAGGGAAGGGCTGTGACCCTGCAAGCATGAAATAGGCATCTGTATGCCTACAGGGGCACGCACCCAGGCGCGCACCAAGCAGAGGGGGTGAGTAGAGAAAGGTGTGCTCGACAGAGGGGCTCGCTCTGCATGCTCGTCCATCACCAAAGCAGGGGGGCATGGTGCAGCCACGCGCAAGCTTAAGTGATGGCGAGCCATGCGGCTGTGGCCATAAACCACGCAGGCGCTGGATAAGACACTTTGGGTGATCATGGCCACCTCCATATGCAAACGCGTGTGTGCAAACATGCATGCACACACCTGTGCCAGGTCAGCGAACAGGAGAGGCACGATGTCACGCATCTTGGGGCACCCGTAGCGCCTGTGGTCCAGCTCAACCTTGTGCCTTGCCAGGTACATTTCCTTCACCCTGCAGCGCACACACAAACACACACACGAATCAGGAAGGCCCAATCAGGGCCTTGCAATCCCCAGGCCTCGCAAGTGCTAGTCATGCAGAGACGCTGCACAAACTACACATCTTGCTGCACGTAATGTACAGCGTAACTTTGGTGCATGTGGGATCCTTGCGTGCACATATCTCATGCACAAGCGCAAGTGGATGTATGAGGCGTAGCAGCAGTGCGTAGATCAACTCCCAGCACCCCAGGACATCCCCAGCCCTCTGTTCACAAGGAGCACAAATTTGACGCACCCCCACAGAATATCATGGCTTTCATTTGAGGGGACGGCCTTGAGAAGGCCACGAAGGTATAGTGGAGGTGGGACACCATCAAATGGTGTGGCAAGCATATGTCGGCTCTGCTTGATCAATGCAGAGGGAAGAGCGCTTCAAAGCAGCACATGCATGGAGCTTTGAAGCGCATGAAAGTCCACAGGTCTACCATCTCGTCCTGGAGTTGGAAGGAGTGTTAATGGACCCTCAGACGCACGTGCATCCATAGGTCTACCATTTCTCCTGGGCTTACACGCCCCTGAGGGCCAGGGATCGTGCTGAATGACCATGCAGATGTCGGCACATGCATATTGGGCACGAGCTTTGTAATCTTGCAGGGCATGTTGCTCCCAAGCTCCAGCTCCCCACCTGCTCAGCAGGAAGCCGTGGACATCTGCGGAGGGCGTTTCCCCCTTCTCCTTGCATCCTTCCAGCAGCGCCTGCATCTGCTCCACCACCAGCATGCGCACACGCTGCACCTCCTGCTCACTGACAGGCTCCAGCAGCGCAGCCTTGGCGGGGTCGGGGCGTGCCACCCCTTGGGCACCTGTCTTGCCCTGCTGCTGCTGATGTTGCTGCTGCTGTGCTCCCCTGTCACCTGCTCCATGAGCCCCTCTCTCGGGCCTGCCTCCAGCAGCTGGGGCTGGCGAAGGGGCAGGGCCTCGTGGCCGCTTGTTGTCCCTTGGGCCCCCCACACCTCCGTCTCGCAGATCGCCTCCGTACGGGCGTTTACCGCCCACCCCGCCCACCCCACCAACAGAAAAACCCCTCAGGCTCTCCTCGGAGTAGCCCGCGCGTGGGCCGGACGGCCCAGAGGACCCCGCCCTGCCGGGGGGCCCCGCACTCGCCCTGCCCCCGTACGGCGCGCGAGGCGCCGGAGGCATATGGTGGGGGTGGGGGGGAATATGTGCTGGGTGAGGAGGGTGCTGATGTGTGGGGGGTTGGAGGTGGGGGAGGGGACCGGGATGGGGAGGGAGAGCACCTGGAGGCCCGGCGCTCACGACAGAGCTGCCGATGGGCACTGCGATGGTGACGGAGCGCATCTGCATGACGCCATTTACCTCCACGGGCACCTGGGCCTGGACGAGCTGCTGCCCCGGAGGGGCGTGCCCTGGCACATCAACGGGCGGAGGCCACATGGCGTCTAACACTCAAGTCTTGTTTAATTGTGTTTTTGCTCAATCTTATATTTAATGACGTACCAGCATGTGTTAAACGTCCATTATATCTCAGCAGGCATGCAAGGCATAAGTTCAGAGTTGGAGGTGCAGTGCTGTGTAGCATCTGCAGCGACATGAGTATGTCCAAGCAGCGCACTAAGGTGCGCGCGCATCTACCCAATCAAGCCTGTCTACCAACACTGCACACAAACACACGTGCCACATCTAGCATGCCATCCTCACTTACGGCCTTTCTTTGGTTCACGTATCTGCGCGGTGTGCACTGCGCTGTTGCAGGTTGTTGTACGCAGGCTGCCGCCAGGCCTAACAGAGGATGCCTTCAAAGCCACCATAGATAAGCTGCTACCTCCAGGCACGTACAATTGGTTCTCTTACTTCCAGGGCAAAGTCAGGTGAGCCCCAGTGCTTGCATGAGCTCGAGGCATGATCCAGCATGCCGCGAGTCTGCCACAGAACGCCATCTACCGTGAAATTTGCATTACTCATCACATTGTTATTGGTTCTTTAGCAATAAATTGATTCTCTGTGGCACAACTATCCACGTCTTTCATTGTTCTCACTGTGTGTGCATGAGAGCGTAGAACGGCATAGACGCACAGGCATGCATGTGCACAAGAGAGCACACACGCGCACGCACATCAAAGACACACGTACACACCCATGTGCACACACGCATCGCATGCATAAGCACAAGCTCATATCACGCCACGCACAAACAAACCTCACATACAACACACACACACATTGCTGATGTCACAACACCCAAACACAAGCGCACACACAATTACACACCAAACGCACGCTGCACACCAACACACACAGCATGCACAAACACTAGATCTGCATGTGCGCACTCGCAGTTTGCGCAAGACTGTTCTGTCAAGAGCATACCTGAATTTTGTGGATCCCTCTGCTGTTTACGACTTCAAAGCCAAGTTTGATGGCCATGCCTTCATCACGACCAAAGGCAGCCAGTTCAAGTGCGCGGTCGAGTATGCACCCTTTCAGAAGGTGCCCAATCCTCCCAAGAAACGCAATCCTCTGGAAGGCACAATTGAGCAAGGTAATGTTACGAGAGTTGTATACCGATTGTGTGTGCTGCTTGCTTATAAGTGGTTGATAGGAGCTCTGGGTTATGAGCATCAGATGTGCATTAATAATGCACATATTTTATTGCAAGTACATCTCTTGCTTTCTCACACACGACAGCCTGTCTTCAGTGTGTTGTGCGTGAGTAAGCAAGAGACCAGCTCTTGCTAACATAGAAGGTGCATCCAGTCAGACAATGGGGACCTGGCTGACTCACCTTGCTTGTCAGTCTGAGGAATGGTTTTCAAATATGTGAAGAAGTGTGTCTTCGATGAGTGCAACCCAGTGGAAGACACAGGTTGAGGAGAGGCTTGATGAGTTCTTGCTATTCAAAAGGAGTCGAAGGTTTTGAGACTTGAACAGGCATGCTCCAGCTCCTGACGCCTGTCAAACAAAGGCAGCTAGTCGAAGCCCATGGCTGGGCAAAATTTTGGAAAGGCAGAGAGATGCTTGTGTGAGTGCTCTCTCTATCCTTGATGCCATTTAAAGATAAATAGGCTCAATGTGTAGGAAAAAACAGCCCGCTCTGTTTTGACTTTGACGCTCACCTCTGCAGACGCGCACTATCAGACCTTCCTCCAAACGTTAGAGGCGGGCCCTGAGCTGCTCCCCAGTGCTGCTGTGCAACGGGAGCAGCAAGAGAAGGCGGCAGCAGCCAGTGGGGGCGCTGCAGCAGACAACGGTGCCGTCAAAGTAAGTTCCCTCTGGTGCTGTGGCACTGCCATCAGAACTGGGTATCAACCCAAGAAGAGGAAGTAAAAGATGCATGGGGCGCCATTGGCAAGTGTGGGTAGGCTCCTCCTGAGGGACTATTGCACTTCCCTGTCACCCTCTTCCAGCCCGCGGAGCTTCCAGATCACATTGGCAAAATGTGTGCCATTCCCATTCTCTGCGATGCTTGCTGCCCATGCCTCTTAGACATTAAAACCCGCACTTCTGCTCCCACTTACTTGATAATTGTTTTTGCATTGATATGCTGAGATCCAATGCCTGCCTGCCCAGGTTGCTTGGCCACTGGAAAGTGTCACGTCTGCAGCCTGCCTTGTTGCATAACTTTGGCCCGCCCAGGTCACACCGATCATGGAGTACTTGCGCAACAAGTACCTCAACAATCCCAGCCTGCGGCTGGGCGGAATGCGTCGCAACAAGGGCAAGGCGGTGGCTGCGCCTCCCGTGGTTGCCAAGGTGAGCACACAAGCAGCTTAGGGTCCGCTCGCTTTGCGATGCTGGCTTAGAGGCAATGCCTTGCTGCTTTCATCACTCTTGGTCAAGGTTTAGGCCCCTCTGCCTTTAGCTGAGCTGCTGCCTTTGACAGGCAAGTGGACCTGTCAAACCCAGCCTGGGGTCTGCCAGGGTCCACAGCATTGGGCTTCACAGGGTATCCAGGAGGTCAAAAACAGCATGGGCGTGTGCGCCGCTGCTGCCACATGGGTTGGTGAAAGTCCATGGGATCTGGAGCCTGAGGAGTGCGTGTGCTTCCAGCTCCCTGAACACATTGGGCACCTGCTCCCTGCTGCGCCTCTCGTTTTGCAAAAGTTGCATGCATCAAGCGCGCTCGTATGCAGTTTTGCTATCGGAGGGACGATGCTGTTTAGGGGGTTGCCTTGATGACCAGGGGCTGAGCCAGCACACTAAAGAGGGGTTGGGTGCTCAGGCTTGAGGCCTCACCTAGCGCATGAGAGGGGCCCTCACCCTTGGCAGCCGGCACCGCTTGCCCTGAGGACGGGCACTGCTGTGCTTGTTTTCTGGTCCTGCATGCCGCAAAAGGGGTGCTCCTGCACTGCAGATCATCCAGACAGATCACAGCTCACGCCTCACGCAAGCCGCTGAAGCCAACGGCACTGCCTGCTGGGCTTGCGCAGGCCACGAAAGTGGGCAGCCGCGCAGGGGCCAAGGGCGCCCTGGCGAAGCAGCAGGGCAAGGACACAGTCCCTGCAGCTGCGGCACTGGAGGCGCCTGCTGCGGCAGGCCCAAGCAAGGGAGGCAAGGTGGTGCAAGCCAAGGGGGCAGCAGGGGTTGTGCCAGCATCTCAGCAGCAGAAGCAACAGAAGCAGCAGCAGCAGCAGCAGCAGCAGCAGAAAGGAGTGGGTGTGCAAGGGGCGCCAAAGCTCATGCCTCGGCCCCAGCAGCAGCTGCCGCAGCAGAGTGTGCAAGGGCAGGCGAGCAGGCCCGGAAGTGCGCAGCTGCCACAGCAGCAAGAGGGCAGGGTGGGCCAAGGGCAAAGGGGGGCAGGCAGGAGCGGGCCAGGCACTGGGCCTTCTGCAGCAAGGCCGTCAGTCATGCTGATGGCCAAGCCACCTGCTACGCAGTCAAGCACGCCACCAAGCGGCTCCGCTGCACCCAGCAGCAGGCCAGCTCCTGCTAGTGCTGCTGCAGGTTCTGCAGCCCTTCCTGTGTCCGCAAGCCCTCGGGGCCTCGCTGCCGTGCCTACCACCACTACGGCCCCTCCCCTCACCGCATCTTCTACACCTACTGCCATGCCAGCTGCTACCTCTGCTCCCAAGCCCGCCGCTGCACCGGCAGCAACAGCAGCAGCCGGAGCTGAGATTAACGTCCCCACAAGCGACACCTGCGCAGAAGCGCAGCCACCACCCGTGAGGCCCGCCCGCCGTGTGCGTGCGGGCTTCCAGTCGTACCAGCCCAAGCGACGAGGCGGCGATGAGGATGGCTGAGACGCGATTTGGACAGGCGCAAGCTCCTTGCTCCTTCCCTTTCTTGCATGCCTACCGGTGCACAGAGCATCATTTGTGGGGGGCTGCAGCACAAGCGTGCCGGCCGCCTAACTTGCCTGCCAGCGGGCCGTGCACAGTAGGCATTTGGTGCACTGCGCACAGCAAATATTGCTGCCGCGCACCCCGAGACAGCAGATATTGCTGCCGCGCGCGCGCCTGGCATAACATGCGCATGCGCGTTTGTGCCTGATTGCAGTGACAGGTCAGGTTGCGCAGCAACCTCTACCCTCACAGCCCTTGCCTCAGCGCACATGGACGTCACGACTGCACTCCATGTTCAGACCTCACTCATTCCAATGCCAGACCCCCCACCCCCTGTCTTCAGCTCCTTATTGGCGGATATTGGTACCGATTGGTAGAGCGCGACCATCCCATCCCCAAATGGGTGCCGCTGCCTGGCATCAGCTGCGCCTCTTCATCCCTTCCCAGCCAAGGTAGACAGAGCGGCGCCGCCTTTTGCTGTATACTAGGCCAGCACTTTATCGAGCCCAGCTGCTCCCTCCTGCAGTGCCAAGATGCTGCAAGCCTAGCACGCATCTTGGGGTTGTCGCTGCTGCAGCTTGGCTGGCTGGCAGCAACAACAGCTTGGTGGCAGACATGCGCCCCCAGTATCAGCAGAGTGCAGTGTGCAGCCCCAAGCTAAAGCTCCATTCCCCTTGTTCTCCATAAACAATCTTGAAAACTGCTGTGTTAGAATGCTAGCGCCAAGGGGAAGTCTTTGCCCTCAATGTGCTCCGTGCTCTCCTCCAGCTGCTCAACCTTCAGCAACAGCCATCTTGAAACCAAGCCTGCTGTCCAGCCTGCTTGTCTCTGCTTGTATTTGTCAGTGAGGTTGCTGACAATTCTTCATTGACCCATCATTGATCAGTGGGGAAAGATGTTTGACCCAGCGGTGCAGTGTAAGCTTAGGATCTCTGATCAGCTTGGTCCTCAGCAATGTCTCGGCATATAAGAAGCCCCGCAACCTGGCTGGTCAATTGCCGGAAAGGTTAGGTCAGGTCACATAGCTCCTGCCAGGCGAGGGCAGCTTAGGTTTAGGTTTAGGTTTTAAATTATACATCAGTCTAATAAGTGTGATTGCAAGGCTGCATGTGAAAGGTTAGGTTACAAAGCTGTACCTGCCAGACGAGGGCAGCTTAGCTGATTGCAAGGCTGCATGTGAAAAACGTATAAAATTTGGAAAGGGAAAAAGGGCACATTGTTTAAGTTATAACGGAGATGAAACTAAAACGTAAACATTTTAATAGGACAGCTTAGCCTGACCTGAGGTGAATCTGAGGTGAACTTCTCAGCCTGACCGTCATAGCCTGAAAAAGCCTACCCTAAGCACACACAAAAATCGCAACAGATGCTAGATGGTGCTCTGTTACAAGGTTTACAAGGTTTACAAGGATAAGGCCTTCAGTCAAGAATTGCGACTGCTAGCCTGCTCATAAAAAACGATTAATTCATGAAGAAAAAAAGGAAGTTTAGATGGTGCTCTGTTACATACCATACTTACAACTGAGCAAGTTCACAAAGCTACATGTTTGGGTTTCCTGCTAGGCATTAGGATGATTGGTTTGTGGCTGGCTCATTGCCAGCCAAGAAGAAATCCATGAGGCACAGCATGCCAGGCACCCGACAAAGAAACGAAAAGAAGAATTTCACTGGATAACTTACGTAGGCAGTTAAACCACTCCCCGCATCATTTAGGAAAAGGAGATGGCCCGAATTCTTCAAAGAGCCGTGAGTCTCCTCCACCACACAAAGACCTTGAGAGCGACTGGATTTTTTAAGGGCGCGTCTAGCTGTTGTCAGTTTGTAAGCATACTATCTAGTACAGCTCTACTAGTAGTCAAGCATAGAATGAGCATAAAATTTGAGATAAGCCTTTTGAGCTTTCTTGTGTATCAAGGCCGAGCTCGTTAAGATGATTCCAAGTGTGTGAGGTTACGATAGGGCCTCCCACACCAATAAGAATGGTGGAACATAACTTTCTTAGCCTTCGAGCACTTACAAAGAACCTCGTGTTGTTTTTCTGAGGCCTCTTTGGTGTCCAGACCAGGTATCTTCACAGTATTTAACTCCAATGAGGTGTATCTCCCTCATCTTGACATTGAGCTCATGAACTCTGCGTACGTCTCTGCTGGACTGTCTTGGGTGTGACACCTGGTGCAAGTTTTTGAGTAGGTAAGTGTCACATGTTAGTTAGTTAGTTACAAGACGCGAGCGGACACAGCAATGTCCTTAAGGCAGGCAAGGCAGAAGAGCTGAAAAACGCTAGGAAAAGGAGAACTGCCAGAAAAGCCAACTAGCTAAGATGGCGCCCCCAAGGCTACGAGGACAGCTCAGGCTTGGGCTACCAGTTGGCCCGCGGGCAGGCCGGCTCAGGCTCAGCTACCACTACGGCTAAGAGCTCGCACCAAGGAAAGCAAAGAGAAGGGAGCTCCTAAGGGCACCGAGACTAGGAACTAACTACAGTAGCACCAGGGCGCTAGAGCAGAACACACTACCAACAGAACCATCCCAAAATGGCTCTTCCCTCGCCAATTTCCTTCTAAGCAAAGACTTACTACTAGCCGCCCAGATGCTATACTAGTAACTGAAATGCCTACTAAAAAAGCACAAGGAATTCCAAATGTCCACCCTAGATATGCATTAAGAAGTAGGGCAGGATGCAGAGGGGATAGGGGGCTCTCAGCAACAGCACCCGCCTGCCAGCCTTCGTCCAGAGTCTGCCAGTGGAACTCCAGTCAGCTCCCACCCAACCAGCGGCACATCCATCTTGTGGAGGTCAAGTGCTGTGAAGATACCAGGCCTAGGAGCCAGCTTGAAGCCGCTCACGACCAGCACGGCGTGCTCTGTCAACACCTTCGCCGAGCTGCGGCCAGTGTTAGCCTCCACACTATCCTCTTGGGAGTGAGAGGTACCATCTACAGCCCTTATAGTTTAGAGCCTCTGAAACATCTCGGACTAGATCCTCAAAAAGTCACCAAGCTTGCTATGAAGCTTAATGCTCATTCGATTCAATTTGCTTGTTAGTACCAGGCGCGCTCTTGAGAACACTTTTGCTGCAAGTCATCATCAAGACCAGGAGTGGGGTGCTGCTAGTCATCCCCCTGATCCCCACTGACTTCTTTTGTTTTCTTTAATGGTGGAGGAGTCAGCTTTGGCCCTAGGTGACTCTTTTTCCTTAACTGATGTACTACCTAGTAGGGAGTGCTTCACTGCCTAGGTAGTCTTTTTCCTTTCTCCCCTACTTGTGACTTTTGCAATGCTAATGACGTTCAAGATGAGCAGCACTTCCTTCTTCACTGCATGGCCCATCCACACATGGCCTCTCTCCATAGGATTCATGCGTCTCTGTTTCATCCTGCAGGTTCCAACAAGGTGACTGCTTTTTTGCAACAATAAGCTCTATTCAATAATAAAGTTTATTCCTTCATGCACTAATAGCTTTACATGAGCAGGCTAGCAGTTGCACTTCTCTAGTAACCCCCATTGTAAACACATAACCCCTTGTACGTCTCTGATGTCTGGAGATGAGAAACTGAGACAAGTACTGCTCTGGATGCTATCTCGGATACTGCATGTAAGCATTCGATTTTTCCATGC
>LFIK01004470.1_pt1 | contig 11341 bp, 13 predicted proteins | sample 643401 | NCBI WGS metagenome assembly LFIK01 (sample SAMN03777447, study PRJNA286221) | soda lake metagenome | biome: soda lake; feature: Kulunda steppe; material: water; isolation source: sample T5-Br brine of Lake Tanatar-5 | place: Russia: Kulunda steppe | collected 2010-07
CACAACCTTATGCTCACACCCCAGCACAACCTTATGCTGTCACACCCCAGCACAACCTTATGCTGTCACACCCCAGCACAACCTTATGCTGTCACACCCCAGCACAACCTTATGCCCTCCCTCCCCCTCCAAAGCCCTCCGTGCCACTCACCGCTGCCCAGGCCCACATGCACACACCAGCCTACATGCACGAACACCTCACGCCTCTGTGCCACTCACAGCTGCCTAGGCCCACATGCATACACACCTCACACCTCACACCTCGCGCCTCACCTCAGCCACCGGGTCAGGGTTGAGGCCGTTTCGATTGTCAAAGGCCTGCCACCGGGCCTGCCAGGGGTCCAGCTCCATGTCCGGCAGTACCACATTGTCCTTTAGCAGCTCGACAGCCTGTTGCACGCAGCCAAGCAGCCCCACGTCAGCATCCACTTGTTGCCATTGTAACATTGGCGGCCTGGATCTTTTGGCGGCCGGCCCAGGGCGCAGCCGGCCAAGTCCACCGCTAGGGAGGCGACCCTTTTGGGTAAGTGGACGAACCTTTTGGGAAGTGAACAACCCTATTGGGTAAGTGAATGCGAGCACTGCCGGCCGGCCAAGTGCACTGCCAGGGAGGCCACCGTCACAGGTAAGTGAGCGTGCCCACAGCCGGTCAAGCGCGTTGCTGACCAAGGGGCGCCTTGCTGGCAACCAGTTGGCACTGCAGAATACGCGCAGCACTGCTTGGGTCCAGCAAAGTGTGCAGTGTGCAGCGATCATGTGAATCCTTGTTGGGGGGCATGTGCCAGACGCATGTGCAGCTGGCCAGCACACCTCTTGCTGGCAGACAAGGTCACTGCCCGAAGAACGTGCAGATGCCCCCAAGGGTCATTTTGTTTGCATAAGGGGTGGCATGGCTGACTACTGTTGCGCAACCATCTGGCGGCGGCACGCAGACGGCGCAGGCTGCCCAGCCCATCTGTCCAAGGAACAAACATGGGGCAGAGGCATCCTGCAGCCATCGCGCACAGCATCCCCCCGACCGACTGAAAGCAGTCACCCAGCCCTCCAAGCCCATCTGGATCATCCACACAGCCCTGGAGCCATCACACACAGCATCTGCTCAACCAAATGGAAGCAGTCATCCAGCCCTCCAAGCCCATCTACATCACTCACCTGATGCCGTTCTCACACAGTGCACCCCAGCCGCCATCGCGCACAGCACCCTTACATGTTCCACCCCTACCCACCCCTGCCGCCATTGCGCACAGCAGCCTCACATGCTCCACCCCTACCCTCCCCTGCCGCCATCGCGCACAGCACCCTTACATGTTCCACCCCTACCCACCCCTGCCGCCATCGCGCACAGAACCCTTACATGCTCCAACGCTACCCTCCCCTGCCGCCATCGCGCACAGCACCCTTAAATGCTCCACCCCTACCCACCCCTGCCGCCATCGCGCACAGCACCCTTATATGCTCCACCGCTACCCACCCCTGTGTGCTCTGAGTCTCACTGCAAGGCCACTCACTCAGGGCTCTTGTCCTAACCCCCCATTGATACACACAAGTCCACCCTCCAAAAGCTTACTCCAACCGTTCTCCCAAAAGCATACACCAGCCATTCCCCTAAAAGCATGCACTGGCCAATCTCCCAACTGCTCACACTGGCCAGTCTCCCACAATCACACACAAATGCGTGCAACAGCATGTGACCCAGCCGCATCCACACACCTGTAGATTGCTGATGATGCGCTGCTCATCGAAGTCAGAGCGCGCGACGCCAAACAGGCCTGCCAGGCTGCCGACGCTGCACAGCCGGCTGGAGCTGCGCGTAGCACTGGTGGGCGTATGCGCCACCGCCTGGGCTGCGCCTGCACGAGCAGTACCAGGGCAGAGCTAGGGGTGTAAGTGGGGGGGCTTGCAAGCGCAGCACACGAGAGTGGGTGGCCGTGCCAGGGAGTGCTGCGCAACCTGTTTGGCGCAGGGAGGTGTGCGTGTGCACATGCCTGTGTGAACATGTTTGGTCTGGTAAGCTTGGCCAGGGGCCCCTGCGGAATGAGAGCGCTGTGCAAGAAGCAGCATGTTTGGTGCGGCCAGATCACTCCTGCAGCACTCTCTGTGCTGCGCCTTTTGCCTAAGGGGGAAAGTTGGTACGCTGCATGAGAAGCGGTTGGGCGGCCGCGCTGCACAGCAACTGTGCAGTGCGCTTACAGGGTGTGGTTGCGTGGTGTGTTGTGTGAGGAGCAGCGAGGGGCTGCACTGCAACACAACGGTGCAGCATGAGTGTTGGAAGGCCAGATGCGCCATGATGCACTAAGACCCCGCCTCATCAATTTGTATTATGCGCATCATCACCTTGCAAGTCTGTGCACTGACCCCTTACCATCACCTTGCTTCAAGTCTATGCACTGTGACCCCTAACCATCACCTTCACCAAGTCTGTGCACTGTGACCCCGTACCATCACCTTCACCAAGTCTGTGCAGCAGCACAGCAACTTGTTGCAGGGATACCAGGCCCAGCACTATTTCAGATGCTGCTGCACCAGCAGCAGGCCTGCTTGTACACCAAAACATGAGCTCATCAAGCAAAGCCTATTCCTAGCGTACTTACGGGGCTGCATAGCGCATTCCTTGCTGGTAGCCAAGTACAACACACATTCGCCGTCTCTGCCAACCTACCAGGCGCAAGTGCTTGCCCATGGCTACCGTCATCACCACCACCAGGCTTACTCGCCGCCAGCATGCGCTTCAAAGTAGCCACGTGCTCCGCATACTGGGCCGCCAATGCATCCTGCGTCCGTATGTACATGCATGCACCCAGGCAAGGAATAAGCGCCCAGAGAACTCCTTCACCGCCATCAATCATAGATGTGTGGCCCTTTCCTAAATCGTGGTGGGGCCCAAACCAATTTGTCAGCTGAACTAAGGGCATTCCCTTCGCGCACACTGCCAGTTGTCACTTTTACGACAACTTCTGATTTTAGACGGCAGCATGGAAAAGGCTGCAAAACAGCACAACTTCGCCATGAGAATACGCACACGTGTGGGCTTCCTGTACACTGCCAGGTAACTTAACTCGAGTCCCAATTTTCCGACTGGCAATCTTGTACAAGGAATAAAGGAACACTTGGTACCTTGCTTGCTTGTGTGCACCTTGATGTACAGTGAGTGATCACTTTTCTAAATCTCCCTGTCGATGACCGTCAAAGCACCGCTCCCTATGGCATGCATCAGCATTTACTGGACAATTCCCTGTGTTCAGATCATGCACCCGCGGAGACAGGAACAGCCAAAAACTCAAGCATCGTTATTTTATGCTAACAAAAAAGATAATAAAAACCTGAACCTCATGTATACAGCAGTAGCAGCAGCAGCAGCGGCTCCTGCTCCTGTTTGTTTGACAAAGGGCAGGCAAAGAGGCAGGCAGGCATGGTGAGCCTTACCTGCTTGGCGCGGACAGCAGCTGTGCGCATCGCCAGGTGCGCAGCCATGGCAGGCGCGCTCGTTTCATGGGAGGCCTCGTTTGCCTCCCAAGCGGGCGCGGTCTGGGGCTGGGTGTACAGTGGGGTGAAGGGCTTGCCACTGTCCATGGCCTCACGCACCTGGGAAGCGCAAAAGCCCACATGCGTCCATGAGTCTGCAAGCCTACATCTGTCCATGCACCTGGGGGGCGCAAAAGCCCACATGCGTCCATGAGCAGCGAGCACAGATGCCGGCAGTTGCAGGACGTGCATCCACTGCTTTGCCAGGCGCGTCTGCCAGGGGCAACAAGTCGTTAATGATGAGCTCCTCACAAGGGAGAGGCATACACCATGTGCAACACCAGGATAATTGCTTGGCAAGCTTACACATGGAACATCGATGACACGGCCTGTAGGTTTGGGTGACATGTGCACCTACCAACCCACAAGCTCAGCAGCACAGCGTGCAGCTCACTTCTTCTCACCCAAATCCTAAGGCTCAGACCACCTTCACACATTTTCGAGGTGGCAGTGTCACACATTTTCAAGGTGGTACACGTTTTCAAGTGTGTGTTGTGTGTGTGTGTGTGTGTGTGTGTGAGCATTCCAGCTTACAACTCACACACAGTAAAACGACGATGCCAAGACGTGCAGTCTACTGCATCGCCCCCCTACCACGTGAACGCACTGTTGTGTACACGCATACGCCAGAGAGCACGCGCACGTAGGCAAGCGCACACACCCACACAACACGTATGCTTACAAACCTGCCCAGCCATGCCATCAGGCAGCAGCGCCAGTACCCTGTCCCTGGCAGCGCGCGCTGTCTCCTTGCTGGCCTCCAACAGCTGTGGCTCGGTGCGCGTGCTGCTGAGCTGCATGTGGGATGCGGCCTCAATCTGCGTAGAGGGTGGGTAAGGGCGCAGGCGGAGGGAAGCGTGAAGGTGCAGGCAGAAAGGGGCATGAGGGCGCAGACAGTGCAGGTTGTGGGATTGCAGGTAGTAAGGGGCATGATGGCGCAGCAACACAGGGCGTGAGGGCACAGGCAAGGAGAGGGACGTTAGGGCGCAGGCAGGAAGGGGCTTTTGGGGGCGTAGCCTTCATGCAGCGAGGGGCGCGAGGCCACGGGCATAAGGAGGGGCATAAGGAAACAGGCAGGTAGGAATGAGACAGCAAGGGGAGAACGGAGCAGTGAGGGCACAGGGGCCTATGAGCCAGGATGGGCAGGGGGCATCAGGTGAGATCAGCCAGAGGCTGGGAGAAGCGAGCTCGTACCAAGCAACCACAGCCGCAGCAGCACCCTATTATCGCACCTTGGCCTGCATGAAGCTGCGCGCCGCGCTCCACGCATGACGCTTGGGCAGCAACCGCGCCGCCGAAGTGGCGCGCCCGCCCCTGCGCGCACCCCTGCCCCTGGCCCCCCTGCCGCGCCCCCTCCCTCTGCCCTCCTGCACCACCCCACGCTCTGGCGCCGCCGCCTCCTGCTGCTCACTAGCTGCTTCATCGGAGGAGCTGGACGGAGATGGCAACGACTCTGCAGACGAAGGTGCACTCTCTCTATCCTCCTGACCCTCGCTGCTGCGGCCGCTCCTGCTGCTGCTACAGCTGCCGCCCGCGGTCCCACTGCTCTCACTGCACCCCGCGCTGCTGGCACTGGCGCTACTCTGGCCATAGGGCTTGAGCATCCCAGCAGCGCCCGCCTCGTGCAGCTCCTCTAACTGGGAGCCCAGGCGCGCATGCTCGTGCTGCATGGATGAAAGGTCACGGTCCAGACAGGACACCTCGGCTTCCAGCAGCTCAATACGTGCATTGAGCTCAAACGCAGAATCCTGCTGCTGCTGCTGTTGCTGCTGCTGCTGCTGCTGCTGCTGCTGCTGCCGCTGCTGCTGCTGGGCAGCAGATAATTCCACGTTTTTCTGTTCCTGCTGCTGCTGCTTTCTCTGCTGTTGCTGCTGCTGTTGCTGCTTCACTTGCTGCTGCCGCCGTGCTTCTTTACTTTCCTCTTCTTTCTGCAGTCTGTGTTCCTCTACCCTCTGCCGCTCCACTTCCTTCTGTTCCTCTTCCCTCTGCCGTTGCTGCTTCAGCCTACGCCCCTCCTCCTCCTCAGCTTCTTGGCGCTGCTGCCTCTGCTTGAGCTCCTCCTCTCGCTGCTGCTGCTGGCGCCCTTGCTCCTCTTCTTGTAGCTGCTGTTGGCGCTTCTCTTCTTCTTGCTGCCGCTGCTGCTGCTGCTGCCGCTGCTGCTGCTGCTGCTGCTGCTGCTGCTGCTTGCCCTGTTGCAGCAGCTGCCGCTGTTGCTGGAGGCCCCCTGCATCACCCGTTCCCTGCATGCACTGCTCCTGTTTTATCGCTGGACTAGGCACATGCCCGGCAGCGCAACCCACCCCAGCCCCTTGGGACAGCTCCTCTTTGAACGGCTGCTGCGCCACGCGCGGAGCTTCACACGTGCCCTGAAGGCTGCCCTTGCAAGGCGGGTGCAGCACACCATGCTCCACCACCCCTGCCACACACGGTGAGTGCGGCGGCTGTGCCTGCGGCGGCGCTGCTGTTGCTATCTGCGCGTTCGGCGCTACTGCTTGTACGCTGGATGCGCCACCGCTGGCTGCTGCGGTCTCCCCTGCTGTGCCCGATGCTTCGCTGGCTTTGGCCAGAGTGGAGCCCCGGCGGGAGATGCCGAAGCCAAACCTGCGGTTGTTCTGCTGCGGGACGGGGGTTGGCTGCGGCTGCAGTGACGGCTGCCGCGGCAGCAGGCTGGCCGGCAGCAGGCTGCTTGCTGACTCCCAGATGCTCTGGCCCGCCCCTTGTGTAGGGGGCGCGCTGTCGGGTCCTTGCGCCCGCCCGCCTGCCGGTTGCAGCAGCTGCAGCTGCTGAGGCGGCGGGGGCGGCAGCAGATGCTCTACCACGCCCACTGCAGCAATGCTGTGCGGGGGAGTGGGATGAGGGGGGTACTGATGATGCGGGGGCAGGGGCGGCTGGTGGGACTGCATCCCCAGCCAGGCCTTCTGGGGGTCTTTGGGCAGGCCAGGCGGCCCGGGCAGGAGCCCATCAGCAGGTGGGGGAGGCGGCAGCGCCTCATGCCTGCCCAAGAGCGCCTCCACCGCCGGCGTGTCCCACACCTGCGCTGATGCTGCAGCAGCCGCTGACACACCTGCGTCAGGCAAGACCTCTCCCGGGCTGCGCACCGCCCATGCGGTTGATGCGCTCAGAGGGACGGCATGCGCATCAGAGGGGCTGAGAGGGCGGTCTGTGTGCTGCTGGTGGTGCGGGTGAGCACGTGGGGGGGGCGAGGTAAGAGCATGCTGAGCTTGCTGTGACATGCAGGGGCTGGTAGGCGCGGCGGCAACGGACTTGCTGTGGCTGCTGCTTGGGGGCTGCTGGGGCCGAGCAGACAGCCTCACGGGTGGGGGTGGGGGCAGCGGCAGCGCCGTTGGGGAAACGGGAGGACTGTGGGGTCTGCGAGGCGGGGCCGAGGGCTCGCGCCGCCCACTGATGCCCAGCATGTGGGGGGGCAGCGGCAGCGTGTGTGCAGGGCCAGTCGCAGTGGCAGGGTCGCCGTTCTCCGATAGAGGTGTGTGCGCTGTTGCCGTGGCGAGCGCAAAGGGGGCTGGGGGCTTGCTGGCTGGGGGCACGTCCAGCTGCTGGGATGAGGGAGGGGCTGGCGCAGGCAGGCTGTGCTTGCTGCTGCTGGCGGGCAGCGTGCTGGGCTTGGGGTCCCATGCACTCAAGCGCTCTCGCACACCGCTCATTGTCGGCAGTGGCGGCGGAGAGGCCGCTCCAGCCTGAGCTGCTGCAGCCTTTTGACTGTTGCTGCTGCTGCTGCTCTTTCTGCTGCTGCCAGTCGGGAACGGGGCGGCTGGCAGCAGCTCGCCTGCCTCAGCTGGCTCGTCGCTGCGTGAGGGTGAGTGCAGGCGTGAGTGTTGGTGGTGGTGATGGCTTCCATCTGTGTGGGCGCGGCTGCTGTACAGGCTGCTTGGACGGGAACGGCCCCCCTCCCCAGCACGAGAGGAGGCAGCCAGATCACGGTCACGTGAGCGCTCACGCTTGCGCTCCCGCTCCCTTTCCCTCTCTCGCAATCGCTCCCGCTCGCTGAAGCTGCTTCCTCCCACCCTGCTGCCCGCCAGAGGGGGCTGCAGACGTGGGGGAGGGTGCAACAGCTCTGAGGCAGGGTATGGCGGCGAAGGCTCTCGCGAGCGGGGGCGCATGAGCATGGCGCTGCGGCTGCGCTCTTGGTAGGAGCTGGAGCCCCCGCTAAGCCCCCAGCCACCCCCAGGCCCCATCCCAGGGCCGCCCCTGCCCATGCGCGCCTCAAAAGGGGGCGCATAATCGCGCAGGTGTAGAGGGGGCTCCTCCCTGCCCATGAAGCGTCTCCCTCTCTCGTCAAAGTCACGCCTGAAGTTCATTGGCATTCCCTGGGGACAGGTGCGGGCAGGTTTGGGTAAATAGCGAGGGGAAAACAGAATCCCCTAAATGCACATCCCCTTCGCCTGCACCCGCGTGCGTTCAAAAGCAAGGGACTCACATTGCCGGGAGGTCCATAGCGGCCGGGAGGAGAGAAGGCGCGGGGACACTCGCGCTCAGGCGGGGGGAAAGTGAGGAAGGGGGGGGGCTGGCCTGCAGGCAAAAGGAGCACGGCAGCGATGGGAAGCCTGAGGAGGCACGGCAGGGCTAGAAGTGCAGTCCAGCGCACTGGACTGCAGGCACCTCACCACCAGTGTGTCTGCAGAGGAGAGATTTAAGAAGGCACAGCTTAATGGAGCAGGAGGCGCCTAGCAGGCAACAGCACGTGACACTGTGCAGGACCTTCGTGCTGCTGGTGACTTGTGCCCCAGTGATGTGCAGGCAGTGCATCTTGAGTGTGAGTGGATGACTGGACATCCTCTGGGCCATATGCCCCCTCCAGCCCTACTCAGAGCCCACAACTACCGTTCTGGCATTGCTCTTCACGCGCTTGCCCTTGTGTGGGGGGGCTGACACACAGGCAACCTGGACTGGTCACGTTAGACATGCATGCCATCGCCTTCTCCTCGCACAGGATTCATCCTACTCGTCTTAACGATGCTTGCAGCTAAAAACACTAAAACTGGTCAAGAAGGGGGTTGTTCCCTCATAAAATCAGCGTCATGCAGAAAGGCTTCTTTGGCAGTGCCATGGGTATTGGGGATGCAACTGCTTCGGCGGACAAGGGTGAAATGAAAAGGGCCTTAATGGTTAAAGTGCTATGGCCTTCCTCCATTACTGACCTCCTCCTGTCAGGTTCGCCAGTTAGATGCAAAACAAAACACTCCTAGGCTGTGCACATGTGCCCGACACCCTTGCCTGACTGGTTTGCCCCATGCTGCTTACCAAAACGTCCCAAGGGCGGGCCAAAGTCCGGCTCATGTCTCCAAGACCCTCCGCGGCCTCCACCCACACCCCCCTCCCTTAGCCCGGGAGGCGGTCCATGAAAGCCCCCACCCCTGGTGCCGAAGCGCCTGCTGTCCTGGACCATACACCTCCTCTAATGGATATGCCACAGGACATAACACAGGTGGGCCATGCACATGGGTGACACAAGGTTTTGGTTTGACCGCGTCTTTTAGTCTGAAATTTTCAGGGGCCAATTGTTAAATACTTAATTAATTTTTGAGGACAGCGGAGACGGCTTTCCAATCCAAGTTCGTCCTTTGCTTTGCATGCCTGTCTAGTGCATGAGCAGATCCCTCACATAAATGACCTTGTGGCAAGCCGCATGGATAATTCATACCTGTTTTGGGCATACCCTCAACTGTTTTGGGCATACTCAAACTCAATGTGAGACAAAGGGTCGTCTGCTGCAAGTTTGCGGCAGGTGAGCGCCAGGCATACCTGGGGGTCGTCAGTGAGGATCAGCAGCTGTGAGTGGTCATTATTCTGGTATTGTAGTTTTTTCGCTCACATAGGCGTGTGCGCACCGTGCAAGCATAGCGGGCTTGCAGACAGGGCTATAATGGAACCTGTGGCCCTCCTGGACTCTCTCTCTCTCTCTCTCTCTCTCTCTCTCTCTTCTTTCAGCGGCACTTTGACTGAAGGCTTGTCCTCACGCTCCACTTATCATCAATGGTCCGCCCTCCCTACAAAGAGGGCCTTGGTCACACACTCGCCATACATCCTTCCCAGATTCATGTGTCTTGACCTTCCTCAGGACGATATTTCGCAGCGTGGTATGCTTCAGAGTTTGTCCCCACACGTTACGAGTTGAAACAGTGGTCTGGACTCACAATGCCTCCCCTACTTGTGGCTTGTGCAATGCTGATGATGTACAAGATGAGCAGCACGCCCTTTTCCAATGCACCCATCCACACATGGTCTCTCTCAGCAGGACTTATGTGTCTGTTTCATCCTGCAGGTTTCCACAATGTGTCTGCTTTTCTGTGCCAGAACACAATAAGCTCTATTTCATCCCTCATGCACTAATAGCTTTTTGTGAGCAGGCTAGCAGTCGCACTTCTTGACTGAACTTCATCCTTGAAGGCCTTTTCTTGGAACCCTTTGAGGCTTTCCCTAAAATATCCTTGTAAAACCTTTCTCAGTGGCACAACAACATTGTTTCATATCAGACATTATGGACCATTTTTTGGCAGGCTATGACCAGCCACTGAGTGGCACTCTTAAGCACTGCTTCAGCCTGGCAGGCCCTTCTTGCAGACCTTAAGCTGGTGTCTCTGGCTAAAACACATTGGGCTTCGGTCATTTTATGCGCCTTGGAGGGATTGCGGGGCTGTGACACAAATACATAAGCTTTCTTGCAGGGGCACCCTATTTTTTACTCAAACTTCACTGCCAACCAGAGATTTAGGATGAGGAAAGTGTGACGGAAAGCGACAAAAATCTCAAAAATTTGGTGACTTATCATATCTTCTTAATGTGTCTGCCCCATCCTAGATCTTCAAGCTGCCCTCGTTCGGCGGATACAGCCTTGAAACCTTACCTAACCTTACCTAGATCTTCAAGCTGATTCACGCGCTCGTGTGTGGAATGGGTGTGCCCCTCTGCTGCCACCTAGCTTTCTGCACCTCCCCAAGCATGTTATGAGGAATGCCACTCACAGTGTGAGCAGGATATTTTTTGTTTGTGTGCACATACTCTCGCGGTGGAATCCTCCATCTGGCGCGGTGGAAGTGGCCATTGTGACAAGTGCTCCTCAGGCTGTGCTGCCGTTCAAAATGAGGTGCATGTTCTCTTTCACTGTCAGACTTGTTTGTGTGCGCTCTTAGAGAGGAGTGCTCGTTCCTTTTTTCCCTTTCTGCCATATTTTGCATACCTTGCCTTGTCAGAATGTCTTTCAAAGACAATCAAATTGCTTTCCTTTCTCAACTTCTTGTAACTCTTTCTCAACGACACAACAAACTCTGCCATTTCATCTCAGACATCTTGGACTATTATTTTGCTGGCGAGGACCAGCTACAAACCAATCAGCCTAATGGCCAGGCTGCAGCTAACCCTCACTTGTAAACTTGCTCATGGACCTCCTTTACTGTTTGTTTAACAAGCAGGCCTAAAGTCGAACTTCTTGACTAAGGCCTTATCCTTGTGACCTTGTGAACACCCTCATTGTATGCAGGCTGGTGTAGGCTCATTTTGTTGTGGATTTGTGCCCTCAGGGGACCCCGGGCCAGCTCAAGGGGGGAATAATCTGAGTCCTGAAAATCAATTCAAGCAATGCTTGCTCAACTTTATTCTACTTCACAGTCATTCAAGTGTTCTTCCACATGTTTTTTAACCGACCCACCTGTGCAATACTGCCACAGAAGTCAATACATACACATCCTGAACAAGTGCAACTGTCTCAACAACAGTTGATGAATAACCCACCTTCACATACTCAAACTGCGACACAAACCCATACTTTGAGCCTGTGGTCAGCTGAACATAAGAGTGGCTCAGA
>LFIK01004472.1_pt1 | contig 11339 bp, 20 predicted proteins | sample 643401 | NCBI WGS metagenome assembly LFIK01 (sample SAMN03777447, study PRJNA286221) | soda lake metagenome | biome: soda lake; feature: Kulunda steppe; material: water; isolation source: sample T5-Br brine of Lake Tanatar-5 | place: Russia: Kulunda steppe | collected 2010-07
CATACACCCATACCCACACCCACACCCACACATCCACACCCACATCCACACCCACACCCACACCCACACACCCACACCCACACCCACACCCACACCCACACACCTTGCGGTGCTCCTCCAGTGCCAGGTCTAAATGGTAGGTGCCGTTGGGGAGGCGGGGGTCGAAGAAGGGGGGCACAGGCACAGGTGGACCTGGTTCCTTGACCTCCTCATTCCCGTCTGATTTTGGGCGTTTCTTCTTCTTCACAGCATCCCCGCCTGCAGGAACACTGGCATTGGCTGCATCCGCGTGAACAACCAGGCACGCATACAAAGATTTGCATGAGGACGCAAGCTCCACATGAACAGGAGGAGGAGAGGTGAGCTGGGAATTGGGAGAAGGATAAGGGACGGAACTTCTTACCTAAGAGCTGCCGCATGGATAAAGGCTGGGCTCGCATGCACGCCCCTGTTAGATATGAAGGCTTACAAGCCCCAGCTGCTGGCATGGGAAGCATGCACCACCAGAGGCCCTCAGGGCGATTCATAGGTCCCACACAAGGCCAGCAAGGTCAATGTACTTACTAGCTGGCTGCTGCCACAGTCCAGCTGCAGGCATCCACCCAGCGAAACAACCTCCAACACCCACCTGGCCGCTCCGGGGGCAGGAGCCTCAGCTGCCCTGCTGCCCTGAGGCGGCCGCAGGCCCCATCAAATAAGCGCCACCCGCCACCTTCCTGTCCTTGCCATCACACTAAAAAGCGCGCACCTGGCCGTCCGGAGCCATCCTGCTCTGCACTGCTGCCCTTGCGCGGTTGCACGCCCGTAGGGGGCAGAGCGGACGGGGCTCCCTCAGGCGCCCTTGCAGCTGTACTGGCCTGGAGTATGCGCTCCTGCTCCATCTCAAGGCGCAGCAATGGCGGCAGGCTCTGCACGTGCGCGTTGTAACAAAAGGCTCTGCACGAGCGCATTGTAACAAAGGGCTCTGCACGTGCACGTCGTAACAAAAGGCTCTGCGCTTGCCCATTGTAATAAAAGGCTCTGCACGTGCGCGCTGAAACAAAAGCTTCTGCACGCGAGCATTTCAACAAAAGGCACTACATGTGTGTGCATTGTAACAGAAGGTCCACAAAAGCCATTTGGCACGCTTCCTCATTAGAGGATACATGAATGTTTCCTTGCGTGCATGCACGACAAGCCACACACGCGCTTGTGTGCAACAATAGGGGGCATGCTCTGAGTACGTAAATACATACACGTACGCATGCGCACGTGCATCACTGCAGCTGCGGCGGCAGGCCAAGCACGCAGCATCGGAAGTGCTGTACAAGTCAAGTGCACAAGGGCGCAGCAGCGCAGCAGACTCTGCACATTCACACGCGCACACAACCGCACATTGGTGCAGTGGCCGCAGCAGGCAGGACCTGGGCAGGTCCTCACATGCACACACGCACACACATACACACATGCACCCATGTGTATGCACCCACTGGCCCTGCACGGGTGGTGCAACCAGGGCATGGTTTTCACAAGGTGACCTCATGTGTATTGCTGTTTTCCTTTTCCAGCCACTCCCAGGAGGCCACAAGAGCCCTCATCGTTGCAAAGAGGCCAACATAACACACAGCCACTCCCAGGAAGCCTCAAGATCCCTCATTGTTGCAAAGAGGCCAAAACAATACAGAGCCATCCCAGGAGGCAGCAAGACAATGACGTGCTCCCAAGAGGCCACAAAAGGGTCATGGTTGCTTCAAGGAGGCAGCAAAAGCACGCAGCGCTCCCACGTGAGGAAACAGGAGGCCTAAGCGTTGCTTGATTGCCACCAAAGCCTGCAGCACCCCCAAGAGAACACAACAGGACTGTCCATACAGCAAACAGGTGACAAGGAAACCCGGCGCCCTGGCAGTGCGTGTCAGTGCACAGGCAGTGCGCGTCAGTGCACAGGCGGTGCACGTCAGTACTCAGGTGGTGCGCGTCAGTGCTCAGGTGGTGTGCGTCAGTGCACAGGCGGTGCCCGTCAGTGCTCAGGTGGTGCGCATCAGTCAGTGCACAGGCGGTGTGCGTCAGTAAGTGCACAGGCGGTGCGCGTCAGTGCTCAGGTGGTGCGCGTCAGTCAGTGCTCAGGCGGTGCGCGTCAGCGCCCATCCTGCTGAAACGCCCCCTCCCTTCACCGCAAAACACCTGCTCCGCTCTCTCCTGCTCCAGCTGCTGCTGCTCTTGGTGCTTGGGCAGTCTCTGGGCTGCTTGTTGTTGCGCAAGCAGCGCCTCACGCGCCTCCTCCTCCAGCTGCCTGCGCTGCGCGGCGGCGCGCTGCTGCCGCTCCACCTCCTCCCTCTCCTGCACACAGGCATTCGATTGAAGCTACTGTGGGAAGCAATGCAGGCTGCCTCCTCCCTCTTCTGCACGCAGGGAATCGATGCAAGCCACAGCAAGTGATGTGGATGGTGAAGGGTGGCCGCACAGGCAGGTGGGCAACAGGGGGGCCACGACAAGACATGCAACAGGGGGGCCACGACAAAACATGCATGTGGAAAGGGGTGGATAGGGGTGGACAGTAATTGCCTCACATGCGTGCACATACACACATGCGCGCACGCACGGACCGCCCCCCGCCCCCCCACACACATCCCCAAGCTTCATGACAGAGCACCCCTCTAGACAAAATTCAGACGATGCTCACTGTTAAACGACAGGAGCGTGCGCATATCAGCAAACGTGCACATGGTTGAAGTGCATCCCCCAGGAAACTGAGACCCCCCCAGCCCACATGCACATGATCTCCAGCACATACGCGCACACAGGCACAGGCTCAGGCTCAGCATGCCACAGGCACAGGCTCAGCATGCCACAGGCACAGGCTCAGCATGCCACATCAGACCGTGAAAGGGTTTGCAGGCAGGGTTGCAGGATAATGTGTATGCACTCCTGACAATGTAGCAAGCCAGCACACACCTTGGCAGATATCCTGCATGATTTACAATTCAAATGATGCATGAACTGCTTTCAGCAACCCTCGTGTCACAAGGACTTCCACTGCAACCCCAAGCCCGTCTCTCAATCCACGCGCCACGCGACCACACGGTGCCACGCAACACACCCAACCACAATCACACCACCACGCAACCACTGACGTCCTCATGCCTGACCAAACCCACCTCCCGTTCCTGCTCTGGGTTGCGAGTGCGCTGCAGGGCCCTGGCGGCGGCCGACAGCGGCGGCGCCCCGCCGGCCGCCAAACGTTGCACAGGCCGCTCAAGCGGGCGTGTCAAGCGTGTCTCACTCGCACAAGCCACGCCGTCAAGGCCCAGCACTTCCAGGCAGCAGCCGCCGCCGGCCGATGCCCCCTGCAGCTGCGCCAGAGCCTGCGTTGCCGGGAGCGCAGACCGAAAAGGAATGAGCTGCGCAGGCTCAGCGCTTGCACGCGGCCACTGCTGCTGACCGAGAGCCTCCCTGCAGCTGCGCCAGCACTTGCGGGAGCACGGCTGAAGGGAGCATGGTACACTGGGGAGCAGCAGCGCCACTAGGCAGCCTGGCGCCAGGAGGCATGACACTAGGAAGCAGGGCGCGAGACAGCCTGACACCAGGAAGCCTGGCAGCAAGGAGCAAAGTTCATACCAGGGGGCCTGTGTGAGGAAGCATACCATGAAGCCTGACACCGGAGGGCACAAGGCACGTGGCAGCAAGGAGCAAAGTTGATACCAGGGGGCCTGTGTGTGTGAGGAAGCATACCATGAAGCCTGACACCGGAGGGCAAAATGCACGTGGCAGCAAGGAGCAAAGTTGATACCAGGGGGCCTGTGTGTGTGAGGAAGCATACCATGAAGCCTGGCACCGGAGGGCAAAAGGCACGTGGCAGCCAGGCACGTGGCAGCCAGGCTTGGTCGCGTTGTGTGGGGGCACAGCATCGCTAGGGAGAATGGCTCGGCAACCTGGCACAAGAGCACACCTCTTCAAATGCTGAACCTGAGCCCGCACACGGAGCCCAGCGCTGGTGCCAGGTGCGCCAGCGCACAACCCATCAGCGCCACCCTCGCAACATAACACACTTCAGTCATGCAACACAGGCACGGCCGGGGTGTTTGATTCGCGAGGGATTCCACCCACTCCGCAACACACACATGTGCCCACACTCGCACTCACACATGCAAGCAAAACACATGCATACACACATACATATGCACACACAAATGCGCACAGGCACGCGCACCTACACACACGCGCACACACATGCACAAACCCACAACATACGCACGCACCTGGAGCAGCACAATGGTCCCGTTGCAGCCCAGCGGGTTGTAGCAGAGCAGCAGGGCGCGCAAGTTGCTGCACGCTGCTTCAGCCTGGCCCTGCGCGTTGCGCAGGTGCGCCTGCACCCTTTGCATCCCCGGCCCCTCCCCTGCGCCCGTCAATGCTGGAGTGCCCCTTCCTTCTTCCGTGTGATGGGCTTGGGCGTGGGTGGTCGCGGTGGGGGGCCGCAGGGCCTGTCTGGCAGCGGCTGTGGCGGCCTGCAGCTGCGCATCCTTGCCAAGCTCCAGCTGGCTCAGGCCACCAGCCAGGATGGTAGCCCCTGCTGCGCCCAGGTGGTTGCTGGAGGCGTCTGGAGGCAGTGTACATGCGTTGTGTGTGTATTTGTGGATGTGTGGCAGCCCCTGCTGCGCCCAGTTGGTTGCTGGAGGAGTCTGGAGGCAGTGCACGTGCGTTGTGCGTGTATTTGTGGATGTGTGGCAGCCCCTGCTGCGCCCAGTTTGTTGCTGGAGGTGTCTGGAGGCAGTGCACATGCGCTGTGTGTGTATTCGTCTATGTGCAGCAGCCCATGCTGCACCCAGGTGATTGTTGGAGGCGTTTGGAAGCAGTACATACACGTTTATGTGTATGTCTTTATTCATATATGTATTGCAGCCCCTGCTATACCCAGGTGACAATTTGGCCTAGCTGGAGGCATATGCCGGCAGTGGAGCACGGGTGTGACATGTATCCATATGCATGTGTTTGCATGTGTGGAAATGTGTGTATGTGCGTGCATGCGCACATGTGTGCATGAGTATGGAGGGGGTTGAAAGGAAGCAAGGGTGAAGGCAGTGAAAGGGTTGAAGGCAGTGGAGAGGTCGTTTCCATTTGTTGTGGCTTTTCTGCACATCTTTTGCTTGGGCGCGCTCAAGCATATGTGCCCGTCAATGCAAGCATACGCGCCCATGTTTTGGCAATGCAAGCATGCGCACTGATGGGTTCGGGGCAAAGTGCTGCTTCCTGTCCATAAGCAGAGCAAGCACGCCTGGACAGTAGCAACAAAAAAATCCAAAGAGCGCTCCTGCTGCTCCTCCCACCTCAGTCTTAAAGCAAAGGAATGCACCTGCTTTAGCGCTTCTGCACAAATGGCAACCACGTTATGGAATGACAGACAACCCCCATTCCTCTTCGTTTTGCTGGTCGCACCTCAGACTTGAACCACACCATGATGAGATAGACATACCTAGCACCTGCAGCTGCAGCGCTTGTGTGATGATTGTGGCTAAAGCAGGGACTGCTTCGTCAAACAAGCTGCAGTCTCGGAATGAGAGCTCGCGCAAGCGTGTGTTTGCTTTCATTCCTGCATGGACAGAAGAGACATCGAGCTACCTGAGCTACAGCATCAATCAAAGAGGGAGGCGCACTTCAAGTAACACATGTCCAGTATAGCAACAATTATCCAGTGGACAAAGACAGGTAGTATGACAGGCTGCAGGCATCAATACTCGGCATAATGGGCAGTGGATAATTAAGGTCACTATTTCAGGCAGCAGACTGCGGTAGAAAGCACAAAACACAGTAGGCAGTGACAGGCAGCATGACGGGTAGTGGGCAGTGCAGCTCAAAATAAACTGCCCGAAGCATTGGCATTCAGCAAGAAAGGTGAGCTTCATGCTTCCAGAATGACAAGAAATGAGGGCACCCCATAAGGGGACTCGCACACCGCTGAGGTGTTTCTAAAAGTGTAGGAGATACTGGTGTTTGCACACGCATATAGCGCAAGCATGAGCGCACACACACGCACAAGCGCATGCGCACACATACACATGCACACATGCATGCATGCATGCACGCGCACAGACATGCATTCACAAGTATGCAAACACATGTGCATACACACACACAATTTCAAATACGAGTGCACACACACACACAACACACACACACAAACATTCACACACCGTCAGCGAACGCCTTCATGCCAGCGCCGGTGAAGGAATTCTGCGACACATCAAAGAGTGAAAGTGCCGTATCCTGCGCAGGGGACAGCAAAGCGAGGATGAAATCAGAAGCAGCAGCAGCAGTTTGTATTGTAGATTCTGAAGTAGTGGCAAAACAGCAGCTGGCTGTGCCTTCAAATCTGATGGAGTGGCGTTGTGCAGTGGCACCAGCTGGCTGTTCTTAAACCTCTGACGCATAAGCCATGCACCTCTGCATGTGTGAAGCTGCCATGCGGCAGCGGCATTCCTCCCCTGCTTTCCTGAACCCCAAACATAGGCGCGCATCGGGCATCCAACCCACACACGCTTGCGCGCAAGCACACACACACACTCATGTGTAGCAGCCGGATCGGCTTCTTGCAACCTTCCACTGGTTGCTGAAGCATGCCGATGCTGTCCCTTCACACCTGCTTGAGCGCATGCAGGTGCACAACGTGCACTGCACACTCGCATTTGCCTCACAGCAGACCCGCACTTCCATGCCTCTCAGCAAACTAGCACATGCATATGCCTCACAGCAAACTCGCACTCGCAGATGCCTCACAGCAGACTCGCACTTGCACACGCACGCACACACACAGGGGGCACCTTTTCCACCAAGCTGCTGAGCGTCTTGAGTCCGGCGTCTGTGATGTCGCACTTGGAAAGCCACAGATGCGTGAGGTGCCGGCTCGCCTGCAGGCCCTTCACCAGGCCTTGGCAGCCGCCGTCCTGCACAGGTGCACCATGCACTTAAAGCATGATGACTTCACAGGCGTGTGCTGTGCACGCAGTGCTGACACCATGCCTTCCTTACCCAGGCGGTGGCGGCCGCAACCCTGTGGGGGCACCGCCATGTATCAGACAAACCTGTGGGGACACCGCCATGCACCTGCGGGGGCACCGCCATGCACCTGTAGGGCACCCCCATGCACCTGTGGGAGCACCGCCATGCATCAGACAAAAGCACCTGTGGGAACCTTGCGTGCTATGGAAGTGGTGCGTTGTATACAGAGCAGGTGCCAGGTCTCTCATCACCAGACCTTGGAGCCTGCCATTGGCTTGCGCCATTAATTGACACATAGCTGTGCTTGCACAGCTGGGCTTGAGCACAGAATGTCACCCACAAAGCCACACACCCACATCCAGCGGCTTGCGGCATGAAACATGCCGTTGAGTTGGCACAGTGCACCTCACCCATCTGCACATTAACACAAGGGCTCATTCGTGCGCCCTCCTCCAAATTGACACAAGAGCCCATCCACACGCAGTGCTGTACAGAGGGCTGATGGGCCACAGGCCCTAAATGAACAACAAATGCACACCGACATGCATGCACGGTTGCGCACATGGTGTCTATTTGTGAGCCCGGAAATGAGCGCACACACAGCCTGCCCGCGTGCCTGCACACGTGCGCGCGCTCATTCTACTTGCTGACCTGTCCACATGTCCCTTCAAATACATGCACATACCTGCATACTTGTACACATGTGCACCTTGCATAAGCATTCCTGCCCCCCCCCTCAACACGCGCACCTGCCCACCCACCCGACCTCACTCCCCCACCCCGAAGCGCACCTGGATGGGGCAGTTCGACAAGTTGAGCTTTCTCAAGCTCAGGCTCGGCACAGCCGGCGCACCGGGCCCTGCCATGAGCGCTCCCAGCTTGCCACAAGCCCAGGGCCCAAAGTAAGGGCAGCCGCACAGGTCCAGCTCCTGCATGTGTGTGCATGTGTGCATGCGTGCGTGTGTGCGCTTGTGTGTGCGTGTGTGCGTGCGTGCGTGTGTGCGCTTGTGTGTGCGTGTGTGCGTGCGTGCGTGTGTGTGTGCATGTGTGTATGCGTGTGTGTGTGTTTGTTTGTGTGCGTACGCACAGCACGGCTAAAGTGGATACCCCTGACCCTGCACACTGCGGCACAGGTCCAGACCCTGAACGCGGTGCAGAATGGCTAATTTGGTTGGTCGCTCCCTCACATGGTGCAGCATACCACAGGCGGGTCGGCACCTTGTTGCACGAGGTGCAGTGCAGCGTGCGCAGCACGGCACAGTGCAGGTGTGTGCTAAGGTGCATGTTAGCAGGACCTGGAAGGGCAAAGATGCACTGTGTGTGTTTGTTGAGGCGGTGTGCCGCCCCCAAGTGGTGGCACCGTCGCTTCCTCCGCTGCTATCAGCACCCATCACTTAGCATGGCCAGTCTTGCCAGGAGATGCATGAATTGAAGAAGAGCTGCTACAAGCAAACAACAGCAGCGTGCACACGCACAAAAACACACATACACAGAGGCAGGCAGGCAGGCAGGCAGGCAGGCACGCATGCGCTCACCTGCAGCTGCGTGCACTCCTTTAGCAGCACCGTCACTAGCCCACCCACGCCCTCGCCCCCCAGCACGCCACTCCCTGCGCGCAGCACCGTGATGCGGCTGCCCATGCCTACTGAGTCTCTCTGCGCCTGCAGCAGCGCACTGGTGATGACCTCAATGTCTGCACGGCAGAGCTTGTGGCAACCCAGCGCCAAGTCCATCACGGGGCTGTGCGTGGCGTGCGCCTGCAGCAAGCAAGCAGCAGGGGCATGCAAGCGCACATGCTGTTGCCTGTGATGACTCAGCCACAATGACTCCAACTGGGGTTGAGATTGATCCAGAGGTCGGAGATGCATGATCGTGCAGCCAATCAGTGGCGCAGTCAGCATAGGAACAAGTGACTTGACGAAGCTTGTGGTGGCTGAGCACCAGGTCAAGCGCAGCTCCAGACCGAGCTTGGGGTGGCTGAGCACCCGGCACAACTGACTTGATCAGGCTTGTGCTGGCTGAGTAGCCCCTGACCAAGCTCGTGCTGGCTGAGCACCAGGTCAAGCGCAGCCCCAGACTGCCTTCAACAGGTGCAAGGCTGCGCGGCAACAAGGCACGGCACAGGGCTGCGCAGGGCGTGTGGCCGCCGCAGCAGGGACACAAGCTCAGGACGCATGGCTGCGCGAAGCATGGTGGCACATGGTGGCACATGATGTGAATCTGACTTCACCATGTGTGGAGCCGTCCAGCGCCAAAGTTGGCAAAAGGCTGCGCGGGGCGTGGGGCAGTAGCAGGGGCGCAAGCACAGGGTAACGCCGTGTGCCGTGCAGGAGATGCACAGGCGCACATGCATACGTGTGTACACACAAGACACGCATTCCAAAAGTCTGACAAGGCAAGCACGCAAACTACGGATGAAAAGTCACCAAACTCAAACTGACATGTGAATGCACATGCACGCAAGCGTACACTTGAAGCCACACACATGCACATGCTAGCAAGCACACATACCAGCTCTTGCATACATTGTCATCACACAGTCATACACACTGCCACACACACTGCCACACACACTGACACACACACATTTAACACGTATTTTATCACAGGGTGAGAAGCGGGTGCACAGGAAGGCATTGGCTGCAAGCACACCTGCATGATGTGCCGGCTCACAGCTGCCAGGGTGATGCCTTCTCCTTCACATACACACATACACACACAAACACACACAGCAACTCGTCAAAACCCCCCTCGCACCTGCATGATGCGCCGGTTCACAGCTGCCAGGGTGATGCCTTCTGCTTCATATACACACATACACACACAAACACACACAGCAACTCGTCAAGACCCCCCTCGCACCTGCATGATGCGCCGGTTCACAGCAGCCAGGGTGATCCCCTGAGCCTCCTCCTTTTCAGGCGCCGGCCCCGTGAGGAGCACTTGCTTCAGGCGGCCCGCCAAATCCTGAGTGCGTGCGTGTGCATGTACGCGCGTGTGCGTGTGAGCGCGTCTGCACGATTTAAGTGTGTGTGCCTCCTGTTCAGGCGGGGGCCTTGTGAGGAGCCTCTCCAACATCTCCATGACACATGCGCTTTCCCGGCCATCAAGCCATCTGCCAGTGCAAGTGTGTGTGCGCGCTTACGTACGCACTCACAAATGCACACACACACATGCACACACACATGGCTCCTTGATCACTGGTGAGGATGCCAGCCACATCGATCTCAAGCTTCCACCAATCTGCATGCACACATGCACACAAGCACATGCACATGCACGTGCACACACGTTGAGCACTCACAAGCATGCCAGAAGTGCCGTCTTCAAGCATCCACAGATTTGTATACACGTACACATGCACACACAGGCACACGCACACGCTTGCCCCTGAACACTCACAAGCAAGCCAGATATGCTGTCCTCAAGCGTCCACGGATTTGCATGCATGCACATGCACGCGCGTACACATGCATGTGCGCACGCACAGCCCTCCAAGCACTCACAAGCATGCCGGCTGTACCGTCTTCAAGCGTCCACCATTTAAGTACCACAGATTTGCATACACGCACACGTGCATGCACACAGGCACGCGCGCACACACGCCCCTGTGCATTCACGGGCATGCCCGCTGTGCCGTCCTCATGCGTCCACCCGTATGCGTTTATACATGCACGCACAATTCCCTGATCACTCACAAGCATGCCCGCCGTGTCGTTCTCGAGCGTCCACCGGTTTGCGTACGCAGCCACGATCCGGAAGGCCTCCCCCTCCAGGTCCACCTCCATCCTCTGTGGCCCACCTTGCCCTGGACATCATGGCGTGCAGCGCTCCATGCCTGAGACACATGTCCTCACCCGCAACGCCCACAAGCCGCAGAGCTATGCCCTGCTACGTGCAGCACGCGGTGCTGTTGCAGCCAGCAGTGCTGCTCACACTGAACCCACCCAGTGAGCCCTGATGCCACACAGATTGACACCTTAGCGCCGTTTGCGCTCACCACCACCTGAGCAATGCACCTTGCCCGCTGCGCCCCTGGTCAGCCTTAATGCTGCACGGTGCAGCGCCTGTGTGACTTGGTGCGTACCCTGCTCATGGCGCAGCGCCTGTGTGACTTAGTGCGTGTAGTGTGTGACTTAGGCGCGTGTAGTGCGTGTAGTGTGTGACTTAGGCGCATGGTGCAGCGCCTATGTGACTTGGTGCGTACCCTGCTCATGGCGTCCTCGAGTGGGAGCGCGTACTGTGTGACTTAGTGCGTACCCTGCTCATGGCGTCCTCGAGTGGGAGCGCGTACTGTGTGACTAAGTGCATACCCTGCTCATGGCGTCCTCGAGTGGGAGAGCACACTGAGTGACTTGGTGCGTACC
>LFIK01004473.1_pt1 | contig 11337 bp, 9 predicted proteins | sample 643401 | NCBI WGS metagenome assembly LFIK01 (sample SAMN03777447, study PRJNA286221) | soda lake metagenome | biome: soda lake; feature: Kulunda steppe; material: water; isolation source: sample T5-Br brine of Lake Tanatar-5 | place: Russia: Kulunda steppe | collected 2010-07
ACGAATAGGGTGCTGGCGCAGGAATGCCATTACTCAGGAAGCTGCCGTCGTTTTGAGCCCATCAGCGACATTCAGGCATGCCGCAGCTTGGAATGCCTCTTCTCGGTTGCAGCGTCGCACTCGGCCCTTTGCTGCCACTCGGTCTGTTGCCCAATATTCACCGAAACGGTCATTCAGAACCAGCGCAGCGTAATACCGCGGCTACTTATTGGCGACCCTTGAGGCCTACAGCCTTCGGAATCTCGCGGGCATCGGAGTCAACAACTTTAACATCGTATAAGTTGGGTGCCTGCTTGCAACTTCTATCCAAATACTTAAAGAAGTTCTGGTCACTTGTTTGATAGGCAGGGCTGCAAGGATAACATTTTTAGGCGGAGTGATCGTGGACGACATTTACGTGGACATGATCGGCTGGGCGGCGGCTTTGATGACATTTGCCGCCTATGCTATGAAAACCATGCTCCCCCTACGACTCGCAGCCATTTGTTCTAATATCTTGTTTATCGTGTTTGGCTTCACCAGCGCGGCCATTCCCATCCTAGTGCTTCACGGTATCCTTCTTCCATTTAACTGCTTCAGGCTGGCACAGATACTGCAACTGTCACGTCGAATTCGAATGGTCCGTTCAGAGAATGGAATTCCCCCTGGGATCGAGGCAATGCTCCCTACAGCTGTAGTCCCCTCAGGCACAATACTTTTTCGACGTGGCGACGCAGCGGACCAAATTTATTTTCTCAAGTCAGGTCGTATACTTCTTGAAGAAATCGGAGAACACCTTGAACCTGGGGAGATCTTCGGCGAGGTAGCATTCTTCAGTGAAGCGCACACCAGAACTCTGACCGCACGGTGCGTAGAGAAATGTCAGATCGCCACGATGCGCGAGGAAGATTTCACCCGGCTATACTATCAGGACCCGGCATTTGCCTTTTATATGCTTCGCCTTCTTGCGCGGCGACTTGACGAAAACGTAGCTCGCTCTTTCAAGTGAAAACAACATTCTTACCACACAGGCCACAGCCCAGTTCCGCCATGTGATTTTTTGCAAGACTCCTTAGCTTCTAGGCTCTAGCGTTTTCGACATATTAGGTTGGATGAGGTTCGAGCATGTCTGATCTGGATCTTGTCTGGGTGTTCCTGTGTACCGTCCTTGTTTTTATGATGCAGGTTGGCTTCATGTGCGTCGAGGCCGGGATTACCCGGACAAAGAACAACATCAGTGTTGCGCTCAAGAATATAGCTGACATTTCACTATCTTTTATTTTGTTTTGGCTGATTGGATATGGCCTCATGTTCGGCCCAAGCGCAGCAGGGCTTGTTGGCATTGGAGGAATAGCCAATGTATCTAGCGGCTCTGAAGATCTGGCGCGTTTTGTTTTTCAAGCCGTCTTTGCGGGAACTGCGGCGACAATCCTCTCTGGTGCTGTGGCCGAGCGATGCAGCTTTCATGGTTATCTCATCCTGACGGCTTTGACAGCTGTACTGATCTATCCTGTCTTCGGTCACTGGGCATGGGCAACCGATGTGGGAGGGGTTGCTATCGGATGGCTTGGAGCACTCGGTTTTCGCGACTTCGCTGGCTCCGGTGTGGTCCATGCGCTCGGCGGGTGCATTGCACTGGCTGCGGTAATCGTGATCGGCCCACGCGAAGGACGTTTCCTGTCGGGTGGAGGGTCGCGGAGGTTCAACGGCTCGGACCTGCCAATGACGATGCTTGGCGTCTTCCTTCTATGGATCGGCTGGTTCGGTTTTAACAGCGGCAGCACTCTTGGTTTTGACGAAAGGGTGCCCGCGATTTTCGTAAACACCTTGGCTGGAGGTGCCGCCGGGGTATTGGGAGGCATGGCGCTATCATGGTACTTTAGCGGTAGGCCTAATGTGTTCTTCACCATGAATGGCGGACTAGGCGGACTCGTCGCTGTGACTGCGGGCTGCGACTTGTTCTCACTCGGGCAATCCATTTTTGCAGGCGCTGTCGCAAGTGCGATTGTGCTGTGGGGCGATCGCCTGCTTGAGCGCTTCAGGATTGATGATGTGGTGGGCGCGGTACCGGTTCATCTGTTTTGTGGGATATGGGGACTAGTTGCCGCCAGCCTATTTGGAACAGGCCTGGTTGGTTTGCCGGTGCAACTTCTTGGTGCGGCGGTGCTCGTGATCTGGGCTTTTGGGGCAAGCTATTTGATCATCCGGCTGATCGATCACTTCCTACCTCTCCGCGTGTCCCAGCATATTGAAACGATTGGGCTCAATGTGGGTGAGCATGACGCAAACACTGACATCAATGAGCTGTTTGAGGTGATGCAGCGTCAAGCGCGCGATAGAGATCTATCGATGCGCGTACCACAATCCCCTTTCACTGAAATTGGTCAGATTGGCATTTTCTACAATTCAGTGATGTATGAGTTAGAACGCTCATTCAACCGAATGGAAGATCAAGCCCGCGCGCTTGAAGAAGCCGTGGCGCAGCGAGAGGCACTTCTCGAAAGCATTTTGCCGAAATCGGTCGCAATACGCATGAATGATGGCGAAAAACAGATCGTTGACCAGTTCGCTGACGCGACTGTGGTGTTCATCGACCTCGTAGACTTCACGGTCCTTTGCATGAATCAATCCCCGCAGGAGTCACTCACCCTACTACGCAAGCTCTTTGGAGAATATGACAAGGTGGTTTCCAGATTTGGACTTGAAAAAATCAAGACAATTGGTGATTGCTACATGTTTGTATCTGGGGTGCCCAACCCTGAGCCTGACCATTGCAGCGCAGCCGTCGATGCGGCTCTCGAGATCTTGTTTGCAACGCGTCAGGTTGGCACCTCGCTCGGTCGAGAAGTTAAGGTCAGGATAGGCATTCACAGTGGGCCACTTATTGCTGGCGTAGTGGGCGACTTGCGGTTCGTTTATGATCTTTGGGGGAGCACCGTGAATACGGCTGCTCGCATCGAAGAAGCGGCACAACCAGATAAGATCACTGTCAGCGAGGCTGTGATCGACCGCATCGGCAGTGACTTTATCTATCATCGGCAAGGTCGAGTGCGCCTACGCAGCATCGGCCCAATGATCCTTTACTCGATCGAGGGACGGCGTCAAAACATCCGCGATCAATCTGGTGCGACGGCCAACCGTCGGGATTGGACTGGCACTTGAGGGGACATTCAATTACCGAACAGGTTGCCGAGTTTAGATTATAAGTGCTGCAAGCATGGCCACATAAGTTAGTTGATGCGCAGCCTGATCAAGCCCCAAATAGTGCCAATAGGCGCTATCACTCTCATCAATTCCGCGTCGGGACACAACCTGCGCCTTGATCCAGTCGATATGATAGTGCAGGACCATCTCGAAAATCAGGATGACCATGAAAAGTGCAGGCGCAAAGGGTGCAACCAGCAATAGGACTGGCAGACTGAGGAGGCCATGCAGTCCGGCATGTATCAGCCCACCAGGGTGACCGTAGCTGCCCTTTGTCTGGACCATCCAAATCGACTGCCAGTGGAAATCCGCGAGATAATGCTTAAGCTGAAACAGGACCAGCGCCAGTAAAACATCAATCAGGCTCATTGTGTTGCTGCCTGCGCAGACAAACTTGCATTCGCACGCATTAGCTTGCGACCTGTATCACGGCTCATTCCGTTTTGTAGCAAGATGCGGAAATCAGGATCACGCGCGGTCATCTGTCGAAGCGAGTCACCAGAGATCACGAACAGCCGAGCTTTTGATTTGATGTGGACTGTAGCGGAAGCCTCTCCGCGAGCGAGCACATTCATCTCTCCCACCATTCCAAAGGTAATGGTGCCGATTGTCTGCCTGCCCGATGTCACCTGAGCCTCTCCATCGGAAATGAAGTAGAGGTTGCTAACCGGCTCTCCTTCTTGGGTCAGTTGTGCCCCTTCTTCGGCATCAATCCAGTTTCCTCGGCTTAGAAAACGTCGCGCAACGGGTGGCGGCATGTCGGGAAATACTTGCTGCAACATAGCTTTCTCATCGGTTGAAAACTGCACCCGATTGTTCATCCACTTTAGACGTGCAATGCCCATCAGGCTGATCACGATCCAAGATATCTGAATAATTGCCGAAGGAAGGTTAAACGCAACTATCAAGCTGATCAGAACCAGACTTGAGGCGCACAGATTCAAGATTGCATAGGTGTAGCTATTGCCGCGTAGAATGCCCGCCTGAAGCAGCGTATATGAACCCAAATATAGCACAACACCTGCCAGACCCACGGCGTTAAGTGCCTGATCTGTGAAAAAAGGTTCCATTTTTGCTCCATGAGATTTCTACATCAGTACAACATGGAACTGCCGCAACCAACAAAAAGCGCGTTGCTCAATAAGGCTGGTTGTTCTGAGTTTCTTGTCGATTGTTCTCTGATTTCGGCCCCGTCAAGTAGACGAAGCGGTTTGTCCTAAGCACATTATGTGTAAAGTCTCGAAATATCGATTGCTACCTATCGAGGTCGATACGGCGGCCGACGGCTTTTGCAAGATGCTGCGGATGCAATGCCGCAAGGTCACCGTCGGCTTGCCGCCCCTTGCACCGGCGGATCCCGGCTCGTTGTGCGCGGCCCAAAGCAAACTGCTGACCTTGGTGAGGTTCGCCGAAGCGGTTACCGAGGCCGAGCGCAAAACCACCTTTGCCGAAGGGATCGGAATAACAACGGACACTGCTACGTAATTGTCTTGTTTATGCGGTGAGTAACAGCCACCCTGTCAGGTATTTCCGGAGTGCCGTTTTGATCTTGAAAGGTTCAACTGGTGCCGCGGTTCTTGGTCTACTGCCAAGGGGGTCCATTTTGCCGTGAAACCGGAACTTTACAAAGTTGCGTTAACCACACGGCCAGGCGCATGGAGTCATAGCAAGATTTGCGCTGACGCAAAAAACAAAAGCATGCAGGCAGATCGCCCGCATGCTCTCTAGGAAGTTATTGCATCAGTTCAGTCCATATCTGGGTATGGATATCATTTACGTCTTGCGGGCAGGCTTGCCCCCAGCGCCCGGCCTCCGCCTGTTCAGTTGGCACATTGATTTCTGGCGCTTCGCGCATCTCTTCATCCATAAACTCTTCAGAACCGGTGACCCCGTTTGAATAGCGCGCAAAATTGGAGATGAGCGCGGCAATTTCGGGCTGCAGGACAAAGTTGATGAATTTCATTGCGTTTTCCGGGTTCGGCGCATCGGTTAGCACAGCCGCGTTATCCATCCAGATAGGATAGCCGGTTTCTGGGTAGCCATAGGCGAAATTATCGTTTTGCAACCGCACACGCATTGACGCGCCATTCCAGTAGATGCCTGCGGCAAAATCGCCCGCAGCATAGCTGTCAACAGCACCATAATCGAGGGCCAGCCAATGTGGCTTGGCCGACATCAGCGTATCGCGCACGGCGCGCAGGGTGTCTTGGTCCGTCGTGCAACGCTCGCCGCCGTGATAGTAGATCGTCATCGCCATTACATCCGACATTTCCGGAATTACATTGATCCTGCCCCGCAACTCGGCGGGTGGGTCAATGATCAGCTCGATGTTGTTGATATCGCCGCTGTAGACAGACGTGTCCACGATCACGCCTGTTGTCCCCCAAGCCCATGGAACAGTGTATTCACGGCCCGGATCAAATGGCACATCAACCCATTGTGGCGCGATATTGCCCAGATTGGTGACAACCTCGCGGTCAAGTGGCTGGATCAAGCCTTCGGAAACCCATGTGTCGATATAGGTGTCTGAAGGAACGACTATATCAAAGCCATGCCCACCCTGTCGAATACGGGCAAGGGCTGTGTCATTGCTGTCGAAATCGGTCAAGGTAACTTCAATTCCCGTCTCGGCGGTAAAGCGCTCCAAAATCTCCGGGTTGGTGTAATTTCCCCAGTTATAAAGGTTTACGACACCTTCGGCACTGGCCAGGGCTGTGCTGCCTAGCAGGGCCGCGCTGGCCCATCCTGTTAATCTTTTCATTGTTATCGTCTCCCTGTGGTTGGTGGTGGAACCCTCACCGCCCGCGCGTGCGGGTGATGAAGAAGAAGGCTGTCACGATCATCAGCGACAGCGCGAGGAAAAGTGTGGCGATGGCGTTCATTTCGGGGGTGACAGCCCGGCGAAGCTGGCCGAGCATATAGGTGGGCAGTGTGTCCTGCCCGGCAGATTTCACAAATTCCGTGATCACCACTGTATCAAGCGAAATGACGAAGCCCAGCATGAACCCTGCCAGAATACCCGGCACCATCAGGGGCAGCGTAATATACCGAAACGCCTGTATGGGGGACGCATAAAGATCTGCTGCCGCAGCCTCCAACGCGTGATCGAGTGTTTCCAGACGGGCGCGGATGGGCAGATAGGCAAAGGGTATGCAAAACGCGGTATGCGCGGCTACCAAATAGCCCATGCCTGTATAGCCGGTTTGCACCTTGATCGCGGCCACGAAGATCAAAAGCGCGATGCCGGTTACGATTTCCGGCACCATCAGGGGTTGATTGATCAGGGCATAGATCATTGTCTGGCCGGGAAAACGGCCCACACGGGTTGTGCCAAGGGCGGCCAGCGTTGCAAGGATTGTGGCGAAGCTGGCCGCCGTGACAGCCAGCCAGAGCGAGCGCAGCGACACATCGCGCACCTGTGAATTGTTGAACGCCGCCTGATACCACCGCAGCGAAAACCCGTCCCAATGCGATTGCGAGACACCTGCGTTAAAGGAAAAGACAACCAGAATAACGATGGGCAGGTACAGCATGACAAAGGTGGCCACGGCAATCAGCCCGAAGCCCGGCAGTCGATTGATAGAAAAACGTGCTTTAGCCACGGCGCACCCCATCACTTCGGCCGACAACGCGAAGATAGAATATCAATGCCCCCACGACCATGACCAGCATCAAAAGCGCCAGCGCCGCGCCAAGGGGCCAGTTGCGCCCTTGCCCGAATTGCAGCGCAATCAGATTACCCAGCATCATTGTCCGCCCGCCGCCCAGAATACGCGGGGTGACATAGGCCCCGATTGCGGGGATGAACACAAGGATGGACCCTGCGATGAACCCCGGCTTCACTTGCGGCAAAATAATATGCCACAGGACATTCAGCCGGCTCGCATACAAATCATAACCAGCCTCGACCAAGCTGAAATCCATCTTCTCCATCGCGGCGTAAAGTGGAAGGACCATCAGGGGCAGGAACACATAGGCCATGCCCAGAAGCACAGCAAATTCGCTGAACATCAACTGGATCGGGCTGTCGATAACGCCGGTCCAGATTAGCACCGCATTGATTGTGCCGTTGTTGCGGATCATTTCCTGAATCGCGAAGGTGCGGATCAGCAGGTTGGTCCAAAAGGGAATTGTGATCAGGAACAACCAGATGGTGCGGGTGTGGCGTGGGCGGGTTGCAATGAACCAAGCCGTCGGAAAGCCAAGGAACGCACAGATGAATGTGGTTTGCAGCGACAGCCAGATCGACCGCCAGAAAACCTGCAAATGGGCGGTATTCCAAGCGACCTGATCGGGTTCAAAGATGTCGCGGCGGAAGAATACGCGAAACCATGCTTCAAGCGAAAACTCCCAGACTACGCCGCCCATATTGCCGGGGCTGAGGAATGAATAGGCCGCGACGATCAGCAGCGGGCCAGACGCCGCCAGCACAAGCACGATCAGCGCGGGAGTGCAAAGTAACCATTTCCAACCATGCCCGCGCATCACTTAATCCTCCAGCACACGCAGCGCACCGGGCGCGAAGGTCAGGCCCAGCTTTGTCCCCGGTGCAGGGGACGGCTGGTCGGGGCGGTTCTGGCGGCGCAGCACAAAGCCCTGCGCGTCATCAAGCAGCAGATGCAGATGGGTGTCTGTGCCAAAAAAGGTCGCCGACTCGAGAATGGCCTGCATCTCACCCTGTCCGGCGGCGGTGGGTTCGGCCTGTTCAGGCCGGATGACCGCCGTGACACGCGACCCGACCGGCGGGCTGATGCTTGCAGGCAGGCGTGCGGATGCCTGTTTTCCGCCCGGCAACTCCAAGATAGCCTCCCCTGCGCCAACAGCTTTCACGCGCAGGCTCAGGAAATTGGTATCGCCAATGAAATCGGCCACGAAGCGATTGACCGGCGCGTTATAAATTTCCTCTGGCGGCCCAAGTTGCAGGATTTCGCCCGCTGACATGACAGCGATCCGGTCTGACATGGTCAGAGCCTCTTCCTGATCATGGGTGACAAAAACAAAGGTGATCCCTGTCTCGGTCTGCAAGCGTTTGAGTTCGCTTTGCATTTCCTTGCGCAGTTTCAAATCAAGCGCGCTTAACGGTTCATCCAGCAGCAGCACACGCGGGCGCGGTGCCAGCGCGCGCGCAAGTGCCACGCGTTGCTGTTGACCACCTGAAATTTCCGAAGGAAGGCGGTCTGCCATCGCTTCCATGCGCACCAGCTGCAACATCTCGGCCACGGTCGCCTTGATCTCGGATTTCGGTTTGCCCAACATCTTTAACCCGAAGCCGATATTCTGCGCCACGCTCATATGTGGAAACAGGGCGTAGGACTGAAACACCGTGTTGATGGGCCGCTTGTCGGGGCCAAGCCCGGTCACTTCCTTGCCATTGATCCTGAGCGCGCCTGTACTGGGTTCTTCAAACCCCGCAATGATGCGCAACAGCGTCGTCTTGCCACAACCTGAAGGGCCAAGAAGCGTGAAAAATTCCCCGGTAGCTATGGTCAGATCAATCGCGCTAAGCGCATGGAACGCGGCGGCCCCCTGTCCGAAGGATTTGTTCAACCCTGTGATCTCGATTTCCTGACTCACCTTGCCTGTCCTTTTCATCGCGCCGCGGGCTTAGAATGCGCTGTCTTGTTCCCAGACGATCTGACCTCCGCAGATTGTCATGTCGACCTGCATTGCGCCGATTTCAGTTGGCGTTGCCGTTTCGATATCGCCATTCAGGATAACCAAATCGGCCAGATAACCCGCGCGCAGTTGTCCTTTGCGGGTTTCGCTATGGGTGGCATAGGCACCCCCCGTTGTGTATGCGGCCAGAATGTCATGCAGGGGCAGGCGTTCATCGGCGGCACCTTCATAAACGGGGCGCTCCAAAGCAGACTGAATACCGCGCAACGGGTTGAGGTCGGCCACAGGCCAGTCACTGGCAAAAGCCAGCGGAATCACCGCATCTGCAAGCGTGCGGTGCAGATAGGCATCCCCCCAACGGGCCTGACCGATCTTGTTCAAGGTCGGCTGCAAGGGGAAATCGCTGGCACCGGGTGCGTGGATGGGCTGAATAGACGCTGTGACCCCAAGGTCTTTCAGCCGCACGATATCGGCAGGGTCGATCAGTTCGATATGCTCGATCCGGTGGCGGGCATCGCGGGGGCCATTTGCTACGCGTGCTTGTTCATACCCATCAAGCACGCGGCGCACGGCCCCGTCGCCTATGGCATGGACAGCGATCTGAAGCCCGCGCCTGTCGGCTTCGGTGGCGATGGCAGCGAATTCCGCCTCTGACCAAAGCGGCTCTCCACGCCAGTCCGCGCGATCCGGGTAATCATGGATCATGACCGCTGTGCCGCTGTCGATGACCCCGTCCATAAACAGCTTCACAAAGCCCGATGACAGCCAGTCATCGCAATAATCCCGCGCCATTTGGCTTGCGATGTCCAGATCAGCCAATGTGCTGCCGCTGGCATAGTGAAACGGCACCTTGACGCGCGCCGTCAGCCGCCCTTCGGTGCGCAAGTGTTCAAGAATGCGCAAAGTGTAGGGATTACCGTCCATGTTCGTCAGACTGGTCAGCCCAAGGCGTGCCGCATACTCCAAACCCTGTACCATGATCTCGCCATCGGCGATAAATTCCTGCGCTGTGGGGTATGGATCGGGGTCTTTGCCCGTGGCCAGCCCGGCCATGATCCGATGTGCGCCAGCCAGCGCCAATACAGGTGCCTTGGCTTGGAATTCGCGCAACTCGCCCGAGGCCAGCCCGTCATCGCCTATCACGATTTCATTGCCCGGCCCCAAACTGCGCCCCTCCAATATGCCGGCGCGTTGCAACGCGATTGTATTGGCCCATGCGGTGTGATGATCTGCTGCAAGCACACAGACCGGGCGGTCGGGCAGGATGGCGTCCAGATCCTGCCGCGACAGTGAGCGGCCAACCACGTCATAATCGCACCCTTGCCCAACAATAACCGGTAATTCCGGATTTTTGTCGGCATACTCGCGCACAGCATGGCACAGCGCGTCATATCCTTCTATGCCAAGAAGCTGCAAATGCCCCAACTCACCGGCACCGGTGAAAAGATGCAGATGGCTCTCGATGAAGCCTGGCAGAACCGTGCGGCCATGTGCATTGATCACGCGCGTTCCGTCATCCGCCAATGCCAGAATATCCGCATCTTCGCCGTGAGCGAGGACTTTGCCCGCAGCCAAGGCTACTGCACTGGCCCGCATCTGATGCCCATCCATTATCAGAACGCGGGCGTTGAAGATCAAAATATCTGACGCGTTCATCCACGCCCCCTCCTTTTTGATCAAATCATAAACAGGCGGTTGCAGGCTTGTCTATTCTTATGTCCATCCACCCGAGGAGGGATTCAATTCGCGCTCAAAATAGTCTCTGAATGTGCGTAGGGGGTTAAGAGTAGGTCCAGGCAGAGATCACTTTGACGAAAATGAATAGTCGCAACCGCGAAATGCACCGTTGGTGCTGAACTGCTGAAAATGACGAGGCCACCTAACAGCAGGCGAGATAGAAGTAATCTATAAATTATGGTTTTTGGAAGCGATACTCGATCTAACTCAGCACCGCGAATGGCCGCTTTCGCTAGATGCTGCAGGTGCAATATCTGCGGAATCACAGGCGGCTTTCCGCCCGGTGCGAAGGTGGCGGCAGGATCGACATGCCCGGCCCTAAGCCGCCGCTTGGCTTGATGCATGGGGTTAACCGAAGCTGCCACTCAAACGCGGCGCAGCGCAAAACCTTAGCCAGCCTCAACGAGGCCACTTGGCTGGTTTGATTAAGTGCGGTGCCGCTTCACCGAGCTGGCCCTTCGACGCGGACAGACCCTCCGTGTATGCCCTTGATCATAGGGTTCTAACCAAAGGGTATCAGAGCCAAAGTGCCCGACCATGTACCAACTTAAATGATCCCAGCTTTGCGCAACACGACCCAGAGACATCCGCATGCTGCGTCAAGAGCGAATCTCCTGCAGTCAGGCTATCACTCGCCCTGTGTCGAGGCGGCACTGTGAAAAGGTACACCAGGACAGGAAAACTGCCCTGGTCAGAAATTTGGGGCAGGCGGCGATCAGGACAAACCTTCTTCCGCGGCGATAGCGTCGATTTCTGCCAAATATTCTTCGACACGTCGTGTTGTGTCGCGGCCCCGGAGCG
>LFIK01004475.1_pt1 | contig 11334 bp, 19 predicted proteins | sample 643401 | NCBI WGS metagenome assembly LFIK01 (sample SAMN03777447, study PRJNA286221) | soda lake metagenome | biome: soda lake; feature: Kulunda steppe; material: water; isolation source: sample T5-Br brine of Lake Tanatar-5 | place: Russia: Kulunda steppe | collected 2010-07
ATGGTCACACATTCGCCATACACCCTTCCTAGATACATGCTTCTTGATCTTCCTCGCGACGTTATTCGCAGCGTGGCTCGCTTCAGACTTCGTGCCCACACTCTACGAATTGAAACTTTGACCTGGACTCACGATACCTCTCCTACTTGTGACTTGTGTAATGCTCATGATGTACAGGATGAGCAACACGTCCTTTTCCACTGCACCCATCCACACGTTGTCTCTCTCCGAAGGACTTATGCTTCCCTTTTTTCTTTCGCAGGCTTAAACAATGTGTCTGCTTTTCTGGGCCAGGAAAACAATAAGCTATATTCTTTCCTGCATGCACTGATAGTTTTTTATGAGCAGGCTTGCAGTTCTTGACTGAAGGCCTTTTTCTTGTAACCCCGGGTTTACAAGGGCCTTGTAACCCAAACAGACATTGAAGGCCTGGCCTTTTTCGTGCAAGGGTGACTAGATTACTTTGTCCACTAGAACTATTAGTACTAAGTAAGTAGGTTCCAGAACACCACCTTGCTGACCTGCTGAGTTGATTTGGGTGCAGGCTTGATTGGCTTCAGCTAAGCTGCCCGCGTTCAGCAGGTACAGCTACATACCCTAACAACCTCTTGTAACCCTCTTGTAAGCTAACCCCTGTGAACCCCTATGTCACCTAATCTAGAGACAAGCAGGTACACATTTGCACAAATACTCCGGGTGCAGGAGTTCTTCCTAGTTTGTGACAGAGCATTGCCTGTGGGAAATGGTCTGTGGCAATGGTCACCGTTGCCAAGATGGGTATACTCATGTTTTACGATGTTACATGGCATACTCCAAAAAGGTATATCAACCTCCTTCTTCCCTCTTCGTAACTTGCCACACAACCCTTGTATGGTCTCATGACTTTATTTCTCACATGTCGGTCACATGATTTCCCCCCACATTCATGAGCGCATAGTCTATCATGGACATGATGTCTTAAATCACCAACTCTCTTGGCTGCACAGGTACTTTAATTGCACACCCTGCACATACACCAATGTATCTAATGTGAGCGCTAAGGCTCATAGCACAGCATGGGAGACAGCCACTTCTCGGCATCCTTGATGTCCATCTTCTTGCGCATTGCGTAGTCAGCCACCTGCACGCAATTGTTAAGAGATTTTCTCACACACCAATACATCTATGATCTCATGAGTGCACAGGATGTATGGGCCGACCTGTGGACCCTCACTTTGCTGAACATCCTCCTTCGGAGATCATGTGTGCAGGAGCGGCATTCACAACACCAAAGCATAAAATCATGCTGTCAAGCAAGGGGTTTAGCACAGTTGGTGGTAGATGCTCACTGACAAGGAGCAATGGTCACAGCCACCACACCTCCCAAATGCACACGCCTCGCCAGCACAGCCAGGGGGCAGTCTGCACACATACACGGGAGCGCTCGCCATAGCGTACGCACCTGCTCCTGTGTGATCTTGCCCACGGCAAAGTACTGCGAGCAGCGGCCCCCAAAGTACAGCCCGCTGACAGATGCAGCCGGTAGCATGGCCAGCGACTCAGTGAGCTCGATGCCAGTCTGGGGAGTGACGCCCATTAGCTCCCACATCGTCACCTTCTCCGTGTGGTCCGGCTGCGAGGGGTAGCCTGGCGCTGGCCGGATGCCCTGTGCAAGCAGATGCGCATGCATGCTGGTCAGGGGAGCCATCCTTCCGGGCCAATCAGATTGTGTCACAATCTATAAGCGGCCAGATACCCTTTGTGTGCACAGCAATATACCCCCTGCACATGCTGTTTGTGGGAGCCAGCCACCCTTGCCTACAGAGAAGGACCAACCCTTGCTTGGGAGCGGCACGTTGGCAACTGAATGTTTGATTGGTAGAAAACAATTGATGGTCAATAAGATGCAAAGCATGTGATGTACACCACACCGGAACAACAACTCAAGCGTCAGGGCGCCAGCTCACTGGCCCAACCTATGTGCTCTGTGCACAGACCAGCAGTTATGGCATGATAGGGAAATATCAGGCATGCGTTGGAGGAAATGGGTCCATGGCTTTCCGTTGGTTGCTGGGCAGGAAATGCTGGCGCACCTGGTACTTGACTTTGAGGAGGTCGTCCACAGTGAATTTCTCGTCCGGCGCATAGCCCCACCTGCATGGCAAATCGCGCAGTGTGTGTTTGTGTGCGTGCGCATGTGTATGTGTGCAACAGTCGCAGGCAGCCTGAACACCAGCGCCTGAACCTTGCACGTATGAAAATTGCTTGTCATTTAAGTAAGGCAAGCACCCATCCACCGCGACACAGGGATAGCATGTGAGATCTTGCCGATACTTGCCAATCACCACAACCATCTGCCTGTCAAGGCTGCCACACAAGCTGCAACGACACGCTTGAAGCAGTGCTCAACCAGACTAGATGTCGCAAAATAGAAGCAAATGACTCAAGAAAGATGTTGTAATGATTGAGAAGGCACCCACCACTCGCGGCGTGTGATCTCATGGAGCTTCTCGGCAAAGGCCTCAGCCAGGCGATCAGCCAGCGCTTCAGCCATGATGTAGCTGAAGTCGTCGTGCATCTGCAGGGGCGTAGCAGGGAGCTGGGCGGGGGGTGTCATGATGTAACGTTGGGCTTACAGCTGGACAAGCAGGCGCTCTAAGCACTCTCTGGGGTTGCAATGCTCTAGCTCATGAGTGGCAGGCATTGTACGAAAGTGCAACTCTTAAAGATGCACTCTTGATGAATGTAAGCAGTCATGTGCTGTGCTTGCGCTGTGCTTGCATCCTGCAAATTTCAAAAAGTTGAGCACACAAGTTCTCTCCAAGAGAAACCTGTGGAACTAAACGCTGAGATGGGAGCTTGGCACTGACCAGCTTCAATTGGAGAGCTATACATGGCTTTGTCATCCTCAAAGCCCCAAACACAAGGCTGGGACAATAATTGTGCGCGCAACGCTAAGCACAAGGGGATAACCAGCTTAAGAGAGGGCATCTATTAGACCCTCATGATTCTGGGGGCGCTCTAAGCCCCAATTTCCTCTAGCTCACCCACCTCCTTGTGGTGCTCGATGACCTTCTCTAGCCCGTGGCCAGCGCTGCAGGCAAACATGCCCAGGTAGTCCTTCACGCCACTGCCCTTGGGTGCGATGAAGTCCGAGATGCAAAAGTATGGCTCGCTGCTGTCCTTCTCAGTCTGCAGCAAACAACCGGGGCAGCGCAATGAGAATAACATTTCAGAGCAGCTCTTTGAGGATGTGAAGTGCCTCTGGGTATGTCCACACTGTGCAGCGCCGGCCCACACTTGCGCGTCCACTTGCACCAGCCGCTAGTCCACGTCTCGCTAATAAGCACCAACTGGTGCAGATCATGGAATTCGGCCTTCATTGGTGTTCAAAAGCGAGGTGCCAGAACCAGGGAGCTCGAACGGCCCACATCTCTACTTTGGCTTTTAAACCACTAGAGGCATATGATGTTAAAATTCACAAGCTACCAGGCTTCACACGTTGGGACACTAAACACATGTTAAAAGTTGGTGACACCCCAGGTCTCACTAGCGCCTTGCACCAGTGTTCTCAAAAGCTGACAAAAAAACACAGCCCCACCTGCTGGCGCAGGCCGCAGAACCTGGCCTTGACCGGGCCGTTGCGCATGGGATCCTCGTCGCACTCAGGGTCAAACAGCTCGATGTCGTCTCCGACCGCAGCGGCTGGGTAGAAGCCCACCACAGCGTTCAGGCGCACCAGCTTGCGGTCAATAAAGTCCTATGGCAGCAGCAGGGGCGTGTTCCATGAGCATCAATGCCACACTGGCATCTGGGAAGCAGATGGAGTAGGACTCTCAGGACCCAGGTCTTTATCAAGGCCATGGGAACCAATGCTCTGTGTTGAATTTGCGGCCTCAAACAACATGTGCGTGTGTTAAGCAGCCACGCTTGGTGCCTGTGTTAAGCAGCCACGCTTTCAAGCATGACCTGCGAGAAGCCGTTGCCCATGTACTCCAGGAACATTGCACTTCCGCACTGAATGACAAAGGGACCTGTTCCAGCCGCACCTTGAGCATGACCTGGGCGTCATCAAACAGCTTCCTGGCCTCAGGCCCGACCTGAGGATCGTTGAAGATCTTGGGATATCCGCGGTTGGGGTAGCGGCCACGCAGCTGCCACACCTGCCACGCCACAACCACATGGCACATGGGGTGATGTGAGATCTAGCTCATTTTGTATGAAGGGCAGGGAGAGGGCAGCATGCTGGGCACATCATACCTCTTAGGCAGGAGCAAAACATTTTACGGGACACAGTAAGGGCGTCTTAGACTCGTCTGACCCTCACCTCATGATGCGCTCTGCTGACAAGACCGGGTAAGCTAGACATTGCATTGATTGCTAACTTAGCGTACCATGCACATGGCAGGTTTTTGAGTGGCAGAAAGGACAGCAACAATGATGCATGCTGAAGTAGCAATAGCAGTACGAGTAAGCAGCAGCAGAGTCCAACCAGAGAAATAGTCACTCCTTTCTCAACCAAGGACGTCGCAGCAAATGGCCACAGTCAACTGCTCCCCTGACTCGCACCTGGAAGAATGGGTTCCAGTCGATGTAGTCGATGACATCCTCAATGGGGTAGTCCATGAGGACCTGCATACACCAGGATTTGATTGTGCTTTTAGGCTGCATGCTTGTTCCTAGAGTGACGTGGCGCTGATGCTTGCACAGAGCCTGCCTGAGAAAATCATCTCCAGTCCACCGTGTTTGTGATTCTAACACTGCTCAAGCACCTGTAAACCTCAACTCGCTGCCCAGGAGCTTACTGACTGCGCGACAGTTCGTTGGGCGCATGCATGAATGCGCCTTTTATCATGCATGCCTGCACAGACCCCACCTCGCTGCCCAGCCGCTCAGACTGTAGCACAGCTGTCTCACCACATGCACGCACGCGCGCGCGCTTGATCAAGCCCACCAGCGCGGCCCTCACCTTGGTGCCCAGCAGCTTGGGCTGCACCGGCTTGTTCACGGGGTCCGACCAGTCCACCTTCAAGGCCTTGGACTGAGCCTCAGGCAGCGACAGGTACCTGCAGGTGGACGCAGCAAAAGCGCACGGTGGCACACGCTCGCATGCAGTGGGGGCAGACCAGGAAACAGCCAGGGCTGCAGCATATGCGCGGCAGGGCATGTGGCACACATGCACCTGTCCAAAAGCATGCACGTTGGTGCCCTTGTCAGTCGCTGCGAGTGCGCTGCCTCTTCTCCTGCTTGCACATAACCAAGCGCTGAACTTTGCACACATGGACACCTCCTGGGCCTGAGGTCTTGAGCGCGCGCACACAAACACATGTACACACGTGTGCATGAAAGCGTGAGCACACCTCTAGCCAGTGTGTGTAAACCCTTGGCTGGCTTCCTGCACAGTTGAAGCCCTTCCGCCGCAGTCGTGCACGCCCCCAGCCCTTAGCACACGCTGCCACCCACGCATGCGCGCGCACACCCACTTGCGGTCCTCCAGGCCGGAGTAGAACTCCTCGCGCAGCTCCGCGTACTGCTCCTTGATCTCGTCAATGAACTCCTGCCGCTGCACCGGGTTCTGGTCCACGAATGACTGCGCCACAGGCACGCCGCGGCTGGCGTCCAGCACGTGCACCACGGGCCCTGCAGTGGGCAGAGGGGAGGGCGCGCAGGCAGGCAGGCAGGGGAGAGCTGGGGAGCATGAGCATGCGAATGATCGTGTGCTGGCGCACAGCCCTTGTTGCCTGCTGCGGCAGGCATCCAGCATGTCACTGGATGGGGCGCATCTGTGTGTGGGCTTGCTGTCCTGCTCGATTGAGCTGCTGCACCAGGGCAGTCATGCAGCCTGCATCCAGCACTTGCGCTGCAAGACACCTATTTGACCCCCCCCCCTCCTCTCCTCCCTCCCCTCTCATGGAAGCAAGAGCTGCATCAAGGCAGTCCAGCAGTCAGCATCCTGCCTGCGCTTCTCAAAGGAACAATAGGCCTCTCCCACCCCTTGAGGGTTTGCCCTACGCTTGTGTTTGCGCCACGCACAGCAGCGCCGCACCTGAGTACTGCGGGGCGACCTTGACGGCCGTGTGCATCTTGCTGGTGGTGGCACCGCCGATCATGAGTGGGATCCTGAAGCCGCGCGCTTCCATACGCTTGGCAATGGTCACCATCTCGTCCAGGCTGGGCCTGCAGGAGCGCATGCGGTATGTGCGCAGGCACGCGTCTGTGTGTGTGTGTGTGTGCGCGTGTGCGCGTGTGCAAGCACATGACCATGCGCCCAAGCATAACGCCCCCCTGTGTGGAGCACATGTATATTTGTGTGACCATGGCCACGTGCCTGCAAACATGCACTGCCAAGAAGTGTACACGCACACGTGCACGCGTGCATGTGCGTGCACACGTGTGTGCGTGTGCATGCCAAGGTCGGGCGAGGGCCTTGAGCGGTACAGTACGCGTGCATGCATACACAGGATGCGCATGCATGTGTGCAAGCAAAAGCATTTTAAAGCACACATGCAGGCATTGGTGCAAGCTATAGCGTTTCAATAACCAGGCCCCTCGGCGCTCACCCCGACTTAGGTACGCCTCTGGCAACCAAGGCTGTGCTGCTCTGAGGAATTCCTTGTCTGGATTCCTTACGACCCCAATGCCCTGCCTGTTGCAGGCATCTCATGCAGGCCCTGTCTGTTACATTACATGAAGACACGTGCTCAGCTTTGCATTCTGTACCGCGCCTCCGCGGACCCTCCTTTGATGGCCTCACAGCACTCACGTGATCAGGCCCGAGACGCCAATGATGTCCACGTTGTGCTCAAGTGCAGCGTCCAGGATTGTTTCGCATGGCACCATGACACCGATGTCAATGACCTGCAGCGTGCAGCAGCATGTGCACGGCTGCTTGGATCGCAAGGAAGGGGTGCCCTCCAGGTAGGCTGCTTACGTTACAGTGCTCTGCATGGACCCCTCATGTTGGGATGCCCTGCAGGCAGCCAATTTGTATTGAAGTGCTGTAAAGGTCAGACGCAGTCAAGCCTGTGCACTTGCCGGAGCCAAGCTGGAATGCCCCACAGCTCAGCCAGCACCGCTGGTGGAGGGTTCATATGGTGCCCAGGCCCTAGGTGGCCCTTTTCCCTTCATTGATTATCACTAATTTCCTTCATTGATTATCACAGTGATAATCAGTGGAGGGTTCATATGGTGCCCAGGCCCTAGGTGGCCCTTTTCCCTTCATTGATTATCACTGATTATGCATGTCCCTTCTCTTTTCTAGGCCAGCTGCCAAGCCGCCAACAGGCGCCCCTGACAGGCTTGGAAAGCTGGCACACTGAGCAGGCAGGTAAGTGGGAGCTTCCTGCAGCCATTTTCTTAGATGGCTAAGCGCCTGCTTTCTTGCAGCAGCTGTTTTGCTCTTTGCGGCCTGCTGCTGGCCTGCCTTGTTCTTGGAGGCAAGCGGCGATGTTGCCACTACACCGAAAGTTTGCACAGTGCAAGGAGCAGGCAATGCTGCCTCATCACAAATGCTTGCACGTGCGCACACACGCACACACACCTTGAAGTTGTTGCAGCCCAGCACCACGGACACAATGTTCTTGCCAATGTCGTGCACATCGCCTTTCACTGTGGCAATCAGGATGGTGCCGGCCACGCTGCTGGCGCCCTCCGCGCCGCCATTCAGCACCTTCTCCTCCTCGATGTAGGGGATGAGATGCGCCACCGCCTTCTTCATCACGCGGGCGGACTTGATGACCTGCTCGTGCACACAGCGACACACAAAGCAGACAGACGGATCAGGCCAGACAGGGCCCGACAAAGCAGACAAGGTCGGGCAAGACAGGGGCAGCGCCATGCGGGTCAGGCAAGGCAGGCGGGTCAGGCGAGGAAGTGCAGCATGAGCGAGACCTGTGCGGAATGGGGACTTGGACACACAGGCGCTTGCAAGTGCGTGCTCACACATTCGCGCGCACACGTACACACACATGGGCACATAGCTGTGCAACATCCCCTTACACACCATTGAGGCTGCACACAGTCGTGCTGACCCAACGAATACAGAAAACACTATCCTCTTACTACCCGATTGAAATTGTCGCCGAGCTGTACACAACACAGCATTCAGGCAAATGCACCCGTCTCACTAGACATAGGATACTCGCTACACCATCACTTGCATGACTTCAGATTTTTTTAATAATTTTGTTTATGTTAGAATGACAGCATCATCCATAAGGAATACAATGGCGAAGATGCTGGCTCAAGTCCGACTTTGACACTGATGCCTGCACATACCCAGGGTACATATCCAGGGTCCTGCTGGCTCAAAAAAAGTTGCCCGCAGCACGGACTCACACACGTGCGCACCTGAGGCAGGAACATCTTGCCGGCACCGAACAGGTCGCCCACCACATTCATGCCATCCATAAGGGGCCCCTCAATGACTTCCAGTGGCTTGGGGTACATGCCGCATGTGCGCGCCTCCTCCGCGTCTTGCACAGCGAACTCGTCGATACCCTGCGGCGCATCACATGGACAGCGACTCGACGGGGCTCTGCTACAAATTGAACAAATGAAATGCAGCACAGGGCCTGGGGGGTGATACCTGTTAGACCTGCATGATCTGCCAAAATGTCTCAGAAGCAGCTGCATGGTGACCGCAAGCAGCTGCGTCTCAGGCTGCCAAACAGACTAAAACCAGAACCCAATAAGTTTTCCAGCCTTTCAGCTGCATGATGGTCAATTTCTACCCATCAAGGCCAACCACGTACGTGTTCTTCAGGCCTGTGTTAAACATTTGAGCCTTCACATGAGTTGTTGCTTGCCTAGCTCCTACCTTTTTCATTGCACACGACAAGGGCTGGGCTCCAGCATACCCCCTGGTTCATTGCTCATTGACTCTGAACGCATCTTCCCAAACATGCCTGTCAAGAAGCTGGCCTTTCCCTTGCAAATAAGGGGACCATCCCATAACCTGCACGCTTTGGTTTGCCTCAACACCTAACCACACCAGGACAGGCGAGCAGGCCGCACCCCTTAGTACACTTCCTCACTGTTTTATATTCAAACCAGCAAGCCCCTGGCAAAGGGTCAACCAGCAACACCCTACTTGGGGCAGGCGACAAGCTGCACATACCTTGATGAGACACACCTTGATGAGGCCTGTTTGGGGCAGGCGACGAGCTGCACACACACCTTGATGAGACCTGTTTGGGGCAGGCGACGAGCTGCACACACACCTTGATGAGGCCGTGTGCCAGGCGCTTGCCCACAGGTAGGTCGCGCCAGGACTCCTCCTTCTTGGCGCTCCCGCCAGTGGCGGGGCCTGCTGCAGCACCCTTCTTCTTGACGGCTGTGGGGTGACACTTGGGCTCCAGCGTGGCTGCATACTCCATCATGCGCTCCGTCGCGTTCTCGCACCTGCGCAGCTCATAGGGAAGCCTCTCTGTGTGCATGCGCGCACATGGGTGTGTCCCTTATGCGCTGTCGCAATCCCATGCCTGCGCATGTGTAAGGGTGTGCAAGAAAGGCTCATCCGTGCTGGGATGCTGGAGCAAACAGCAGTCCTGTGATCCAGCATGCAGGAAGGCGTGTGGTCAGACAACCGACACGAGTGTTTGCCAGCGCATGCTGCAAAGGCGTTTACCAGCAAGAATGTGCGTAGCACCTGCACTAAGAATGAAGATTCGCCTGTGCTTTCTGTGGCATAGCAGCCACATCAACAGCCAAAGCGGCACACACCTGTTGAGCAGCACGTCTTCGATGAACTCCAACAGCTCCTTGTCGATCTTTTCATAGACGTCTTCCTTGACCTGAACAAGACACAGCACAGAGTATGGGAGACTGAGTATCAAGGCTTCACAGCCAAAGGCACGGCCCGTATAAAGCAGGCTCAGCAGACGGAACATGCAGGGTTAGCTTCCAAGCAAGTGCACAATAAGCAGACTGGTTGGACACCTGTATGGATTCCTTTGCGGGATGTACTGAGGTATGCGCAGGGTAGCCTTCAGGCATGGCCTCATTTGATCTATGTCGTCTGCACGCTTGAGGCTTTGTCTAATATGTGCTGCACATTGCTGCGAATGAAGATCGTCGCAGAGCACGTAAGCAGGTCGTGCATCCCTCGATCCCAGACGCAGTGAGGAGTCCTCAATGAGAACACTTACACACAGTACCATGACTGTGCAAGTTGTTGTGCATCCATGCCTTGAGCTAAGTTATTGCGCACATCAGGCATTGCCCAACTTAGCCATTTCATGGTGTCAATGTCCAAGCACAGCAAACTGAAGAGTAAGCTTAGCTCACCCGTGCGGTGTGCACGATCTTCATTAAACAGTATGGTATTATAATTCATAATACTGTGGTATACTGTTTTGCATTGTTTTGTAATTTGCCTCGCTAGAGGTCTAAGCACAGCAGACTTGAGGGAAGTTAGCACACCTGCGCAGTGTGCACGATGCCCATGTCCATGCCGGCCTTGCATGCGTGGTGCAGGAAGGCGGAGTGGAAGCCGCGGCGCACAGCCTCGTTGCCGCGGAAGCTGAAGGCGATGTTGGAGATGCCGCCGCTGATCTTGCAGCCAGGGCACACGCGCTTGATCTCGCGCGTGGCACGGATGAAGTCCACTGCGTAGTTGTTGTGCTCCGCCATGCCGGTGCCGATGGTCAGGACGTTGGGGTCAAAGATGATGTCCTGGGGCACAGACCATGGCGGACAAGCGAGCATGTATGAGTGCATGCACGCGTGCTCATGTGAACACATGGCATGTGCCTCCAAACAAAAATAGCTAAACCAAAGGAACACAATATGTACCCAACTGACAAAGCTCAGCATCTTCAGCATTAAAGTTTGATCACATGTTTTATGGGACCGCACACCTGAGGGTTGAAGCCAACATTCTCCACAAGGAGCCTGTAGGCGCGCTGGCAGATCCGGACCTGCAATCAAACAAGGACAGCAAAAGACAGAAAGTTGAAAGGAGGGGAAAAAAGCTAAGACCAGAGCTTGAGTCTAAGCAACCAAGTGTATGCACAGATGTGTGTATAAATTTGTAGATTTGCGTGCGCATGAATCTGCAAACTCAACTGCGAGCTTTTTCGTGCGTGTGTATGCGTGTGATAGCGCAAGTGCAACAGTAATTAAATGCAACCCTGGCCAGTAGCTCACCTTTTCTGCGCAAGTAGCTGCCTGGCCCTCCTCATCAAAGGCCATGACCACGACCGCAGCGCCATGGCGCTTGATGGTATGGGCCTGCTTCAGGAATGGCTCCTCGCCCTCCTTCAGGCTGATGCTGTTGACGATGCACTTGCCCTGGCTGCACTTCAAGCCGGTCTCAATGATGGCAAACTTGGAGCTGTCGATCATGAAGGGCAC
>LFIK01004476.1_pt1 | contig 11332 bp, 21 predicted proteins | sample 643401 | NCBI WGS metagenome assembly LFIK01 (sample SAMN03777447, study PRJNA286221) | soda lake metagenome | biome: soda lake; feature: Kulunda steppe; material: water; isolation source: sample T5-Br brine of Lake Tanatar-5 | place: Russia: Kulunda steppe | collected 2010-07
ACACACACACACACACACACACACACACACACACACACACACACACCTTGTCCAGCGTCTGGAAGCCGTGCGCTGTGCACTCCCCAAACATGGACACCATGGAGGCCACGTACTTCCTGCGCGGCGGGCGCGCCCAGTCACAGGCCATTATGATCGGGCGACGAGTTCATGAGGGGAGAGGGGGTTTACATGCAAGCAGTGTGATATTTGGACACCACGGAGGCCTCATTCTGGGGCAAGCCAGTGGGTGGATGGAGGCCTTGGATGTCCTGCAGAGCAGCTTTTCTCCCGTTTATGAGCCTGCCATTTAGTTTGGGAGGGGGTGAAGCCCGGGCAGAGCAATCACATGCAAGTAGTGAGCCTGCTGCTTGGTTTAAAAGGGAGACGGAACCTGCGCAGTGCAACCACGGGTCGTGCGCCCCACCAACCAAGGTGCAACCAGTACAGCCAGTGGGACCGGCGCAGCCCGTGCACCCGCGTGGTGCCATGCAGCACCCACGCTGGCAATAGTTCTGCGTCGGCGTTTTCGCCCAAGCAGTTGCTCCCTTAGTTCCCTGAGTTCATGCATGTGGTGCTTTCACTGCCCGCGCAATCTTTTCTTTCCTTTTTCTTTTGTAGCACCCACTTGTGCAGGGCGGGGACGATGGCGCGCCTGCGGACCTTCCAGATCTCCCCATCCGCTGGGATGAGCCCGGTGCCCATCACAAACTCCTGGGGGGTGGGGCCATGGTGGGTGGTTGGGGTGGGGGCGGCTGTCGGTGTGGAAAAGGGACATGGTAGGTAGTTCGGCTGCGCTCCCAACATCAGGCACCCACCACAGTCCTCAACCCCACACCCCCCACACCACGGCCCAGCAACGCACCAGGATCTCGCTGAGGATGCCCTTGGACTACTGCGCCGCGCTGGTGAGCAGGATCTGCTCCGCCCCTCCAATCTTAGGCACCCACCACAGTCCTCAACCCCACAACCCCCAAACCACGGCCCAGCAGCGCACCAGGATCTCGCTCAGGATGCCCTTGGAGTACTGCGCCGCGTTGGTGAGCAGGATCTGCTTTGCAAACTGCGGGTCGCTGATGATGACAAAGCTCTTGGGGCCAAAGGACAGCTTGAAGATCTGCGCGCAGTGGGGAGGGTATGTGTGTGTACGTGTGTGCCTATGTGTGTGCGCGTGCGTGTGTGTGTGTTTGTGTGTGCACCATTGCGTGTGCGCAGTGTGGGTTGGGCCAGTGGGGCGAGGAGGAGAGGAAGGACTGGGGCGCCCACCTTCTTACCTCGACCTGTCTCATTTTCACTTGCCAAATAGCCAAGCCAAGAACCTCAGCCCCACAAGAGGGCGGTGGGGGAGGCCATGCACAGGTGCAGCCACCCACCTTGCCACACGCGGCGAGCAGCTTGTACAGATAGGCACACCAGCCACCTTGCCGCACACCACCAAGTGCTTGCACAGGTGCAGCCGCCACCCACCTTGCCTGTGCTGGTGCGTGCAGCAGCCACCCACAGGCTCAGGGGCACACCACCCACCAACCCACCCACCTTGCTGCGCGCCTCAAAACAGCTTGCACAGGCGGGCGCAGCCAGCACCCGCCTGTGCATGTGCAGCTGGGCACACCAGCCACCCATGTGCACAGGGGCACACCAGCCGACCGGCCACCCACCTTGCCGTACGCGACGTACAGCTTGTATAGGGGGATGAACACCGGCTGGTCCACGATCTCGCGTATGTCGCCCGTGGCCACAGGCATCTGCTTGGCGGCCTCGCTGCGCCACACGCGCCCCTGGCGCGCCAGCTGCAGCGACAGCGCGCGCCCTGGGGGACAAGGGATGGGGTATGCGTACGCTCAGCGCATTGTGGTGGGGGCGCATTTGCTTCATGTTGCTTGCTGCATGTGGCCACGGGCATCTGCTTGGCGGCCTCGCTGCGCCATATGCGCCCCTGGCGCGCCAGCTGCAGCGACAGCGACAGCGCACGCCCTGGGAGGGTACGAGCAGCCAGCGGGAGGGGTGTGTGGGTGTGCGCCACTTCAGTGCATCGTGGTGCCCTTTGGCCCCTTCCTTTGTGCTGCTTGACGTGTCGCGTGTTAAACTATGTGGAGGTTAAGGGCTGGAGGACTGTAGTACAATGTGGTGCCCCTTACCTTGTGCTGCTTGACGTGTCGCGTGTCAAACTATGTGGAGGAAAAGGGCTGGGGGGCGCCACGATGAGCCAAAGTCACGCGCACCCCCACCCCCACTCCTGCCGCTGCTTGTGAGGGACAAGCAGCGGCAGGGGCAAGGCATGCTCAGCGCATCTTGGCTGCTCAACCCATGTGCCCCTGCGGCAGTACCTCATCCTCCCAGCTGGACCAGGCAGCGCACACACCTCGCCCCACACGCCACACCCTGCACTCACCCACGCCCGTGGCCCTGTCGCTGGCCAGCGCCTTGCGCAGCGGCCGCGTCGCCCGCTCCTTGGTGCTGCCCTTGTCCCCAAACTCGCCGCTTAGGATCCTGCGGGCGTGGGCGTGTGGGAGCAAATGGGTGTTGTGCCTGGTGCACGATAAGCACGCTCTCGCACAAGCTGCACTCTGTGTGTGGCAGCCACGTTTGCATGCGTGGGTTTGCGTGCGTGTGTGTGAACATGCGTACGCACAAAAGCCCCCTGACACCCCCGTTGCCCATTCCTCGGCAGCCATGCAGTGCGTGTGCGTGCGTGTTAGTGCGCAAGCCTCCCGCCCATGCAGCACCTGTTGTTCAGGTCCTCCGCCGTGGCACGCGGCGGTGGACACCTGCTGCGGAGGTGTGGTGTGCTGGCTGCATGTGCAGCGGATGGCTGTGGATGCGTGGATGGGCACGCCGCCGCTGGTGGAGCGATGTGGTGATGGGCGCCCACGCCCAGCCCACTCCGCGTCAGCAGCATGCCTGCCTGCCAAACCACTCTGCCCTTACCACCACCCTTCAACAAATTTGGGCGTGTTCCCCGCCCGCCCGTGTCCCCCGGCCGCCCTCGGTCACTCCTCTTCATCTCTGCTCGCCCCACCAGCACATTGGCCCTGGCCCTGCTGCTGGTGGAGGACTAGAGGCGCCGCGCCCCTAGGTGCGTGTATTCGTGCTTGCGTGCACGCGTGGGACGTCTGCGTGCACGCATGCAGCAATTGCTCACGCCATTAACACCACCACCACCAGCATGACCGCCACCACGTTGCCACGCACACACAAACGCAGGCCAGCCGGGCGGCAAGCAGGCCTATGCCCGCCCTTGAGACGGCAACGGCCTTGGGCGCCTCCAAGCTGGGCTTTGCCATCAAGCTCCTGGCTGGCGTGGCGATTGCGGCCTTCTGGACTAGCGGGAAGGGGGCGGATGATGCGAGGTGCGGGTGCCGCGCGTGTGTGTACATGCGTGCATGCATGGTGGTCGGGCTGCGCGCACGCCGCTGTTGGGGCAGCATCACCCGCACATGCGCGCGTGTGTGCACGCATGCGTGCATGGTGGTTGGGCCGCGCGCGCCGCTGTGGCTGCATCCCCTCGAGTACAGGTGGCTGTGTGCATGCACACTGCATACATACTGCTGCACCGTACCACCGTGCACTTGCGATGCACACTGCTGGGGCGTGCACACACGGACACTCACGCTTGCGCAAACACACGCCCTCGCGCGCACGCAGCGACTTCAAGGCCAACCACGAGAAGCGGCGGGCCTACAACCGCCACTACGCGCTCAAGGGGCGTGGGCGCAAGGAGCAGTTCAGGCAGACGGCAAAGGAGGACGGCGCGCGCCTGATGCCCAAGCGAGGTGCGTGCCCACGGCTGCTGCTGCTGCACAGCACATGCTGTGTTGGGGGGTGCGGCTTTGGAGCCAAAAGGGGTGTACCAAGCACAGCAGTGGCATGCGGGGTGCGGCTTTGGAGCCATAAGGGGTGTACCAAGCACAGCAGTGGCATGCACCAAGCACCCCCTCGCTGCTGCCGCTGCTGCTGCTGCTGCTGCTGCTGCACGGGACTGCGAGAGCTGTGGTTATGAGGGCTGTGCTCCGACCGCTGCAGTCGACACAAGGTGCAGCACGTTGCCATGTTACGCCGCGCTGTGGGTGAAGCGACCAGTGAAGGGGCACCGTTGCGCACACCGCTACACACCCTCACTCCTGCAGGCTACTGCGAGAAGGCCAAGTAGTGGGAGGGCTCCTGAGGGGGCAGGAGCTGAGGCGCCAGCTCGTCAGCCGGGACTTGGGCGTGATGGACAGGGGGGTGGTGCCCCCCCAGGCACCTCTGGTCCATTGGACACGCCTCCTTTATCTTGAGTTTGGTCCAGGGTGTGGGCTTTGGGCCTATTAGTCCAGCGTTGTCAGACAAGTGCAAAACAATTTTTGTGACGGCCTGTGGCATAGGCCTGAAACATGGCCTATGCTGTTGGCCAACAACAAGACCCACTAGAAGTTTCATGTACGACGTACAGTTTGTGCTCTGGCCTGGCTCCTGGTGGGAGCGAGCCAGCCTCCTCCCACGGGTCTCCAGTAATTACATCGCACCCGCCCTTTCCTTCTCTTCCCACCCACTCCCATCTCGCCGGCTCACTTCACTCACAGGCTCGGTTCAGCCTTCCAGACAAATAATGGTACAGGGCCGCGCACCCGCAAGGCGGGGCGGCAGGCACACACAACTGTGCACGTCGCACAACAATGGAAGCAACCGTTGCCCCATCTTGGCAGGAACATATGGGAACGAGGGGGTCCTGGGCCTCCTCCTACCCTACGGTCCCCTCCAACTTGAGGCTCATTAGCTCCTGCACCTCCGCGGCAAACTCAAGGGGCAGCTCGTTGAACACCTGCGCGCGCGTGTACATGTGCGTGTGTGTGTGTGTGTGCGTGCATGTGCGTGTGTGTGTCGTTCAGGTGAGGGTGCATAAGAATGTTTGGGGGAGGAGGTGCAGCAGATGATGCTGCGTCAGACGCAGGCGCAATGTGGGTGAGGTTGTTTGAGTGCTTGATGTATGGGTGTAAGTACGAGTTTTGTGTCACGAACCCGTACCTACCCGTACCCGTATGACACAAAACCCGTACTTACACCTGTACATCAAGCACCCACATTGCACCTGCGTCTGACGCAGCAGCCCATGCAGCATCATCTGCTGCAGCACCTCCTTCCCATGTGCACCCTCACCCGGACACCCACGCGACATCAAACAACCACAAACTCATACGCTAAGCACTCAAACACCCACGCCCACGCAACAAGCAGACGCCTGGCGCACCTCTCTACAGAACCCAGAGATGATCGCGCCCACAGCCTTCTCGGCGTCAATGCCCCGCTGCTGGAAGTAGAACAGCTGGTCCTCGCCGATCTTGCTCGTGCTGGCCTCGTGCTCCACGCGCGAGCTGGGCTCACGCACCTGCGCGCGCGTGTGTGTGTGTGTGCGTGTGTGTGTGCGTGTGTGTGTGCGTGTGTGTGTATGTGTGCACGTGTGTGTATGCTTGCGTGTGGGCATGCGTATGTGTGTGTGCATGTGTGTGCGTGTGTGTGCATGCGTGTATGCGTGTGCGTGCGTGCTCGTGCGTGCGTGCGTGGGTGCGTGAGTGTGTGTGTGTGTGTGCGCGTGTGTGTGTGTGTGCGCGCGCATGTGTTTGTATGTGCATGTGTGTGCGTGTGTGCGCGTGCGTGTGTGTGCACGCGTGCCAGCCTCTGCTGTGTGCGCCAGGCTCTGTGCTGCATGCGCAAGCTGCGTTGAAATATAAACACAGGCAGTTCTCAAGGGTGGGTGGGTGGGCTCAGGCTGTGAGCTGTCAAAGTGGCGCCAGCTGAGCTGCCTGTGTCAAGGTGGAAACGACGAGTTGCAGCCCAACTTTCACCCCCCCCCTCTCAAAAAACACTCGGACTCACGTTGATGTAGGGGTACGTGTTGGCGGCTGCCGTGTCCCCAATGAGCATGGAGTCGCACTGCGAGAAGTTGCGAGCGCCGCGCGCGCTGGGATTGATCTGCAAGCAGGCAGGGGAGGGGGGGTGGGGGGGTGCGGTCGGTAGGTGGTGGCTGTGGTGTGCCATTGATGAGTGGCAGGGGGTGGGTTGGTCTGTGCAGCAGTGGGAGAGGAGGAGGATTGTACATCATTGGCGAGCAGCATGGAGCGGTACCATGAGCACGGGCACTGCCCGCCACAGGCACACACTGCAGCACACACAGCATCACACTCAGCAGCACACACACTTGACAGCTCCAGCTGCATCCTCAGCCTGCAGAGGCAGCGGCCGCCGCACCTGCACTAGCCCCCTGTACACGTTGCGCGAGCTCCCGGCGCTGATGCCCTTGCTCACGATGCGGCTGCGCGTGTTGGCGCCCACGTGGATCATCTTGGTGCCGGTGTCCGCCTGCGGGGCGCATGTGCAGCGAGGGGAGGGGCGGGTGTCGGGGGCTTGGGCAAAGCAAGGCGTGGGGCGTACACAGCTGAAGGTGGCCGTGGTGAGTGTGTGACGTAAATGCCCGATCCCACTTCATGAGGGACGGACATCAACCAGGGGCTGGACCGCGCATGGAATTAAACTGCATCTCCCCAGCCGGCACAGCCCACACGGGCAGCGCAGACCTGCGGCCCGCAGCCAGCCAGTTAGTCCCACCTGCTGGCAGTTGTTGGTGAGCGCCACGCTGTAGAACTCGCCCACGCTGCCCTCGCCCGCCAGCACCACGGAGGGGTACTTCCAGGTGATGGAGCTGCCCGTCTCCACCTGAAGCAGGCAGGTGAAGCAGGCAGGTGCAGCAGGAAAACAATTTGGGACTTCATCTAGTAGCCTGGTAGGACTCTCCCACGCTGCGCTCGCCCGCCAGCACCAGCCCCATTGGTATTTTGAGCTGCGCCCCTCGCGCTCGCACAACAGACACTGCGTGTCAAGGCAAGGCTCCAATGCACCGCAGCACTGTGGACCGCACCTGCGTCCAGGAGATCTTGGAGCGCGCCCCCGCGCACAGCCCGCGTTTGGTGACAAAGTTGTAGATGCCGCCCTTGCCCTCCTCGTCGCCCGCGTACCTGCAAGCGGCGAGGTTGGTCCCACTGTTTCCCAAATAACCAGGATGCAAGGGACAAGGGGGGCGCCCGCATTGGCACGCGGTCGGCCGACGTGGGGTCAGGAGCTGGTGCCCTGCAGCCTTTTGCCCTGCACAGCCGCCCCTGGGTCCTGCTCGTACTGCCCTTTGCCTCCACCACCCCATCATGGTGCTGCGGGACACACTGAACGGCCCCTGCTCCGTGGGACATCCGTCCCTCCATCAAGGGACACCCGCCCCACTTTGTATCAGGTGACACCAGCTAGGGTCAGGGCTGGGGTAAGGGTAAGGGTGAGGGGTTAGTTGTGAGGGTGAGCTAGCCCCCCAACTTGTACCAGGCGACACCAGCTCATGCCCTGAAGCCCCCTTCTCTTGTTGCATTGACCAGGTGACACCAGCTCACGCCCAGCCGCCCAGCCAAAGAGACGGCAAGCCTGAATGGGGGGGGCGTGCTGTGGCACTGGGGGCCTGCACCCACCCACACACACACACACGCACCAGTTCTGCACTGTGGAGTACTTAATCTCCGCGTCAGCCTGGGTGGACAGCTCCACGATGGCCGCGTGCAGCTGCGGGCAAACAGGGCGTGTGTGTGCGCAGGTGCTTGTTTGTGTGTGTGTGAATGTGTGTGCGCACGTGTGTGTGCATGCGTGTGTACGAGCGTGTGTGTGTGTGTGCGGTTGTGTGTGTGCGTGTGTGTGTGGTGTGCGTGTGTGAATGTGTGTGTGCATGTGAGCACATGGGTGTGGGTGCGTGCATGTCGCACAACGTAAATGTGGGTGTGGAGCAAATGATGCTGCTGCGCCTGGCTGCCCCCTCCCCAAGGGGACACCCGTGCGAAGCACCCACCTGGTTTGAGTCGTACGCGGGCGCCGTGCAGCCCTCCAGGTAGGACACGTAGGAGCCCTCCTCCGCGATGATGAGCGTGCGCTCAAACTGCGCGCGTGTGGGACGGTGCGTGCGGGCGGTTGTGCGAGAGGGCATGGGCGCGGGTGTGCGAGTTTTGCGTGTGCGAGTGGTGGCAATGCCCCTATGGCGCGCGCCGGCAGCGTGCTGGTAGAGGAGGCAGCGGCAGCCGCGTTACAGGTGATCGCAGATGGAGGCAGGCTGCCCAACTGCTGGTGCTAGCATGCATGCCCAAGCTGCTCGGCTGCAAGGGTGCCGGCCCCAGCGGTGCTGCACGCACACATATCTATTATCTCCCTTGCTTGGGCGGCACACCCCACCTTCCTGCAGCTGCTACCCCCCCCCCCTCGCGCAGGCGGTGGCGAGCACACCCGCACCTGAGACTCACACAGCAGCAACACAGTGAAGTGTTCTTCAGTTCAGGCATGCCAGAACTGCGAACTGCTTAAGACTTCATAGTGTTGCTGTGAGCGCCTTGGGGTGGGTGCGGGAGTGCTCACCACCACCCGCGAGTGGGGGGCAGGGTAGCAGTCTAAGGAAGGTCACACGTAACACGCGCCTGTCACCCTGAAGTGGGGGGTAGGGTAGCAATCAATTGAGGGCGGCTGGGCCGCCCATGGGGCCACCCTTGCCTCCCTTGTTTGGGCGGCCCCACCCCCTTCCTGCAACTGTTACCTTCCACTTGCTTGGGATTTGAGGAAGCAAGCACTCCCGCACCCCGAGACTCGCCCACAGCCAACACAGCGAAGCGATCAACAGCTCAAAAAGGAAGTCGCTCCTCGTCCTGCCCTTTTTAAATATCACCACTCCAGAACCGCCACTTCGCCAACGCGGTGGTCATTGTCCTGATTGTCCTCACGCTGCATCGGACGATGACCACCGCGTTGGCGAAGTGGTGGTTCTCGAGTGATGATATTTAAAATAAGGCAGGACGAGGAACGACTTCCTTACTGAGCAATTGGACGCTTCGCTGTGCTGCTGTGCGCGAGGTCTTGGGGCGCTCAACACCACCCATGGATGGGAGGTGGCACTTGCGGGGTGGGGTGGGCGGCCCAAAGGGCCACACCGAGGGAGTTCAGCCGCCACCCCCCCAACTACGTGCCTGCGGGTCCACGCACGACAACATACGCAGCATGGGCAGGCACACGTGCGCGCCCAAGGGCAGCCACGGCTCATCCACGGCACGCCTGAGCACGGGTGAGCACACGCACCAGGGGGCAGCTGCTCAACTGCAACATCCGAGCGAGCACGCGCGCGCACAGGGCAGCTGCTGCTCATCCACAACACTCACGCAGCATGGGCAGGCCCGCATGCGCCCCAGGGGGCCACCCCCCCCCACCACCACCCTCCACCAGAGCAGCACACCTGGCCCGTCTCGCTGGCGTTGGCACCGGTTTGGTGCATGCACGCCATGCGCACGCATGCACCAGAGGGCAGCCCCCCCCTCCCCACCCCAAACCACACACACACACACACACCCAGCAGCGCACCTGGCCTGTCTCGCTGGCGTTGATGCGGAAGTAGGTTGACAGCTCCATGGGGCAGCGCACGCCCTTGGGGATGTACACAAAGGAGCCGTCCGAGAACACGGCCGAGTTGAGGGCGGCAAAGTAGTTGTCCCCAACCGGCACCTGCGTGCGTGCATGCATGTGCGTGTGTACTGTTCTGCCCCCTAACACCACATCCTGGCTGTCACCCACAACGGCCCGCACCCTAGCTTCACACCACATGCCCCCCACGCTCCCCTGGCAGACGCACACCCAGCGCCGCGCCACGCGCCACACGTACACGGACACACACACGCACACACACACACACGCACACACAAACACACACACACAGACCCTTACCCCCACCCCCACCCCCACACCCCACCCACCACGCTGCCCATGTGCTTCTTCACCAGCTCTGGGTACGTGTGCACGGCCTCGCTGATGGAGCAGAAGATGACACCGTGCTTGGCCAGGTCCTCACGGAACGTGGTTGCGATGGACACCTGCGCACATAAGGCGTGTTAGCACAAAGGCGTGTGGTGGTGCGTGGACACTGTGGTGGCGATGGACACCTGCGCACAAACGGCGTGTTAGCATAAAGGTGTGTGGTGGTGCGTGGATGCCGTGATGGCAATGGACGCCTGCGCACAAAAGGCGTGTGGTGGTGCGTGGACACTGTGGTGGCGGTGGACACCTGCGCACAAAAGGCGTGTTAGCACAAAGGCGTGTGGTGGTGCGTGGACACCGTGGTGGCGGTGGACACCTGCGGGCGGGCGCGGCGCAGCAGGGGCGCGCCCGGCTTGGACGCGGCACAGCGGTGGCGCAGTGGGGTGCTGCTGCTGCTCAGAGAGCGCCCGTGGTGGTGCTGCCGACGCTGCCAGGCAGTGTCGGTGCGTGTTGTAGGACAGGGGTGCACAGGTGCAGGGAGCGCGGGCAGCAGCTTGGCTGCGGCACAGTGGCGGGCGCAGCAGGCGAGCCGTGGCCAGAGGGGTGGGTGGACATGGGGTGCACGCCATACCCTCCCCCCACACAAGCGCACCTGCAAGCACATGCCCACACCCACACGAGCCCGTGCGCTGCGGCTCGCTCACGGGTGTGCCCAGGTCCCGCGAGCTCACAGGCACCACGTGTATAAGCGCGGCAGGCAGCACATGCTGCGCCCCCCACCCACCGAGTCAAAGACCGCGTCCACCGCCACGTTGGTCATGCGCTTCTGCTCGTTCAGGGGGATGCCCAGCTTCTCAAAGGTACGGAGCAGCTCGGGGTCCACCTCGTCCAGCGACGCCTTCTTCTCCTTCACCTGTGCGTGTGCGTGTGCGTGTGTGCGTGTGTGTAATGTGTGTGTGCATGTGCATGTGTGCATGCGTGTGCGTGCGCGCACATGCGCGTGCGCCTGCACGGCAGCAGCAGCAGCAGCCTGCAGGAGTGCCCCTCAGGGATGGGGGCTGGGTCGTGGGGGCCAGGGTGTGGGGGACGCAATATAGCCTGCCTCCGCACAGGCGCACAGGCGACCATCTCCTCACGCGGCCTCCACCAGCACAGGCAGTGCGCGTCAGCAGCAGCAGCAGCAGCAGCAGCAGCAGCAGCACCAAGTGCGCCTTGATGCCTACGTTCTGACAGCTATAAGTATGCCCCGCAGCTTATCAGCGCGTAGGATGTGCATCACCCTCAGGCACCTCAGGCACCATCTGTGGAGCCTGGTGCTGAGGATGAGGTACACCCTGCGCGCTGCTAGGCTGCCGCGAGCAGGAGGAGCCAGCCTCCCACCCAAGCTCGCCCTGGGAGGCCATCCCACACCCTGGTCCATGAGTTTGGTGGCATCATGTTCATTGACCATGGTGTGGGCTGGTTGTTTCCCTGCCCTGCCAGCGCCCATGCTCCCCCTATGGCCCTATGCACAGCACCAGCCCCCCCCCCCCCCCCCCCCCCC
>LFIK01004477.1_pt1 | contig 11331 bp, 11 predicted proteins | sample 643401 | NCBI WGS metagenome assembly LFIK01 (sample SAMN03777447, study PRJNA286221) | soda lake metagenome | biome: soda lake; feature: Kulunda steppe; material: water; isolation source: sample T5-Br brine of Lake Tanatar-5 | place: Russia: Kulunda steppe | collected 2010-07
CGCTCTGCACAAGCCTTGTCTCGCGCTCTGCACCATGTGCACAAGCCTTACCTCACGCTCTGCACCATGTGCACAAGCCTTGTCTCGCGCTCTGCACAAGCCTTGTCTCGCGCTCTGCACCATGTGCACAAGCCTTACCTCACGCTCTGCACCATGTGCACAAGCCTTGTCTGCCCCATGCCCAAGCCTTGTCTCGCCCCCTCGTGTGCGTGTCCCCCGACCCGCAGCTACAACTTCCTCATGTACGTGCCCTACCAGCTGGAGCGCCTCATCCAGTTTGGCACCCTCCTGTGCCTGGACTCCTTCCTCGCCATCATGACGCTTATGCCCTACCGCGCCGCCGTGGCGCTGCTGGCGGTGTGCAAGGGCGTAGCCGCAAGGTGCGGCCCGCGGCTACGGCCCCATGTCGCATCGCTTGTCCCCGTGCACCCACGCGCACGTGCGCGCCTTGCACGTGCATGCACAGCTGCGCAGCCTGTCCAGGAGCTGCCACTGCTGCTGCAGTCATGCATGCGCCTGCCTGCCTAGCCGCAACGGATGCTGCACCATGACCTGGACCTTCCGTGTTGATGCGCACACACACGCGCGCATGCACACACACATACGCACACACACTCAAGCGCACGCAGCTGCACAAACGCAAGCGCGGGCGCACACACCCACACACAGGCATGCATGCATGCATGTGCATCTCTTAACAGCAGCCCACCCCGCGCTCTCACGTGCTTGCCCAGCGCAAGCGGTGGCCCTGTTTGCAGATGGTCAAGAAGCCCACTCTGCGCTGTCGCATGCTCGCCCCGCGTCGGGGGTGGGCAAGCGCAGACAAGCGATGGGATGAGATGAGTGATGAGATGAGTGAGCAGAGATCCTCGGGTGGCCCAGGCAGTTGTAGGTGCCATTCACACTTTCCTGACAGGTGGAGAGGCAGGAGCGGCGTAGGCACTGAGGGAGGCGAGGCAGCAGCCCCGGGGCCGCTGACGCGGCGGTCCTGGATTGGGGGCAGTCAGGTGTGTGTGTGTGTGTGTGAGTGTGTGTGTGTGTGTGAGCATCTAAGCGTGCGCACATTTGCTGAGGCAGTGTGCGCCTCCCTTCAGAAGGGGGGCCAGGAGTGCGCGCGCTGGGTCGCTGTCAGGTGCTGATCTGCCTCGGCCTCCTGTGCTTCAACATTCTGCTCCAGGCCCCACTTTGTTCATGCTGGGTGTGGGCTGGTGCTCGAGCGGGGACCCTCTTGTGTGCCATGGCCAGTGCTTCCCTGCGATGGACTCTGGAGCTCGAACTGGAAGCTCCGGTGATGGACGACCTTCAGCCGATCCTTCCCTGAAATGCACTCTCTTGGGCCATTCCTTGCAAGCTGTGGGCTCACTGAGGGCCATCCTCACTGAGGGCCATCCTCACTGAGGGCTATCCTCATCTCCTGCCTCATGGATGCCTTGGCAAATGAGCACCCCAAGAAGGCACTCTTCAGTCTAAACACAAAAATGAACACGTGATGCTCTTGCACTTGCGTGCTCACAACTGTCAGTGCCTGATGCTCTGTTCAACTCGGTCCCATTGAAACAGGCAGAGGCTTCCATTGTGTGATGCACACTGTAACGGTGGGCACAGGGAATGGGTTGCTAGCCTCTTTTGGGCCAAGTCTCAGCAGCAATAAGCTGCCCATTCGCCTGCTTCAACCATACCTCCACCATCTGCGCCCCTACAGCTGTACGACATAGTGTGCATGCTCATCCTGCTGGGAGCCTCTGCCATTCTCCGGGCCATCCGACCAGGCTTCATCTACTACTGGCTCAAGGTATGGTGCCAGGCCTTGATTAAGTCCATCCACTGCTGGCTCAAGGTGCGATGCCAGGCATGGATCGGAATCCTTTACCGGCTGGGGTTGTTGGCCATTGTTGCTAACCCCACCCTTGGATCTGTTTTGGCATCCACTCTTGTGTCCTAGGAATGCCTCTGCTTGATGCAACCATGTTGATGATCCATTGGTTGAGCGGCATGCTTGCTCGCATGTTTGGAAACAGAGCTGCTGCAATGCTGGTGTACAGGAGCCAAAGAGCCACCCACCCAAATATGTATCCCCCCCCCCACCCTTTCACTCGTGCAGGACATCACCTCAGAGTTCCTCAAAATGAGCGTGCTGTCCAGTGCTTTTGAGATTGCAGACAAGGTGCGGTGCTGGCGAGTGCTTTTGAGATTCCAAACAAGGTGTGGTGCTGGTGGGTGCTTTTGAGATTACAGAGAAGGTGCTATGCTGAGCTGCATCATACTGCCTGTATCACGAAAAGGATGCCTGGGAAGGGTTGGCGGCGCGTGCATGCGCTGTCGCTTAACGAGGTTTTCTAGGCCGGGAAGGCCATGATGGCGGTGTGGTTATCTTCATCGGGCAAGGGGTCGTCAATGGAGCAGGGACAGCAATCTGCGAGCAGGCTGCTGTGCTGGCAATCAAAGGGATGGGCATCAACTGTGTTGCAGGTCAATGGATTGGACTGGGCTCAGAAAGACTGACCTGCAGTGCAAAAAAAGGAATGGAGTAGGGTCAGCAACCTGTGAGTGGGCTGCTGTGCTGGCAAGATGGGGATGTGTCACAGAGGGGCATGAGGTGTGCTTTTGATGCCACACTTGGACCTTTCCCGAATGCACACCCGCCCATCAAACGTGCGCTGCCAGTCATCTGGCCAGCATGGACTTCCTCCCTGTCTGCGCCACACTTTGGACCCCGGACTGCCCACCTGCCCGGCGCAGCAGCAGCCGCAGCAGCTGGGGCGCACGGTGCTGCGCCCTGGCCCTGCGGCCGCAGACCCCGTGCAAGGTGCTGCAGCAGAGGGTTTGCTGTGCCCTGGCGCTACGGCCGCAGATGCTGTGCAACTTTGGGCTGGACGTCCTGGAGGCCCTGTCGGGCACGTGCACGCTGTGGGTGGTGGGCCGCAAGGGTACGCAGCACCTGGTGGCCGACGCGCTGGTGGCGTTCATGATCGTGCTGTTGCACGCGGTTGTGCTGATGTGCCAGGTGGGTACCTGGGCGTGACTAGCGCACATGCAAGCAGAACACGCATCACGTGCAGCATTAGCATCACGACTCACACCTCGACTGCGCATGCTTGGCGGCGCATGCTCGGATGCGCGTGCCCAGTGGCTTGCTTACGCAGAGGATGGTGTTACTCGGGAAAGCATGCACACAGTCTTATTAGTCCTGTGCCGACTCAAAAAGGCCAAATCACACAATTGTGCTAGACTCTTGCATTCCAGGGACTTCGGCCCTCTCCAAAGCAAGGCACATTGATTGCGCTGTGGTGACACCCATGCGTGCGCCCATGCGTGACACCGCATGCGTGACACCGCCCACGCGTGACACCGCCCATGCGTGACACCGCCCATGCGTGACACCCATGCGTGACACCCATGCGTGCGCTGTGGTGACACCCATGCATGGTGATGACACCCATGCGTGCGCAGGGCTCTGTGCTGTCCTGAAATAATCCATACAAAAAAATGTACGTGAACGCAGGGACTTGTGCTGGCTGTCGCTCTGAACAGCAAACGCAACGGCTTACTTGCGCTGCTGATTGCCAACAACTTTGTGGAGATCAAGGGCGCGGTGGGTGCTGCCCTGCCCTTCTTCCCCCGGATAGCTTTGGATTGCTTTGGATTGCACTTAGGTGCACATGGTGTGTGATGGCACACAACCCCAGTAAGTTCTGGGCACTGGATGAGGCGCCAGGCACCCGCTGTGCATGGACCCCCTCGCGCCGCCGCCCCTGGTGTAAATCTGTGCCTGCTTTGGGTGCTGTGTGCTCCGTGGCATATGGCTGCTCGCCACGGACCTGTGTCAAAATTAACCTCCCTCCCTCTCTAGGTGTGCGCCCACGTGTGCGCTTGTGTTCATGTGTGGTGTAGTCTCGGTACTCAACGGCTGCAGTGCTCATGCCTCTGGCAGCGGCCTGTGGTTGGTGCAGGTCTTCAAGCACTGTGGGTTGCTGAAAACAGTGCATCAAAGCAGTAGGTTTCCCATAGTCTGTGCCAATAAGCCCAAACATAGTTGTATTTGTACGGTCTTCAGCAACCATTCTCATGCAAGTGGCCGGGGTCTGTGGTTTTGGTGCAGGTGTTCAAGCGCTGGGATGTGCCTCGGATCTGGAACCTTGTGTGCATGGTGAGTTGTGCATGGCAAGCTGTGCGTGGTGAGCTGCGCATGGTGAGCTGCACATGGTGAGCTGAGCATGGTGAACTGTGCATGAAGCAGTCAGTGCACAGCTGCACTCAACTCCTGTGATCGCTCAGCATCCAGCGTGGTCAGGACACGGTGGAGACAAGTTTGCTTATCTATTAATAATTATTAATTGCTTATCTATTAATAATTATTAATCAGCATCCAGCGTGGTCAGGACACGGTGGAGACAAGTTTGCTAATCTATTAAAGTAGCACATGCAAGTGCTGGTAGATGGCCACAGAAAGCGCATGGTGGGTACAGCACACGGCTGGGCTGTCACTGAAGTGCAGGTTTAGCTGGTGCGCTCTGTCTCTCAATGTAGTTGCAGCCCTGGCGTGCTCTGCTCCTTTTTTCAGGGCTTTCCCCCTGATCCTGAAACGAACCTCCAGCACCTGAATCGGCGGTTTCAAGAACCCAGCTTACAACGCATACGTCTAGCACCAGCAGCCGTGCAAAACGTGCATCCGCATACTGCAGAAGGCTGCGGTTTCCATGTCTGCATGTCTGCATGTCAGCTCACAGTGAAACCTTGCAGCATGCAACGGCAGCCTTGCTGTGCACTGCATGCTCCTCACCACAGGGTGTGCTTGAGCTCCCCTGCTGGGTGGCTTGTAGCCTCCGGCAGTGTTGTGCGCGCACGTACGGACACGCACATACACATACAATTGCTGCAGGACATTGTGGAGCGCCTGCACCTCGTGGCCATCCTAATCTTTGTGGTCATCGAGGACATGGAGTCCAGCAGCACATGGGTGCCCAGCCACAACATCCTCAGGGAGAGCATCAAAATCCTGGGATCAGAGGTAGGAGAAGAGCATTATGGGCCTGGGATCCTAGGTTGGACAGGATTCCGAAGGCCGTGATCAGTGTGCCTCCAGGACCGAGTGCCTGGTGCTTGAGGATGCAGTCAAGACCAGCCAGGCCACGCTTAGCGGGTGGGTGGGTATTGCTCGTGCTCGAGCAGGAAAGGCCTCTCTTAGGAGGTGGGTGGGTGTTGCTTGTGCTTGTGCAGAAAAGGCCTCTCTTAGGAGGTGGGTGGGTGTTGCTCGCGTTCGTGCGGAAAAGGCCTCTCTAAGGGGGTAGGTGGGTGTTGCTCGCGCTCATGCAGAACAGGCCTGCAAATGGGATGCTTATGGCCGTGACGGTGCTGTTGCCTGTGACAGAGTGGTGGGTTGCAAATTGGCACGCAGGGCATGTTAAGAGTGGGGCCGCCGCTGTTGCACCCAGCCGCCCATCTGTGTGCGTCTTTGGGAGCAGAGTTGTTGTTGCGCCTTTGACAATCAGGGCTGCTGGTTCGTCCAGCCGCGCGTCTCCACAGCACCCAGCTGCGCGCCTGGACAGGCAGGGTTGCTGGGCGTGGCCTGTGAGAGCGCCGTGGTGCAGGGCCACGGGCAGCACAGCAGCAGTGCGGTGCTTACAAGGGACCCGCTCGGTGCCGTGAGCGGATACCCCGCCCCCCCCTTTTGCAGGCTTTGCAAGAGGCTTGTTGCAGCGCTCCCCTGCTGATGGAGGCGCCCCTGCGCTACTCACGTTTTGTGCGGCCGCTGCTGTAGGTCGTCATCGACATCCTGAAGCACGCCATGCTGGGCAAGTTCAACGACGTGCGCCCAGGGCTTTACCGGGAATACATGAAGGTGTGCAGGGCAGCTATGGCTCCAGGGGCCACCAGGGTTGAGGACCAAGGCGGCTTCTTAGGACGGCTCTCGTTCACTCAAGAGCGTGTCAGTTGCTTGCAGGCCTTTGTGTAGGGAGCATGCGTGCTTGGCCTGGAGGGGAAGCACGTGTGCGTTCATGCCAAACTCACTGCAGCTCCTTACAGCTGGGAATGGCTGGTTGGCTGTGTGGCTTGAGTACTCGCTGCGTCTTTGCAGGGTTTAGTTCCAACCGTGTTGCTGGAGGCCTTGAGCAACCACCGCATTGCTGCGCTGATTCCTCACTCTCCACGGTGTAATGTGTTTTGTGTTTGTGCCTTTACTTCTTACTCAACCTGCACATGCTCCATTGCACCACAGCTGCTCCAAAGCCCAGTATGCTTTCTTTCTACCCTTGCCAGCTATGTAACCTAACCTAACCTTCCCTTGCTGCGCTACCCTCTGCTGTGCACGTGCGCCTCTTTTTGATCCATGTGTGTGCTTAAGCATGTGTGTGTGTCCGTCCATACACGACTCATGAGGCCAGACTCTGACAAGGCTGCCAGCGCACTTTGCCTTTTTTTCACATTGCTCTGCACAGTCCAAGGCGCAGGACACATGCGACAAGCCCGCAAGCATGCAGAGCCATTCAAGGGTCCTTTGTGCGCAGCTCAAGAAGCAGGGCCTGTACAACAAGGCTGCAAGCGTAGGAAGGATCCCTCCGACCTTCGCTGGGTGTATGCAGCTCCTGGCGCGGGACCTGTGCGACAAAGCCGAGAGCGCATGGCCCCTCCAATCTTTGCTATGCGTGTGTGCGGATCCTGGCGCAGGGCCTGTACAACAAGGCTACAGACGTGTGGCCCCTTCAATGCTTTTGCACTGTGTGTGTGTGTGCGGATCCTGGCGCAGGACCTGTGCGACAAGGCCGCAAGCGCGCAGTCCCACACGCTGCACAAGCTGCTGGGGTTCCACCACCTGGCGCCGGGCTGCCTGGTGCTGCGCACGCTCACGACGCTGTTCTGGATCGACCTGGAGACGTGGAACGCCTCCCAGGTGAGTCATGTGCACGCTGATGTTGATTGTGGGCCAGGCTTGCGGGTAGGTCACCTTTCAGGCGAGCATCACCCAATGGACCATCATCACCCAATGGACCATCATCACCCAATGGACCATCATCACCCAATGGACCATCACCCAATGGACCATCATCACCCGATGGACCATCATCACTCAATGGACCATCATCACCCAATGGACCATCATCACCCAATGGACCATCACCACCCAATGGACCTGGCTTGCTTGCCCTGGGCATCAGGCCGGCTCACTCTAGAGATCCGGCTTGCTTGCAGGTCGCCTTCCGGGCAAGCATCACCCTAGGCATCTGGCTCGGGCTGCTGCTTGTGAAACCCCTCATGGGCTACACACTGAAGATCGTGGCGCACAAGTGAGTCCGCTGTGCTTATCCATACTTGCCTGCTTCCATGTCCTGAGCCTGCATACTGTCCAGCCATCACTGTGCTGCCTGCCCTCACCTCTGCCCATCCATCCGCACCCCCACTCTGCGCATGGTCACCCCCACACAACACCTGCCCCCGCCTGCCTGCCCGGCCCAGGTACGTGGTCTACTACACGCAGCGCTACAACACCAAGGCCAGCCATGTGGCGCGCGCACGGCCCAGCGGGGCAGCCCAGGGCGGGCCTGTGGCCTGGGCAAAGCTCGCCAAGTGGCGGGCGCTGCTATCAGGCGGGCGCGCGCGCAGGGCGTCCAGCCTGGCAGCCGGGGGTGCGACAGAGCCGCTGCTGCAGCAGGTGCAGATGGCGGCGGCGCGGCCGCCAGAGCATGCAAAGGATGAATAAGGGGTGTGGTGGGCCACAGAGCCACTTTGGCGTGCAGCATATTCCTGCCTGGCTGAGCACGCCCCTGGCGCACAAGCGCACATGTAACGCTACTGCATGCCACAAGAGGCTCCCGCTGCTCCTTTACAACTAGATTGCATTCACTTTGCTTGGTGCATTTCTGCTCCTGTTCGGCACCTCACCTGTTATTTGGTTTGTGCATTGTGATTGCAGCTTTAGGAGTGATGTTGCTGCCTCTAGGAAGCTTTTTTTAGGATCTTTAGAGTGTGCTGGGTGTGCGATCCATCCTCATCAGCGAACTTTAAAGAGATATGCTGTGGGATTTAGCGCTTTTGAGAGAGTGTGCTGTTTCATTTCATTTAAGGCTTAACGCTTGGAAAGCTCTTGGGTGTGGGCAAGACTCATCAGATTCTTCACTACAGCTAGCCACAGGCACCCGCAACCCGCAGAGCTGCCTGCAGATTCCTCTCTGTTGGTCTGAAAGGCGTGTACATTGCCTTGGCCTACTTGATCAAAGCTCGTAGCTTGTGTAGGATTCTGCTTAGATATCCCTTGTGCTGATATCCTTCTACTTTACAAGGCTGCTTCAATTATGCAATGCCTGGCAGGTATGTCAAGCCTGATGCCTCAACAAGTCAAATTTTTTATCGAGTATCAAATGTAAGCCTGCTGTCACGCCAGATTTATGCAGTGCCAGATTTATGCTGCATTGTGAGCCTGAGGTTAGTTATGGTCATGCTACGAGCCTAGTTTGGATGCAGCAGTCTCTCGGCGTGACACTTCCCGCTGCTCCTCTCAAAAATCCTGCTTTGTATGAGGAGAAGTATGCTAGTCACGAAATTGGCAATTGGATCCAACACAGATTGGGTCATCATGACCAAGATGACCATGATGTATACCAGAAAGAGCAGGAAATTTGAAGCGGAAGGTGCCTGGTCTAGGTGGAACTGCGACCTTATATTATCTATGAGTACTAGAGCAGCAGGAGGCGGCTAAGGAGAGGTTAAGGAGCCGCTGACATCAGCTTCGCTGTACGGTTTATATGGCCACCATATAGATGCAGTATCAACTAGGGGTGCAGCTTACAACCGAAATCATTAGCCGCTCCCCAGCTGCAGCTGATATCACTGATCATATCAGCCACGTCACCTGCTGTTCAGTCGAGCCTGGAGTTGTTTGATCATTAGATTGTGATGTATATGAATGCAGACGAGTGTATGCTGAGTTGTTGTACTCATGTGGCAAACCTTGCTCACAAATATGAGCAAAATTTTCACTTGTGCTGCCTGGTACAATTGCTTGCAAGAGAAGTTAAGTTACAGTGGGTTTAAATCTTCAGCCAGGTGGGTTGACTGCTGGGCTTGCTGGACGCTGCCAGCCAGACAATAAATATCCCTAGTCTCAGAAATAAAAAGGAATGATTTGTATGTCTGCTTCAAGAGAAACAATTTCACATCCTCAACTCCAATGTCAAAGTAAAAAGCGTCTGTGTCTCCAATGTAAGTCCTACCAGTACAATCAGCAAACTGTTCTGCAAATCTCCTTCTCAAATATCACATTTCTAAACAAGGGCATAAAGAAAGGACATGCTTTTCGTCCTGGACATCATGCAAGTCACATTTGTCATAGAGCCTATTGTGGATTTGCCAACAAATTTGTTTAAACGGTTCAACTCTCTGGGTATGGGCACGCAACTTGCATTTGAAACAAAAAAAGAGCAAGAGAAGGAGAAGAAGAAAACAGGCTACTACCACTGGCAGTAGCTATTGCCGGTGGCCTTTCTTTATCATGTTCAATGTTTATGTGTGTGCAAGCTGATTTTGCTTACCGTAAGCCGTGACGGCAAGCCATCACATTTGAAATAGCAATGGAACGCAAATTTTTGCAAGGGCTATGCGATATAGCCTATGTGATGCAATCCCTTGCAAGAGGAAGGGAATAAGGAAAGAGGCCACTGAAGTTTGTGTACAAGAATTCTTGTGTGATGTCTCGAAACATTGAGGTAAGGGTTAAGGGTCACATTGCTGTACTTGCTGAGTGAGTTCAGCTTGGCTGAGGTTACAGTAACTTCAAGTAAGTCATTGTTGAACATGCTGAACATGATATGGAGGTAAACCATGGAGATGAAACATTCCTTTGAGTTTATACTCACCATCGAAGTCAATCAATGGCCTCTGCAAGACGTTTTCAGAGAGAAAAGCGTGGCAGTGAAAGCACTCCCTACATCAGTTAAGGAAAAGGAGGCACATTGGCCTGCAGAGCCGTGAATGTGACAGGGGGAAAAAGAACTAGTGAGGATCTGGTTAGTGACGAGCCGCCCCCTGCTCTAGACCAAGACTTTGAGAGCAGTTTCAACTCTTCTCGAGAGCATGTCTGGTTGCAGTCGATTTGTGTGCATAAAGCACTGACTAAGCATGTTATTTGAAAGCAGTCTTATGGGCTCTTTGTGTACCAAGACCGAGCTCTTTAAGATGATTCCAAGTATACGAGGTAGAAACAGAGCCTCCTTCATCTCTAATTGTAACCACTCATAAATGTAGACCAGGCCAGAGGCACTTCAGACAGTCCATTACTGAGCTGGCAATGTAACAATTCAGGCGTTACGTAACGCCTGGGGGTATACGGGTATACCCATCCAACCACTTAGGTGGTTGAGCTGAGAGAGGGATTTCCCTTGGGCAGCGTGCAGACTTGGGAGTTCTTTATTGTATTGATCAATAGAGGCAGATCCTAGCGGAGACGCTGACAGGCTTTGGCGCGTGGCGCAGCCAAAGCCTGTCACCAGCACATTCTTGTCCTACGGGTCGCACCACACCTGAGTCGCTAGAGGTATGTCACGCTATGCCATCCTTTTCGCGACCTAGGGTGTTACATTGGTATTGGAGCTAGGCCGTGACCGGCTTGGTTTCCATACACACGCTTCCACACGAGTGCGGGTCCGTCCCGTACAGCTCAAGGCAGCAGAGCGGGCCCCGCCCCTCTTGCTTCTTGTGCTGGGCTCGCCCACACAAGCCTCTAAGCTTTGTCCCACGCGAATAGTCCCACGCGAAAAAGCCTACTCGACTTTGTCGGTAGTCCTGGCCCCTTGCGACGTGTCCCTGGGTTGCAACTCTTGTCCCACGCGATTGTTCTCCCCCCGCGCGTAGACCGTGAGCAAAGGGAAGTCGGGCAAGTCCCCTTCTCCCTTGCCCTCGGGCGTGCCAGGCGCGTCCTATGATGCCAAGGGCAACAATTGTCCTCCTCGCGAGCAGGTGACTTGCGACACCCCAGTCCCTGCCGCACGGCGCGCCCCTGACGCGGTGAGTCCCAACATGAAAGAAGCTATGAAATCACGGGATACACGGATGGTGGTGAATGCTCTGTTGGGGGAACCTGAGGCTGCGGCTGCGGTGCTTGCATGGGATAAGCTTAGCCTCCTTGGGGATACGTTGCAAGATGCCATTTACCTGCGCCACCTTGGTCTCAATCCCTTGGTGCCATTGTGATCCTTCAGGAGCACCTTGCTGAGTTGGTGCGCCGCCAGAGCGAGTTCGAAGAGCAGCTCAAGCAGCTCAACGGACTGGCGGTGACCCAGCCCAACATGAGGCTCCAGCTCCTGGGTGTCACACGCGGCATGGATGAAACTATCAAGGAAA
>LFIK01004478.1_pt1 | contig 11328 bp, 12 predicted proteins | sample 643401 | NCBI WGS metagenome assembly LFIK01 (sample SAMN03777447, study PRJNA286221) | soda lake metagenome | biome: soda lake; feature: Kulunda steppe; material: water; isolation source: sample T5-Br brine of Lake Tanatar-5 | place: Russia: Kulunda steppe | collected 2010-07
TCTCGTCAGCCGACAGCTTCGCCATGGTGCGCGGCGGCCATATCGACCTGTCCATCCTCGGCGCCATGCAGGTGGCCGAGAACGGCGATCTCGCCAACTGGATGATCCCCGGCAAGATGGTCAAGGGTATGGGCGGCGCGATGGATCTCGTCGCCGGCGTCAAGAAGGTCGTGGTGGTGATGGAGCATGTGGCCAAGGGCAAGGACGGCTCGGAATCGCCCAAGCTGCTCAAGGGCTGCGACCTGCCGCTGACCGGCACCCGCGTCGTCGATATGGTGATCACCGATCTCGGCGTCTTCTCGATCGACAAGGAAGGCGATGGCGGCATGACCCTGATCGAGCTCGCCGACGGCGTCACCGTCGACGAGATCAAGGCGAAAACCGAAGCCGCGTTCAAGGTCGCAGTGTAAGGGGCGGGCGCCATGAGCGCTGCGTGATTTCGGTCGATTGTGATCTCGAAGGGCCCGATCGCCGCAGGTGATGCGGAGATCAAGCGTGGCCCATGCGGAGAAAAACGGGCATAATCACCGCAAGGAGTGCGGAGATTATGCCCTTTATTCATGAACTGGCGGATCGGCCGGCCTTCACCTGGGACCACAAGGTTCTGGTGGAGCCGCCTCTCAGGCGACTCGTCAGCGGCCTGACAGCATGCACTCTGGGCATCGTTGCGCAGCTTAGCTCAAGTTCCACTATAACCATCATGTGGCGAATGGTGTTGATGGCCATAACGGGCCGCTAACGATCTTGCCGGTATCGTGATCAAGAGGGTTCTTTACTGGGACTCATCGGGCGCGTAGAATCTATGCTCTGGGTGTTAGGACACAGAAAAAATGGCAACGCCTGATCAGATTCCAACCGATCTGACGATTGATTTGGGAGACGACTGGTCTCCCGATGAGTTCGTCGCTGCCATTCGGAGTTTCATGGGCTTCGTCGGTGAGATCACTGAAGCCCAAAGTGGTGATGGTGCTGATATTTCATGGACGGTTCGCGTCCGTGAGGGAAGCGCCCTAATCGGTGTTGAGCCAAACGAAGGTGCGTCTAGTTCCCGCTTGGCAATGATTTACCGAAAGGCTGAATATGCTCCCAAAGCCGTCGCACGCGGTGATATCATTGGGGCCGGCCTAACAGAGAAGGCCATAAACCATCTAAAGAGCTTGTCTGACCTGGCTGCAAAAAAGGGAAATGGCAAGGAAATGAATATGTGGGTCAAGCGGCAGCCTATTGCTATTAGCTCTGGGATCGGAAGGGTGATTCGAGAGGATTGGCAAACTGACTACTTTGACTTTGGGACTATTGAAGGGCGACTTGAAGCCATTCAAGATGCTTCCGGCTCCCTTCAAATTCGGGTAAAGGATTTTTTGTATCCCCGCGCGATTAAATGTGCTGTGCCGGAACGACTTATTGATTTGGTTCTACATAGCTTTCGACGCAGGGTAGAGATTGAAGGAAAAATTCATTACCGCCGAGATGGAACGCCTATAAGTATAGATGCGCAAGCGATTGAAATTTTTCCTGAAGATGATGATTTGCCAACAGCATCTGATGTCCGCGGAATCATGGCAGTCTGATGAGCGTAGAGAAGATATACTGGGACAGCGACTGTTTTCTTGCGCACTTCAAGGCCGAGAACGGAAAGGCCGATAAGTGTGATGGCGTCATTGAACGAGCAGAAAGAGGCGATGTGCTGATTATGACTTCCGCCCTCACGCTCGCAGAGGTCTTGTGGCTACGCGGCGGGCCGCGCCTGACATCGGATAAAGCGGACGTGGTGCAGAAATTCTTTAGGCGTTCATATATTCGCGTATACAACGTTACACGAAAACTTTCGGAGTCCGCTCAGGTTCTTGTTTGGGATAAAAATATCAAGCCGAAAGATGCAATTCACGTTGCAACTGCCGTTCACTTAAAAGCAGACGCCTTGGAAACATTTGACGAAAAATTGATTGGAAAAAGTGGCACAGTCGGAAATCCGCTTTTGCTTATTCGTGAACCACAGCCCGCTGCACAGGGGAGATTCAACCTGGCCGAGCCAAACGACGAGGGTTCAAACTGAACAATATCAAGAAATATAAATTTGGGTGTGTCTTGCGTAATTATTAACCGAAACTAGTATCGGTCCCTGATTTTGTCGTTGAAAAAACTGCCCTTGGATGGGGCAGATAGAAACGCCTCATACACGCTACGAGGAACGCCGTGATAGTCGTAACGGCCACTTTCGTGAAACCATATCGAAAGGGTACCATTATCCCATTCGATCCGAGCGATTGCCGATGATTTGACAACGGGCACTATTACGCCTCCTAAAGCTATGCCTCAACGTGCCTGTAAGCTGCGAGCAATTTTATAGCCGCAAAAGATCCGAAAACCAACCGAACTATCCGCTCACGCCGCCCGGCGTTCCTTCCACCAATCCTGCGCCTGATAGGTCCAGTAGGTCAGCTGCACCGCCGCCGTGCCGAAGGGGCCGCCGTTCCAGGCGAGGCCGAAGGGTTCGTACAGGCGGATGCGGTCGCTCTCGCCGGTGATCGCCTCGGCGACGACGCGTCCGCCGATGGCGGTGGTGTTGAGGCCGTGGCCGCCGAAGGCGGTGCAGTAATAGACGCCGTCGCGCAGGCGCCCGATCTGCGGCATCAGATGGCGGGCATAGGACATCAGCCCCGACCAGGCGATCTCGACGCGCAAATCCGACAATTGCGGATAGGTCGAAACCATGGTCTTGCGCAAAAGCGCGGCGAGGTCGCGCGGCTCGGCCCGGCGCGTGGTCATGCGCCCGCCCCAGAGCAGCCGCTTGCCACCATCGACGAGGCGGTAATAATCGTTCGCGCGGCGGTTGTCGGAAATCGCGCAGGGGCTGGTGACGGCCTGCGCGATCTTCTCCGGCGCCGGCTCGCTGAGCAGCACATAGGTCGCGATCGGCAGATAGGCGCGGCGCAATTCCGGAACGAGATCGGTCGTGTAGCCGCCCCCGGCGAGGACGACGTCGCGGGCGCGCACGCTGCCGCCGATCGTGCGCAGGCGCTTTTCCGGCGCGTCGAGCACGGCGCCGATCGCCGCACTGTTCTCGAAGATGGCGCCGCCATGGGCGATGATGTCGCGCGCCAGCGCCCGGGCGTAGTTCAGCGGGTGGAAATGGAAGGCCTGCGGGTCGTACAGAGCATCGAAATACTTGTCGGAGTGCAGCACCGCCCGCACCGCCTCGCGCGGCATGTAGTTGGTCGCGTAGTCGAAATCGCTGGCCAGCTGGTCGCGGCGCTGCATCAGCGCGTCGCGGGCGGGATAGCGCATCACGCCGATCTTGCCATCGACCGGCTTGCAGGCGTCGCGGATACCGAGCGCCTCGACATTGGCGCGCACCATCTCGGCCCCCTCGATCGAGAGCCGGTATAGCGCTTTTGCGCGCTCGGCCCCGGCATAGAGCGCGATCAGCGAAAGGCTCGCGGCGTAGCCCGGCGAGACGAAGCCGCCATTGCGTCCGGATGCGCCCCAGCCGACACGCTCGGCCTCGAGCACGACGACGCGCCTGCCCGCCCGGGCGAGTTCCCGCGCGGCTGTCAATCCGGCGAGGCCGCCACCAACGATGCAGACATCCGCCTCATGCTCACCTTCGAGCGCAGGGTATTGTGCCGCATCGGCTAGGGTGCGCGCGTACCAGCTGTCGATATAACCCATGACTTCCCCGTCCCGCGACTCCGACGGGTCAATCTAGCCCGCAAGCGCAGGCGAATGCCATGAGCCTTTCGCGTCAATCCGGAATGCGACGTTCCCCGGGCACCCCGCGAGCCGCCGCAATCGGTCTCCGTCAATCGGTCTTGGCGACGAGGCCGAGTTCGGAAAGCTTGGCGTGGATATCGGCGATGGAACGTTTCATCTTCAGGCTGATGACGGAATCGGTCACGCCTTCATTGACCATCTCGCGCAGGATCTGGACTTCCTCGTAGCTCCAGGGGCGATCATGCAGCTTGTCGTTTTGTGACATGGCAACCTCCGTGACGTCGTTTCGGCATTCTTTGCAACCGATGGAATCAACGCCTGAAAGCCCGGCTGGTTCACGGAATGCGCGGTTTTTCGTATATCGCCCGCGTCAGCAATTTATTATTGCTTTGCTGAGAGGTTGCCTGACCGTATTTATCGACGCCATCCGCCTGTGAGGAGCCACCATGACGACACCGCCGATGCAACCGCCGCCTCCCGGCTTCGCCCATCCCGATCCGGCCATGATGCGTGCCTATGGCGCACCCGTCGCCTATGCCGGTTTCTGGATACGATTCTTCGCGTATCTGGTGGACTATTTCGTGCTCGTCTTCATCGCCCTGGCGACGCTCTTCCTGACCGCGGCCGGCATCGGCATGGGGGCCGGGGAGGCTTTCTTCACCTTTGTCATGCTGGCCTCTTTCCTGCTCAGCCTGCTCTATTTCCCTCTGTTCAACGCCTCTGCCTGGCAGGGCACGCCCGGCAAGCGCCTGCTCGGCATCCGTCTGATGCGTGTGGATGGACAGAGCATTTCCTTCCTGCGGGCGCTTGGGCGTCACCTCGCCGAAATCCTCTCGGCGCTGATCTTCATGATCGGCTATCTGATGATCGGCCTGACCCGTGAGAAGACCGGGTTGCACGATCTGATCGCCGGCACACGGGTCGTCTACGGACGCGCCGGGGCATGATGCACAAACCGGCCCCGCCCCGTCGACCGGCCATCCGGAGCACAGCATGACGACGACGCCTCCCGACGATCCCCCTCGCTTTCCGCCGCCGAATGGCGATCCGCAAAACCGTCCACAAAACCCTGCTGAAGGCGGCCACAAGCTTCCGGCGGCGATGCCGGACAAGCCGCCCCATCCGCTGGACGGGCAATGGTTCCTGCATCTCGACGGCCAGAGCTGGGGTCCCTATGACGGCCATGCCCTCAAGGGCTACCTCGCCGAGGGGCGGATCGGCCCGGATACCAGCGTCGCCCGCGTGGGTTCGCAGGAATGGACCCTGCTGTCGAACGACCGGGTGCTGCGCGATCTCCTGCAACAGCCGCCCGGTATGCCAGCCATGCCGGGCATGCCGGCGGTGACGGGGGGAAGTGCCTCCACCAGCAATGGCGGCACCATCGTGCAGATCCACCAGCATGCCCCGCCACCCATCGCCGCCTATGCCGCCGCATCCGGCGATATCGGCCCCAAGAGCCCCGGCCTCGCGCTTTTCCTCTCTTTCCTCTTCGCCGGTCTCGGCCAGTTCTACAACGGAGAGATCGGCAAGGGCCTCGTGATGCTGATCCTGACCATCCTGCTATGGATCATCTTTCTCGGCTGGATCACCTGGATCTGGAGCATGATCGACGCCTATAGCTCCGCCAAGCGGCTCAATATCGCCGCGAATGCGGGTTTGTGGCGACGATGAACACGTCCGGTGACGCCCCCGGCAGCGCAAGGCTGCCGGCGCAGCCACCGCCGCCACCGGAGCGCCATTGCCCGTCCTGTGGCGCGCCGGTGCCGGCGCGGGCGGTGATCTGCCCCGCCTGCGGGGTGATCCTCGCCGTGGAGGCCACCGATGCGCGCATCCGGCGGGATACCGCACGCCTGCACAAGCGTGTGCGCGAGGCGGTGATGCGCTTTCTGCGCAGGCGCTACGCCATTCTCTGGCTGATGGCCCTGCTGCCTCTGGCCATCGCCCCCGCCATCGCCGCACTGGTCTATTCGACCTGGCGGGTGCTGCGGCCCGGTTCGGAGGATCCACCGCGTGCGCTGGCGCAATACGCGCTGATCGGCGCCGTGGCGCTCGCCAATCTGCTGCTCAGCTATCATTTCGGGATGGAAGCCCTCATGCTCCTCGCCGGTTGGGCCGGCGCCCTGAGCGGGGCGGTCGAATCCTTCCTGCGCGATCTTCTCCCCACCGTCCCCTTCCAGCCGGGCGAGCCTCCCGGTCGCATCCGCCCGGCCTGAGCCGCTTGCATGCGTAGCCCGAAGCTGTGGAGGGCGTCGCCGCACGGTCTCCTCTCGCACCACGCCTGTGCTATCACCGCAGCCGGTGTCATGCGACGGGAGCGGATATGACGGTCGGTGTGGATATGGGGGTGACGGGGCCGGGTGAGAGCCCGGCCATGCTGGATCTGGAGGAGCTTCTGGCCACGCGTCTGCTGGTCCAGGGCAATTCCGGCTCGGGCAAGTCGCATCTCCTGCGCCGCCTTCTCGAGCAGAGCGCGCCCTGGGTGCAGCAGGCGGTGATCGATCCGGAGGGCGATTTCGTCACGCTGGCAGAACGTTACGGCCATATCGTCGTCGATGCCGAGCGCGGGGAGGCCGATCTGCAACGCATCGCCGCGCGGGTGCGCCAGCACCGGGTTTCCGTCGTGCTCAATCTCGAAGGTCTCGAAGCCGAACAACAGATGCGCGCGGCGGCGGCTTTTCTCGGGGGGCTGTTCGATGCCGAGCGCGATCACTGGTATCCGATGCTCGTCGTCGTCGACGAGGCGCAGCTCTTCGCGCCCACCGCTGCGGGCGAATTCTCCGACGATGCGCGCAAGGTCTCGCTCGGCGCCATGACCAATCTGATGTGCCGCGGGCGCAAGCGCGGTCTCGCTGGCGTGATCGCCACGCAGCGTCTGGCGAAACTCGCCAAGAACGTCGCGGCGGAAGCCTCCAACTTCCTGATGGGGCGCACGTTTCTCGATATCGACATGATGCGCGCCGCCGATCTGCTCGGCATGGAGCGCCGTCAGGCGGAGGCGTTCCGCGATCTCGCGCGCGGGCATTTCATCGCGCTCGGCCCTGCTTTGTCCCGCCGCCCGATCCCGATCAGCATCGGCGATGTGGAAACCCAGGCGCGCTCGACCTCGCCCAAACTGCTGCCGCTGCCCGAGCAGCCTTTGGAAGAAGCCCGCGATCTGATCTTCGCCCCGCCCACGGCGGAAGAGCGTGAGCACGAGCGCGAGCAGATCCAGCGCCGGCCCGCCCCCGCGCCGATGCCCTCGACCAACGATCTCCTCGCCCGCGTCGTGCGCGAGCGCCCCGCCATGCCGGCACCCGACGAACCCGCCGCCGATCCGCAGGCGCGCGAGGCCGGGCTCAACGCGGTGATGGGCGAGATCCTCTCCGATCCGGATGCGTCGTTTCGTTCGCATGCCGTGCTCTATCAGGATTTTCTGGTGCGTTGCCGGATCAGGCGCGTGCCCGGAGGCCCGCCGGATCTGGCGGAATTCCGCCGTCGCCTCACCGTCGCCCGCGCCGGGGTGGATGCGCAGATGGCGGAAAACCCGCAATGGGACGAGGCCCTGCGCTGCGCCGAGGGTCTGCCGGAGGACATCCAGGGGGTCTACCTGCTCTTTGCCCGCGCCGCGCTCGAAGGCGCGCCATGCCCGCCCGATGGCGAGATCGCCCGCATCTGCGGCAGCCGCTCCCCCGGTCGCGCCCGGCGTCTGGTGCAATACATGGAACAGCGCGGCTACATCGTCTGCCGCAACGATCTGCGCGGCGCCCGCATCGTCGCACTCCCCGATCTCGGCTGGGAGACCCGCGCGGGGGATCCGCATGCCTCGGATGAGAGCGTCAGCGGTGAAACACGGGGGTTGTTTGCGGCGAAATGAGCCGGCTCAGCGCATGCCGGCCATTTCCAAGACGATCTCCCATTCCTGTTCGGTCACTGGCTGCACCGAGAGACGGGACTGCTTGACCAGAGCCATTTCGGCCAGACGCGGCTCGGCCTTGATCTGCGCCAGCGTCACCGGATTCTTCAAGGGTTCGACGGCCTTGATGTCCACCATGCCGAAGCGGCCGCTCGGATCGGTGTGATCGGGGTAGAATTCGCGAATCACCTCGACGATGCCGACGATCTCCTTGCCGATATTGGAATGGTAGAAGAAACCGTGATCGCCGATTTCCATCGCCATCATCTGCTTCTTGGCCAGATGATTGCGCACCCCGTCCCAGTGCTCACCCCTGTCGCCGCGCTCCATCTGCATCTCGAAGGACCAGACATCCGGTTCGGATTTGAACAGCCAGTAAGCCATGTGTGCCTCGGTGAACGCGGTTTTTCACAGGGAATATCGGACAGCCTGATAGCGCAAATCGCGCGGCAAGCCGAGCCGGTTTTTCGTCCCGTCATGCGATTTCGTGAAATCGCACTAGGCAGGCGAGGCCGCGCATGCGATGAGGCGCAGCGTCGGGCCGCGTGGTCCGCGCAATGACAGCAGCTTCCAGATCCGGATCAAGGCCATGTCCGACAAGGTTTCCCCGCTCGCCCCGCAATCCTATCCCGAAATGGGCATCGTCGAGGGTGCCGTGCTCGCGACGGCGGAAGCCGGGATCAAGTATCGCGGGCGAACGGACGTGCTCTATGTCGGGCTGTCTGAGGGCACCCAGGCGGCAGGCGTGTTCACCCGCTCGAAATGCCCCTCGGCCCCGGTGGAATGGTGCCGGGCCAATCTCGGGCGCGGTGGAGCGCGGGCGCTCGTGGTGAATTCCGGCAATGCCAATGCCTTCACCGGTGTGAAAGGCGCCGCCGCCGTGGCCCAGACCGCCGATATCGCCGCACGTGCCGCCGGCTGTGCACCGCATGAGGTGTTCATCGCCTCCACCGGCGTGATCGGCGAGCCGCTCGCCGCCGACAAGTTCGAGGGCGTGCTCCAGGATTGCGCCGGCCACGCCGTTCCCGATGCCTGGGACGCGGCGGCGCGCGCCATCATGACCACCGACACTTTCCCGAAATATGCCACCCGCAAGGTGATGCTCGGGGAATGCGAGGTCGTCATCAACGGCATCGCCAAGGGCTCGGGCATGATCGCCCCCGACATGGCGACGATGCTGGCCTTCGTCTTCACCGATGCCCCGATCGCGCAGGAAGCGCTGCAGGCGCTGATCGCGGGCGGGGCGGACCGTTCCTTCAACAGCATCACGGTCGATGGCGACACCTCCACCTCCGACACGCTGATGCTGTTTGCCACCGGCGAGGCGGGCAAACGCGGCGCGCCGATGATCTCGGATGCGGCTGATCCGCAGCTCGCGGCCTTCCGCGAGGCGCTCGACGATCTCCTGATCGAGCTCGCGCAATGGGTCGCGCGGGACGGGGAAGGCGCTTCGAAATTCGTCACCATCGACGTGGAAGGCGCCGTCAGCGACGATTCGGCGAAGAAAATTGCCATGGCGATCGCCAATTCGCCGCTGGTCAAGACGGCGATTGCCGGCGAGGACGCCAATTGGGGCCGCATCGTCATGGCGGTGGGCAAGGCCGGCGAGCCGGCGGATCGCGATCGCCTCGCCATCCATTTCGGCGATATCCGCGTCGCCACCGACGGCGAGCGCGACCCTGCTTATGTCGAGGAGAAGGTCGCCGCCGTGATGCGCGAGCAGGATATCTCCATCCGGGTCGATATCGGGCTGGGTCAGGGCCGTGCGCGGGTCTGGACCTGTGATCTGACCAAGGAGTATATCGCGATCAACGCGGATTATCGCTCCTGAGAGCCGGTTCCGAGGCTGATCAAACGTGAAAAAGCCCGGTCTCGCGACCGGGCTTTCGTTCGTTTGCGAACCTTGCCACGTCTCAGAAATTCACCGGACGGGCGCGCTTGACCTGCGGCAGCGCCTCGATCTTGTGGAGAACCTCCTCGCTCGCCGGCTGGTCGATGGCGACGAAGCAGATCGCATCCCCGCCCGGCGCGTCGCGACCCAGGCTGAAGGTGGCGATGTTCACGCCCGAATCGCCCAGCAGCGAACCGAAGGCGCCGATGAAGCCCGGCTGGTCGGCATTGCGCACGTAGATCATGTGCGGGGCGAACTCGGCATCGACATCGATCCCCCGGATCTCGACCACGCGCGGCTTGCCGTCATGGAAGACGGTGCCGCCGGCATGGCGGGGCATGTCCTTGGCATCGATGGTGATGCGGATGAAGCTGTCATAGTCGCTCTGCTCGTTGTCGCGCTTGAGCTCCTCGACCATGATGCCGCGCTCGCGCGCCACCAGCGGTGCCGAGACCATGTTGATCTCGGGCAGGAACGGGCGCAAAGCCCCGGTGACGGCGGCGGAGGTGAGCGCCTTGGTGTTCATGGCGGCGACATCGCCCTCGTATTCGATGCGGATGCCCTTGATCTCGGCCTCGGTCAGCTGGCCGAGGAAGGAGCCGAGCTTCTCGGCGAGCGCCACGAAGGGGCGCAGGCGCGGGGCCTCGTCGGCGGTGATCGAGGGGAAGTTGATGGCGTTCTCGATGGCGCCGGAGATCAGATAGTTCGACATCTGCTCGGCCACCTGCAGCGCCACATTCTCCTGTGCTTCCGTCGTCGCCGCGCCCAGATGCGGGGTGCAGACCACGTTGGGATGGCCGAAGAGCGGGTTCTCCTTGGCCGGCTCCTCGACGAACACGTCGAAGGCCGCACCGGCGACATGGCCGGAATCGAGGGCCGCACGCAGGGCCACTTCATCGACGAGACCGCCGCGGGCGCAGTTGATGATACGCACGCCCGGCTTCGTCTTCGCGATCGCATCGCCCGAGAGGATGTTGCGGGTCTTGTCGGTGAGCGGCGTGTGCAGGGTGATGAAATCGGCCCGCGCGAGCAATTCGTCGAGCTCGACCTTCTCCACATTGAGCTCGCGCGCCCGGTCCGCGCTCAGGAACGGATCATAGGCGACGACATGCATGTGCAGGCCGTTGGCGCGGTTGGCGACGATCGCGCCGATATTGCCGCAGCCGATCAGGCCGAGCGTCTTGGCGGTGATCTCGGTCCCCATGAAGCGGTTCTTCTCCCACTTGCCGGCCTGGGTGGAGGTATCGGCCTGCGGGATCTGGCGGGCGAGCGCGAACATCATCGCGATGGCGTGCTCTGCGGTGGTGATGGAATTGCCGAAGGGCGTGTTCATCACGATCACGCCGCGCGCGGTCGCCGCCGGCAGATCGACATTGTCGACGCCGATCCCGGCGCGACCGACGACCTTCAGCCGGCTGGCGTTTTCGAGGATCTTCGGCGTCACCTTGGTGGCCGAGCGGATGGCGAGGCCGTCATAATCGCCGATGATCGCGGCGAGTTTTTCCTTGTCCTTGCCGAGATCCGGCTGGAAATCCACCTCGATGCCGCGCTGCCTGAATATCTCCACGGCGGCGGGCGAGAGGGCGTCGGAAATGAGAACGCGAGGCTTGCTCATGAGCGTTATCCTTGTGATGCGGCGCATCGATGATGCGCGGGAATTCGGAAATGTCTGGTCTTTGCGCGCGGTACCACCCACCCTTGGTGCGGTATCACCCCACCCCTACCCCTCCCCTGAGGGGAGGGACGGCCTTCATGACGGGCTCGCCACGTCTCCCTCCCCTAAGGGGAGGGATTAAGGGTGGGGTGCCGCGCGAAGCGCAAAACGAAAAGA
>LFIK01004479.1_pt1 | contig 11328 bp, 12 predicted proteins | sample 643401 | NCBI WGS metagenome assembly LFIK01 (sample SAMN03777447, study PRJNA286221) | soda lake metagenome | biome: soda lake; feature: Kulunda steppe; material: water; isolation source: sample T5-Br brine of Lake Tanatar-5 | place: Russia: Kulunda steppe | collected 2010-07
CAACTCCGGAGGCCTTGCAGGTGCTGTTCGACAAGACCGTCGACGGATTTGGCGAACTGTTTCGTCACCTGTCGCTCGAGGATATCGGCACCGCGACTGTACAAAGTCGGGCGCTTGCCGGGTTGGCCAATCGCACCCTGGTTTTCTGCCTGCCGGGTTCAACAGGCGCCTGTCGGCTGGCCTGGGAGGGGATTCTGGCACAGCAGTTGGACGACAGTTTCCGACCCTGCAATTTTGTGCCCCATGTGCGCCGTAAAACGACTTGAGCCATATTGAAAGACGACGGAGAGAACATGTCCAGATTGACGCACCTGAATGAAGCCGGTGAGGCCAACATGGTCGATGTGTCGGCCAAGCCTATGGCGGCCAGAGAAGCTCGGGCAGAAGGCTTTGTGGCCATGTTGCCGGAAACCCTGGCGTTGATCGAAGGCGGTGGCCACAAGAAAGGAGACGTATTGTCGGTGGCCCGCATTGCCGGTATTCAGGGTGCCAAGCGCACGGCCGATCTGATTCCTTTGTGTCACCCACTGGCCCTAAGCAAGGTGCAGATTGACTTCACTCTGGATCACGAGCGCGGCGGCGTGGTCATACATTCACTTTGTCGGCTGAGCGGTCAGACCGGCGTGGAAATGGAAGCGCTGACGGCAGTATCCACCGCTGCGCTGACCCTGTTCGACATGTGCAAGGCTGTGGACCCGGGAATGACGATTGAAGGTATTCGAGTGATTGAAAAACGGGGAGGAAAGTCTGGGCATTGGCACAATGCGGGAGCGCAGACATGAACATTGATCGCGGTAATGAGGCAAATGACGTCAATAAAGACAGAGTGCGCGTGCTGTTTTTTGCTCGCTTGCGTGAGGCGTTGCCGACTTCAGAGTTGACTTTGCCCTGGCCGTCGACGGACAGTGCCGAGCAGTTGCGCAAGGTTATTGCGGCCCAGGGTCCGCAATGGGCGGTATTGGACGAGCAATGCCTGGTGTCGGTCAATCAGACCATTGTGCGACCTGATCACCTGGTCAGACCGGGGGATGAAGTCGCCTTTTTTCCTCCTGTGACCGGAGGCTGATGCAGCGATGAAGCAAGACAACATTCGTGTTCAGGCAGCGGATTTCAGTGTCGCGGTCGAGTACGATGCACTGATTGCTGACAACACTGACGATGGCGCGGTGACAACTTTTGTGGGTCGAATGCGTGATCACAATCAGGACACCGATGTTCTGTCACTCTGGCTGGAGCATTACCCGGGCATGACCGAGAAAGTGCTGGAGCAATTGGTTGTCGAAGCACGTGAACGCTGGCAACTGGGTCGAGTCAGCGTGGTGCACCGTGTCGGGGAGTTGGCGCCTGGAGACCAGATCGTCTGGGTCGGGGTGACCAGTTCGCATCGTGCTGACGCATTTGCTGCCTGCGATTTCCTGATGGATGCTCTGAAGACGCGTGCACCCTTCTGGAAAAAAGAAACCACAGTAGATGGTGAGCGCTGGGTCGCTTCGCGTGATTCTGATGTGCAGCGAGCAAACAGATGGGACTAGCCGGTATTTAGCGGCATTTGAGCGATCAAATTGTTACACGCCGCAACTTACCACAAGGAGATCGACGTGCCACTGACTGAACAGGCAAGAGCAGAGATTATTGCACTTTTTGACGACTGGAACGCGTCGCTGGCTACAGGCGATCCCGCTCGCGTAACAGAGCTGTTCGCCCCGGATGCGGTGATGCTGCCAACTATATCCAACTGGGTGCTCACGGATCATGATCGCATATTCGAGTATTTCGAGAGGTTCATGGCGCTCAAGCCGCAAGGCAGGGTTGAAAAAAGCCATGTGCGTTTATATGGCGATATCGCGCTCCATGCAGGCATTTACCGATTTACCATGGGCGCAACGGGGGAGGAGGTAGGCGCCCGGTTTACCTTTGTTTATCGACGTGAGAATGGTAACTGGATGATTGAGCACCAGCATTCGTCGACACTTCCGGAAAAAGAATAAAACGCGGTGCGCCTCCGGCCGATTACACTACCAGGGCAGCTCAGTACCGTCCCAGTTCCAGAAACGTCCGGTCTGCTCTGGATGAATCTGCTCTGACAGCACTTGCCACAGGCAATCAGCGGTATCGTCCGGCGATTTTAACTGGGTATCCGGCACTCTGCTCTGAAAAGGCTCGGATAAAGGGCTGTCCGTGGTTCCAGGGTGGTAAGCGCCCAAGGCACAGTCGGGGAAACGACGCTGCCACTCGATCGCCGTGGTACGCAGCAGCATGTGACAGGCTGCCTTGCTGGCACGATAGGCGTACCAGCCGCCAAGACGATTGTCGGCAATGCTGCCAACTTTGGCGGTGACTACCAGTGCGTGCAGTGCGCTGCTCCGCTTCAGACGACCTGACAACGCGGCAAGACAGGCCATGGGCAACAGTGCATTGGCCGAAAAGCTGTCCTGAAGTGCCTGCGCACTCAGGTCTTCAAGCCTTTTTTCCGGCGACTGGTGTTCTGTCCAAAGCATGCCGGTAGTGACAATGAGTCGGTCGGGCAGGGTATTCAGGGAATCGATTATCTTGGTCATCGACTCCCAGTTCCAATCCGGTATGCTGATTGGGGTAATGCCAGACGGGGTCACGTCCTGGTGTCGGCTGACCGCCGTCACCTGATGACCTTGATGGAGAATTTTGCGGGCACAGGCCTGACCGATGGCACCCTGGCCTATAATCAATACATTCATGATAAACCTTGTTGGGGCCAATAGTTGCCCGATTGGTTCGTTGACAAGGGGGTTACGGATTGTCCGCACTCTCGGGTCAGTATTGATCGACTGATCGAGGTGGCACGTAAAGACAGCGGCGGTTGCAATCAAATTGTGGCCATTGATAACAGTAACGGAGTTGTTATGGACCTTCAGTCAATTCGTCGGGAATACAGCCTGGGTGGGCTGGAAGAGAAAGACCTTTCAGATTCGCCCTTTGAACAATTCGGTCGCTGGTTCAACGATGCCCAGGAAGCAGGCTTCAGCCTGGATGTGTCGGCCATGACTGTCGCAACGGTCAGTGCTGCAGGGCAGCCGAGTCAGCGCATGGTGTTGTTGAAGCAGTTTGATGACAAAGGCTTTGTGTTTTACACCAATCTGGAAAGCCGAAAAGCCCGCGAGATTGCTGCCAACAGCAAGGTCTGCCTGCATTTTCCCTGGCATCCCATAGAGCGGCAGGTCATTGTTTATGGTGAGGCTGAACTGCTGTCGGCAGAGGACGCCAAACGCTATTTTCAGTCTCGTCCGCGCCCGTCGCAAATTGCTGCCTGGGCCTCGAAACAGAGTCAGAAGGTGGCTTCACGTGAACTGCTCGAAGATCGTTTTAAAGCCACTGAAATGCAGTATCAAAGCGGTGAGATTCCGCTGCCCAGCTTCTGGGGTGGCTATCGGGTAGTGCCGCACCAGATCGAGTTCTGGCAGGGGCGGCGCAGCCGACTGCATGATCGTTTGGTATACAAGCGTCAGGGGGAGAAAAAGTGGGCCATTGAGCGCCTGCAGCCCTGATCATTCAAGCCGGATCAAAAAAACCGCTGACGGCTGAGCCGACAGCGGTCTTTTTTGGGGTAGCAATCAACAGAGCTGATCAGGCAGCCACGATGGCGTATTCGTGGTTGTGCGGCTCAATGAGTGCGCCGTGCAGGGCCTTGACGGCACCAACATAGTTGTCTTCGTCAATCACGATCTGAATGTCCACCTGACGCATGCCCTGGTGAATGGCCAGTACATTGATTTTCTCGTCAGCCAGCGACTTGACCGTTTTTGCCAGCAAGCCGGTCACTTCCATATCACTGCCAATGGCAGAAACCACGGCCACTTTTTTCGAAGTGATCTGAGCCGAAGGAATGCGCTCGTTGAAGTTCTCCGCGACCTTCTTGGCGGTCTTCAGGCTGCAATCCACATACGCGGTCAGCGTGTTGGCATTGGAGTCACGGCCCAATACCTTGAGCTTGAAGCGGCGGATCATGTCCTGCAGGCGTTCTTCATAGCGCGACCGCTCGCCTACCATATCCTGGTCGAAAATCTGAATGGCCAGCAGGTGCGGCTTGCCGGCAATGATTTCCACGCGTGGGGTTTCACTGGTGTAATCGCGCGTCATCAAGGTACCGGTGTGCTCCGGCTCGAAGGTGTTCTTCACGCGCAGCGGGATATCCTTGCGACGCATGCCTTTGGCGGCCTTGGGGTGAATGGCTTCCATCCCCAGATTGCTCAATTGGTCGGCTACGTCATAGTTGGTGCGACCAATCGGCACCACCTTGTCTGCCCCGACGACCTTCGGGTCGGCGCTACTCAGGTGGTATTCCTTGTGAATAATGGCTTCGTCGGCGTCCAGCTGGCAAGCGATGGTAGCGAAAGTGATTTCGCTGTAGCCACGGTCGAAGGTGCGCATCAGACCCTCGGTACAGTGTGCGTAGCCGGTCACGATTGGCAGCTCAGTCTGGGCGTCGACATCCTTGAAGGCGTCTTCGATGCGCTGCTCCAGGTTCAGTTCGCGATCGTCGCGCCAGCCAGTCAGATCGACAAAGCGCGCGTTGACGCCTTCGAGCTGAAGCAGTTGTGTGGTGTTGTAGGCACTGTGCGCCTCACCGAGAGAGGCCAGCAATTCGCGCACTGTGAGCAGGTGTTCATCCAGACGGAAGTGACCGTAGCTGCACAGACGCTGCAGGTCGAGCAGACAACTGCGCACCCCTTCGACCCGTTCGCGCACGAACTGGTTGGCCTGTTGCAGCAGTGGTGTGTCTTCGAACATCTTGGCATTGATGTCACAAAGCTGCTGCGACACCTTGGTAAGGGCGTCACCCCAGCCCCAGTCGGAATCGTCATTGGCAAACAGCTCGTAGACACCGGGTTCGCCGGTTTTCTTGTGTTCCAGCAGGATGTTGGTGACACCCCCATAAGCCGAGACGACAAAAATGCGGCCGTACAGTTCGGATTTCTCCCTGTTGTAGAGCACGATGTTGTCGCGCACAGCCTTGTATTCACTCATTGATGTGCCGCCGATTTTCTCGACACTGAGTGTGGGTTTGTTGTCGGTTTTTGCTTGGGCTTCTTCACTCATTGCGTTGTTCCTCCTGTCGCTTCAGCCAGCCAGCGCTGGTGCCTGTCTGAAGCCAAAATGCAAGCGACCGCTGTTGCGGTCGCTTTGGCGTTGCGTCTAGGGATTCATGGGGTCCCATTCGACGGTTTACGCCGCGTCGTCAGCCGCCTGTGCGGTCAGGTTCTGCTCGGCAATTGCCTGTTGCAGAATATCCAGGCCTTTATCCAGCTCTGACAGTGTAGTCGTTAATGGTGCCAGGCACTTGACCACTTCATCTTCCGGGCCGCTGGTTTCGATGATCAGACCCTTTTCGAAACAGTGGGCGGTGATGGCACCGGCAATTTCGCCGCTCGGACATTGCAGGCCAGACATCATGCCCCGGCCCTTGAGAAACAGCGGAGTGCCTTCGGCCATCTTGCTCAGGCGCTGACGCAGATGCTCGCCTTTGTCCTTTACCGATTGGGCGAACTTGTCGTCAGCCCAGTAATGTTCGAGCGCGGCGCGTGAGGTCACAAAGGCGTGGTTGTTGCCGCGGAACGTCCCGTTGTGCTCGCCCGGCTGAAACTTGTCGAACTCGGGGCGTATCAGGGTGACCGCGAAAGGCAAGCCGTAACCGCTCAGTGACTTGGACAGGGTAATGATGTCCGGATTAATGCCACTGGATTCAAAACAGAAGAAGGTACCGGTACGGCCACAACCGGCCTGAATGGCATCCGCAATCAGCAGGATGTCGTGTTTGCGACAGATCTTCTCGAGACGCTGCAGCCATTCGTCGGAAGCCGCATTCAGACCCCCTTCGCCCTGCACGACTTCAACGATGACAGCAGCCGGCAGATCAAGGCCGGAGCTGTTGTCGTTCAGCATTTTTTCAAACAGTGCCAGGCCATCGACGCCTTCCATATAGCCTTCAAAGGGCAGGCGGAAAACCCCGTCCAGCGGCATACCTGCACCCTGGCGATGGTGCTGATTGCCGGTGGCAGACAGGGCGCCCATGGAGACACCATGGAAGCCGTTGGTGAACGACACGATGGTGTGGCGACCGGTCACTTTTCGAGCCAACTTCATGGCAGCCTCTACCGCGTTGGTGCCGGTCGGCCCGGGAAACATGACGACATGGTCCATGCCGCGAGGTTCCAGAATGATCCTGTGAAAGGCTTCCAGAAACTTGGCCTTGGCGTCCGTATGGAAGTCCAGACCGTGAGTGACGCCGTCGCTTTCGATATAGTCGAGCAGTGCTTGCTTCAATACCGGATTATTGTGTCCGTAATTGAGTGTGCCGGCGCCGGCCAGGAAATCCAGATACTCCTTGCCATCCACATCGACCAGGGTGCTGCCCTTGGCGGTCTTGAAGATGGACGGCACGCTGCGGCAGTAAGAGCGCACATTGGATTCAACGTCTTTGAAAATACCCATGGTGTTTCTCCTCCTGGCCTTATTGGAACCGGCCGATTGTGTACAAGAATTCGGTGTCATGCTGGCCATCAAAATGCACGTCCCGGGTAAAGAAGGGCTCGTGTTCAATGCCGGCACCCTTGCGTTCTGCCAGTTTCTGGAAAACGCGTTTGGACGCTTCATTGTCGTCGGTGATGGTGGTTTGCAGCTGCTTTACCTGTGCACAGGCCGGCAGACCCAGGCCATGGTCCAGCAGGCGCTGGGCAAGGTTTTGCCCGCGTGCGGCGGCGTCCACGGCAATCTGCCAGACGAACCAGGTATCAGGCTGATTCGGTGGGCAGTAGCCGGACACAAAACCAACCAGCTTGTTGTCCATCCATGCGGCCACGCACGTATCAGCGAAATGGCTGCACTGGAGCAGATTGCAGTAGCGGGAGTTGGTGTCCAGAGGCGGGCAGTTGGCAATCAGGTCGGAAACCCGAGGACCGTCTTCAGGTCTGGGATTCGAGAACGAAATGTCACTGTTCATGTGTCAGTTATGAAACTCGTATTGATCAAGTTGAAGCATATTTTAGTGATCGATACTTAGATGTCAAATTACTTCAGTGGGTTCGTGCTTGCTTTCCAGCATTGTTTTGATTAATAATTATCCAGAAATAGTCGATAGGGCGGGGCGTTTGAGGCCTTTTCCTGGTGAAAGTCTGAAGTCTGTGTTGAAATTGATTAGGGTTGAAATTATTCGGGTTGAAACTAATCAGCTGAGCAGAATGTGTTGAGTTGAATGGAAAATTGGAGTTCGGAGCACTGGTATTGGAATGAGCAGGCTGCCGGCAAAATGGTGATTCAAAAAGTTTGGATTCAAAGGTGAGTAGTGTGAGCACTGAAAGTGTTGAGAGCAGGCAAAAGGCCATCAATGATGAAAAACATCGGGAAGTGATTGCTGCCATCCGGCGCATCATCAGGGCAACTGATGTTCATTCGAGACAGCTGGTCAAGCATTCAGGGCTGACCTCTGCGCAGATTCTGATCATGAACGTCATCGGTACGGAGCGTTCGCACAATACCTCGAAAATTGCCGAGGCGGTGGCCTTGAGTCCGGCGACAGTGACCAATATTGTCGAGCGGCTGGAGCAGCGCCAGTACATTGCCCGCAAGCGGGACGAAAAAGACAAGCGCAAGGTGAATCTGTGGCTGACGGACAAAGGCAAGGCCGTGCTGGCCAGTGCACCGACCCTGTTACAGCAGAGTTTCATCGAGAAGTTCGATCATCTGGAGAGCTGGGAACAGAATATGATCGTGGCGTCTCTGCAGCGTGTGGCGCAACTGATGAATGCCCATGAGCTGGACGCCTCGCCGGTCCTGGATGTCGGTGTGCTGACTGGGCATGTGGCCTGACAGCAGCAAGGCGCGCTGAATGCCTGAATCAGCGCCCCGTCAGATCCGACCGAAAGGGCACTACGCTCACCGTTGCGCCAACTTCGGCACCTGTGGAGTCGGCCGCAAGCGGGCAATAGGCATTGGCCTGGCTGAATGACCACAGCATGTGCGAACCCTGGCCGGATACCGGCGACACCGTGTATTCACCATCCGCCGACAGGGTCAGCCGTGCGCGCTGAAAGTCCAGCCGACCCGGTTTCTTGGTAAAGGCCTGCGTCACCCGCGCTTTCACGGTCAGCGGTGTCTGTGGTGGGCGTCCGGCAAGTTGCTCGATGGCTGGTACCAGCAATTGATGTGCTGTGACCAGCGCCGACACCGGATTGCCGGGCAGGCCGAAAAACCAGCCTTTGCCCAGTCTTCCGAACGCCACGGGTTTGCCGGGCTTGATGGCGACCTTCCAGAAATCGACCTCGCCCAGCTCGGTCAGGACCTCTCGCGTATAGTCAGCCATGCCCACAGAGACCCCGCCCGTGGAAACCACCAGGTCATGGTCTGACATTGCCTGCTGCAAAGTGGCCTTCAGAGTGGCTCGGTCATCGGCCACGATGCCCAGGTCGGTCAGCTCGATGGGCAGGTTTTGCAACAACAGTTTTACCGTCAGTCGGTTGCTTTCATAGATCTGGCCGGGTGCCAGCATTTGCTCTGGCAGCCGCAATTCATCGCCAGTGGCCAGCAGCGCCACTCGCACCGGCCGCACGACACTGACTTGCCGGACTCCCAGGGCTGCCAGCAGCCCCAGATCCCCCACGCCCAGGACCTTGCCGGGAGACAGCACCACCGCACCCTGTGCCACGTCATCCCCGCAGGGTCGGATGTTGTTCCCTGCGGGAGAGTCTTCCTGCAGGACAATGATGTCCGCTTCCTGCCGTGTGTTCTCCTGCATCACTACTGTGGTGGTACCCGGCGGTGTCTCCGCGCCTGTCATGATGCGAACACACTCACCCGGTGCCAGTTTATCCTGCCATTGCTGTCCGGCCAGAATTTCGCCGCGCAGCAGGTACCTTCCGCCGGCATGCGCCGACTCCGGCTGCAGACTGGCAACGGCATAGCCGTCCATCGCCGAGTTGTCTGCCGGGGGCAGGTTCAGGGGCGCTTTGATGGTTTCGGCCAGCGTCATGCCCCGTGCACTGTCCAGAGTCAGTTCGACGGTTTCGTTGAGAGGCTTGAGCGCTGAGGTCAGCCGTTCAACGGCCTCCTGAAATGGCATCATGCCCGGAGTGGCAGGAGATGTTGGTTGACGCACTGGTTACCTCCGAAAGTGGGTTGGCGTAAAAGCTTAGTAAGACATCATCAACGCTTCGGCGGATGGCTTCAGGTCTCCAGACGAAGCTCTATAATAAATGGTTGTGGGCGTCCTGCAATGTAAAAGCGCCATTGCCATCGGAGGCAAATTGCCTGACAGCAACTGTGCCATGTCGAGTGATTGTCACCATAATGATCAATCGGTCGGAAAAGGAGACTCTCGACCATGTGTTATCTGACAGTATTCTCGGAAAATTCCCCCGATCACCCCTTTCTGGAAAGCCAGGACTGTGCGCGCGTCGCCGCCGAGCTGGCAGCGATCGGTGTGCATTATCAGCGCTGGGTCGCCGAGTTTCCGTTGCCTCGCGAGGCATCCGACGAAGATATCCTGCGGGCGTACCGTCCGGACATCGAAGCGCTCAAACGTATTGGTGGCTATCATCATTCCGACGTCATGCACTTGACGCATCGGCAAGCCGGGCATGAGCAGTCACGGCGCCGGTTGCTGCAAGAGCATTGGCACCAGGAGGATGAAGTCAGACTGATCGTGCGCGGCAAATGCAAACTGGGGCTGCATTCGCTGGCACAGGGTCGGGTCTATCACGTGGTGTTTGAACGCAATGACTTGGTGCGGGTGCCTGCAGGCACCTTGCACTGGTTCGACATTGGCACAAAGCCAGACCTCACCCTTTTGCGCATATACAGTGACCGGCGAGCCCGCAGGATATGGCGAACCGGTTCTGACATTGCGGAACGGCTCTCTGATCTGCACTGATAGAGCACTGGCTCATTCCGTTTTGCAAACTTAAAAAACCACCCCCCTGATTCCGGGTTCTCGGCGGTATTGCAGTTTCCATCTGCCAACACCCCGCTACAATGCGGCAATGGTGCAATCGAATGCAGCAAGACCGTTCATCAGGAGTAGTCATGAAGTTGAATAATAACGTGTTTACCGATACTGGCTGGGAATTTTACGAGCGTGAGTTTGACGCCGAGCAGATAGTCACCACCGGCAGCAACTTCATGATCGGCAATGGCTATATGGGGTACCGGGGTACGCTGGCCGAATGGGACGCGGAACGTTATGTGGCCTGTGTGGTGACCGACACCTGGGATACGTCGGAACCGGGTAAACTCACCGAGCTGTGTAATGTGCCCAATCCGCTGTACCTGCAGGTGCGTGTCGACGGGGACAGCCTGTCTGAATTTTCCGGGCAGACTCATGCCTATGAACGAGCCATGGATCTGCGGGTGGGTCGTTTTTCACGCCACACCACCTGGTCGGGTAATTCCGGCAATCGAGTCACGGTGGAAGAAGAAAAATTTGCCAGTTATGAAAATGTGCACCTGTTGGCCATGCGCTATCGTATCACCGCCGAGGACGATGCGGAAATCAGCGTAATGACGGGTATCGATGGTCGGGTCTGGAGTATCAGTGGTGAACATTTCGCCACCATGAAATCCGGCAAGGTCGGAGATACGGCCGATCTGATCACCATGGACAGCACAACGGTAGAACAGGGAATTGATATCTGTGTGGCCGAAGGGTTGCGACTGAATGGCGCCACGCCGGTTCACACTACACTGCGTGAGGTCGAAAAGCGTGTGTTCCGGGAACTCACCTTTCAACTCCGTGCCGGAGATTGCCTGGTACTGGAAAAGTTTGCCGGCATCTATCACAGCAATGAGGTATCGGCACCGCGCGAAGAGGCCATGGCCGCCGTCGAGGCGGCACAACTCCAGGGCTATGATGCGGCACTTGCAGCACACAGAACCTGCTGGGACAAAATCTGGTCGGTCAGTGACATTCGTATCGAAGGGGACCTGGAATCACAGTTGCTGGCTCGGTTCAACGTGTTCCACAATATCATTCATACGCCCACTCATGATCAATTGCCAATCGGCGCTCGTGGGCTATCCTGTCAGGTGTATCAGGGCGCCGCGTTCTGGGACCAGGAAACCTTCAACCTGCCGATGTTCCTGTACACGCAGCCGGAACTCGCAAGACACATTCTGGAGTACCGCCACGCCACGTTACCGGGTGCCAAGCGCAAGGCAGAAAAGCTGGGCTATTATGGTGCCTATTACGCCTGGACCAGCGGTAAAACCGGCGATGAACTGTTTCCGGATTACTTCTTTACCGATGTACTGACCGGACGACCGATACGCAATCACTTCAATTGCTGGCAGATCCATATTTCACCG
>LFIK01004481.1_pt1 | contig 11325 bp, 18 predicted proteins | sample 643401 | NCBI WGS metagenome assembly LFIK01 (sample SAMN03777447, study PRJNA286221) | soda lake metagenome | biome: soda lake; feature: Kulunda steppe; material: water; isolation source: sample T5-Br brine of Lake Tanatar-5 | place: Russia: Kulunda steppe | collected 2010-07
CCCCCCCTGCGTGCCCTCCTGCAGCTGTCTACCCACTATCTGTGCCAGTGTCACTCCATTCTCCTGTCCTGCCTGATTGTGCACCTGCCCCTGCAGCCGGGCAGTGCGTGGCTGTGCCAAGCGTCAGCATGCCTACCTGCCCGACCCTTGATGCGCACAAGTACCAGGTCAGCAGTTCTGGGCTGCGCCTGCTGCACAATGACCAGTGTGAGGGGCTGGAGCACGTCATCCCTGACACAGATGGCAAGGTGGGTACGCGCGCGGGTGGTGTCGCTGGTATGCAAAGCTGGGTGAGCGTGCAGGCGCTGTCCCTGGAATGCAGAGGTGCGTGTGCGCGCGGGTGGTGTTGCTGGAATGCAGAATCGTGTGCGCGCGCAGGTGGTGTTGCTGGAATGCAGAGTTTGGTGCGCGCGCGGGCGCTGTCACTTGAATGCAGAGCAAGGTGTGCGCATTGGCGCTGCCCCTGACACATATGGCAAAGAGTGTACACAGGCCACCAATGCGCGCCAACCACCTAGTTGTGTGCGACGCGCATGCCTGCGGGCGTTGCAAGGCAAGCATGCATGCATGCTGGGGACATGTGTGATGGTGGGCCGCTGTGAGCATAGGTGCTCGTGCAGGAAGCATGGCTGCAGCCTCTCCGTCTCTCTTACAATCCCAGTGTGAGGGAGGCGCAGCACTACAGGCACGTTTCCCTGTGCACAGGCTCGCACGCACACACACACACACACACGCAAGGGCAAAGCGTCGCTCAAGAATTTGCAGCCTATCTTTGCCCACCCCTACCTGAGATATGTGGGCTTTCCTTATTGGCGCACCCTGCTTGCTCCATTAGCTCACCCTGCTTGCTGCGCGCGCACACACACACACACGCACACACACACACACACGTCCTTGCAGGGGAATCCCCTATCTCCATCTGGAGGGGGTGGGGGAGGCAAGCCCCCCAAGCCCAAGCCTGCCCCGGCCCCCAGCGGCGGAGGAGGCAAGCGCCCCTCCCCGCCGCGCACCAAAGGCCACTCCGCCGCCTTCAACTTCCTCATTTTCCTGCTCGTGGCGGTGTGCTTGACCCTCATCTTCTCCTTGTGGTGGATCTACATGGCCACCGAGGTGGGCTGGGCAATCACGGGTGTGCGCACACGCATGCACACACACGCGCGCACCTGCAGACCTGCATAGGTGCATAGGTGCATGCACACGCATGCGCGGCCATGGGCACACACAGCCACGCCCGCACACGTAAGTACATGCTGCATACGCGGGCTCGCATGCCTGGAACACACAAAACCACGCATGCACCCCTGTGCGCAGGCATGCTGCTTGTAAACAGTGCAGCATACCTGAGCACGCATGCACGTCTCACAGTCTAGGAGCCTATGCCAGTGCTTCAATAAAGGTTTTTGGGTTTGTCGCCATTTGGCAACACAGGTTGCTTCTGCTGAAATTGTGTGTCGCCACAGCGATTTTGCTGACGCTGCTGGGAGATGGGAGGATAAGGAAAGTGGAAGAGCAGGGAGGTTCTGGTTTTCAACTGTCCTTGGCTTGGAGGGGCCTTAGGGCCCCCGAGGTGCGTTTATGCACTTTTCATACAATTATTTATATGAATAAGCAAGAATCTGGAAATGCAGGGTGGTCTATGAGCATTGCTAGTGTTGCCATTTGGCGACGCAGGGTGCTCTGCAACGCCCGGCAGGGCATTGTAGTGTAGCCAAAACAGGGGGAAATGCCCAAAAAGGGGGAAATGCGGCCATTTGGCGACGTGTCTTACTTAATCGAAGCACTGGCCTATGCCCCCTGTGAATGCGCATGCGCCTGCTGTACCCGTGGGGGTGCACACACACACACATGCATGCACACATGCGCGCACACACACGGTGCGCGTGCAAACAAACACGCGTGTGAGCATGTGCATACATGCATGTGCACGCAGGTTCAGCGCGACATGGTGCGGGACGCGTGCGCAGCAGTGATGGCTGGGCTGCGCAACGTGCTGTACTGGGTGCTGGAGCGGGTGGACCAGCTGCGCGGGCGCTTTGGGGCAAGTGGGGCATCCGTGCCTGTCGAGCAGGTGTGTGGCCTGGACATTGCATGCACTGCTCGTGTGTGTGTGCGTGTGTGTGTGTGTGTGTGTGTGTGTGTGTGTGTGTGTGTGCGCGCGTGTGTGTGTGTGTGCGTGTGTGTGTGTGTGTGTGCCGTGGAGCACGCATGCACCGTTCATATGTCTTTGCATGCGTGCGTGTGCATGCATGTGTGTGTGCAGTGGTTGTGTGTTGACCCACGCACCTGGGCTGAGCATTTGCCGAGATAATTGTGTTAACTTCAGGTTACTCGCATGAATAGAGGCACCAAGGCCACTGGATTGCTAAGTCAAGACTCCAGTACTTCAGGTGGCATGTCGCGAGCAGTATTCCAGATGGCATGTCGTTAGCTTCACTTCAGATGGTATATGTAGCGAGGGGCGCGGCTGGGCTGGGAGCTGGGGCCTGATGCAAATTGCAGGTGGAGCGCACATGCATGTGCGCATTTTACTGTGCCGAGCTCTTCAACCTGTGGCTGCCAGCCCGCTTGCATTGCCTACCTGCAAGGCAAGCAAAAACCATGCTTCGCTGCGCAGCCTTTCTTTGCCTGTCTGCCTGCTCACAGTGGCTGGCTGGCTATTTGAGACTGTGCAGGCTCATGCAGGCGTGCGCTGATGTCAGCCACAGGCATGCTCCTGCTCACATTCCGGTGTCCAACAGGTGTGTGCTCCTGCTTGCGTCCACACACGCAGGACCTTGGCTACTTCCAACCGCTGGGAGATGCAAGTGACGCGCAGAGCATGCAGCCACGGGCCTGATTGCCACCTTTGTTGGCGCTGAGGGGCATCTGCACCTTGCACGCTCAGGGCGCGCTGCCATTGGTGTGCTCCAACAGCAAGGATGCTGGTAGGGTATGAAGCAATGCCTGCATTGGTCTCAATTCTTTTGATGTGGCTGAGGGCCTGGTTGATCAGAGGGAGCAAGTGCTGGGGGCCTGGTCAGCTCAAGGGCCCCCGCCCAATCACCCCTGCAGGCTTGCAGCTTTGGGTGTGAGTGCGATCTGGCACACAGCCGCGTTGCTGGCCGCCGTGTATAGAACGATGTGATCATCCTGCACCTTGCTGCGCCGCGAAATGACAAATTCAAGCACATGCACGTGCAGCTCGATTGCTGAGCATGCTGTCCCAGGGCCAGCCATACATTAGGCAATCACATTACTGCATCATGACATGGAGGTGTCATTAAATATCAGAGGCACCATCTGCTCTAGACGTGGCATGTTGCAAGCAGCGATGTGTGTGTTACCACATGGTCTTGCTAGCTGGTATGAGGTTGGTATTGGGTTCGTACCGCGCTGGTTGTCCCTGTACTGTATAGGCAAGGTTTACAAGATTAACAAAAGAGACCTTCAGTCAAAAAAGTGTGAATGCAGTCTACTAGCTGTTTGCTTGTAGAAGGCAAGGTCGCATAGCTATATCTGCCAAACAACCCTGTAATCTGAATCAAGGAGGGCAGAGTGCAAACGAAGTAAGGCACCGTCTGAGAGACAGAACAGTTCGCACAGAGTGAATTGCCTGCTTACTGAAAAGGTACTATTCGGAAGGTGAAAAATGGTGGCAATGCCCCGTCTTGGTTTGAACATCACTTCCCATGAGCTTTTCAAGTGGTTATTGAAAAGCACCAGCCAGTGGTGTCTGAGGATTTTCATAATTCTAAATCATAGTCGGCCGAACATGAGTGAAGACTAAGAAACCAACTTGCAAAAAGAAAGGGCTGCCAGATGACCCTCCCTGGTATCGACCAACTTTCTGTCGCAGCCGATGCCGTTTTAATGGTACTGCTCATCGTGGGATCGGCCATTTCATCGGGTATGCTGGCTGTACGTCGGCATAGACGGGCTTTCACTGTCAAATCGGCGCATCATACCTTCCCTGAGTCGAAGCCTTCATTTACAGGGAGATAGAGAGCCTTACCTCGTCAGCTAAACCCTTTTATGTCCCTGTTTATAAGCACACAATCACACATGTGTCGGATGCAAGCACTGCTGAACATGGCTAACTTCTGCCACAGCTGGCCATGGCACAGCTGGCCATGGCACCGTTGTTTATGAGCTGCCCCGGACAGCGGGTACTGCCTCTGAAGTATCGACTTGCTCAAATGCCTTCTCTCCCTCAGGGCTGTCAATCGGGCTGTTTTCTCTCGACTTGGAAGAGACCGTTGCACTGCGAGATAAGGGAACCCGCACAGAGAGGAAGCTGGCACGTCGAGTGGTCGCCGTCATCTCTGATCAGCACTGGACACTAGTGACCTTGCTGCTATGGTATGGTGCATTGGGGCTAGGCTCAGGGCAGCTAGGTGCCTGCTGGTACCACAAGCGGTTCAGATGCAGATCCGAGGCTTGCATCCCAAAGCTCCTTGATCTAATCGCTGTACCACGCTTTGCTGCATGCAGCAATACTGCCTTCAACCTGTGCATCCCACAGTAAGTGATATTGAGTAATCTGGCCTGCACAAAGTGTGGGGACGGTGTGCTCTACGTTCCAGCTTGCCAGCATCTGGAAAAGTCACGTGCTGAGAAATCCTGGTGGAGCTCTGCTCTCTTCAGGTTTATGTCGAAGCTCGTGGGGGAGGGCGGCTCAATCATTTTATCAATCACTGTTGTCCTGGTGAGTTCTGTTAGCTCTAATAAGGAGTCAAAGGCAAGAGATCCTTGTTACAAGCCCTAGGCATCTTAGTCCTGCCACCACACCCTTGCATGACATCCGTGTGACGCATACTCAGTGAGAGCCCATGCACACAGCAGGGATCGAACGGTATGCACCTATCACAGAGCCTGATCTCAAAGTGCAGCACCACGCCAGCTATGAGGAAGCAGCCTCCTCCTCTACAGCACACAAGGGGCACCATCAGCCCCTCCAAGGCTCCCCTTGCCCCCACTCCCAGGTGGTCGGCGACTTGGTGCCCCAGTCTGTTTGCGTGCGACACGGCTTGCTGATTGGTGCACACCTGTCCTGGCTTTTGCGCCTTGCCTTGTGGGTAACGAGCCCTGTCTCGTGGCCGTTGGCCAAGTTGCTGGACTTGCTGGTGGGCAAGGAGCACCACAGTGTATACAAGCACCAGCGGCACGCGGTGGGTCCAGCATACATGTGTGTGCACGAGTCCAGATCATGGCCTGGGCTTGCTGGTGGGCAAGGAGCATCACAGTGTGTGTAAGCACCAGCAGCTGGCGTACATGTGTGCACGAGTCCATTCATGGCCTGGGCTTGCTGGTTGGCCCCGAGCAGCTGGTGGGCAATGAGCACCATGGTGTGTACAAAGTCTGGCAGCGGGCAGCGGAGGGACTGGGTAGACACGAAGGTGTGCAAAGCCGGCCTGCTGGGCTCTAGGCATTAGAAATATGAAAGCTGCTGATCTCACACCAGCCTTCCACACACGCATACCGATCATTGAGCCCTGCCGCATCATGCCTGACTGACTTGATTGGCTTGCTCAGCAAGTGCATGTTGTGGATCTGAAATCAATGTGAGCATGTCTAGAAAGCAATGATTTCATGCTGGGAATCTCAACTCAGGAGGGGGCAGTTGGAATCCGATGCAGCAGAGGGCTGCCGTGTATCTGTCATCAGTGTGTGGGGAGCGTTTCATGGCAGACAGTAGACACTGCTGAAGGATGAATGCAATGCAGCTTACTTGACCCCTCCCACCCCATTTGTGCCACTCAGCCTGTGTGCCCATCCTGCGTTCAACCTGTTCTTAACCCATGCACAACCTGTTCTCAACCTGTGCTCCCATCCTGTGCTCAAGCCTGTGCTCAGCCTGTGCGCCCATCCTCTGTGCAGGAGACACTCCAGAGAGCCCAAGCAAAGGACATGGGAGCCCTGTTCACAGATCTAGGTACTGGGCGGGTCCGCCCTGCCTTGTGGCAGCATCTGAGGGAAGGAAGCAGTGGTGTGCAGGTGGCAATGATGTTGGTGGTGCTGCGTCTGGCATGGGGCTGTGTGTCATCTAGGCTGGTAAATGGCGTGGCCTAGAGAAGTTTGTGTTTTAGGGTGCGTGAGGGAAGTAGGTGGTGGAGGCGGTTGGTCCCACCACGAGTGCGAGCGGTGATGATGTTTGTGATGCCGCGTCCAGCACAGGGCTGTTGATGGTCAGGATCCAGGGGGAGGCATAGGCCACTCGCGTGGCCGTCCATACCATCCACGCACGCCCTGTCTGCAGGCCGCCTGGGGGGCATGCACCTGGCCATGACGCCAATGGAGGACAGCTACCTGGTGCCCCTGCATGCCCCTGTGGATCTGGCATCTGTGATCTCCTCCGGGCACAGCAGGATTATTGTCCATCATCCCCATAGCAAGTGAGGCAATCTGGGCTGGGAGTGAGGGAAAGCTGTCTATCGTACAGCAGCTCAAAGAAATGTTATGGCGCTTGCAGTTCATGACCGGCACAGCAGCTTTGTGTCTGCACAAGAGAGAGGTGGTTGCCCTGATGACCAAAGGCCACAAGGCAGGTGCAGGGCAAGTCATGTTCAGGAGCCATTTGAGCAGTCTGACGAATGTGTTGCTACCCCCCAACATCAAGGATAGCACAAAAGCGCCCTGTGCAGCAGCATCTACATGTTTTGAGCATTTCTTGCCCACTCCTCCAGGTCGGCCATTGTGGGCGTGGTCCTGTTGGCAGATCTGCTGCAGCAGGCGCTCTCTACCTGTGGCAAGAAGGCTGCCAACCTGCAAGGTTCACCACCCGCGGGCATGGAGGAGGACATCGTGCCAGAGGACAAGGAGCCCCTACTCATCAGCGGCTGCAAGGTCTGGGACCTTCCCCGGTACGCAAGTGTGTGAATGTGCGCATGTGCACGTGTTTGTGCCCGTGTTCTTGTGTGTCTGTCCTGCTTCACTCCGCAGGGACGTGGGCCACTCCCCAGGGGCTTGGCACACCCTGAGGGCCATTGGCTTGCATTGGGCGCGGCACCCAGGGCTTCCCTTGAGGCTCAGATTGAAACGGCATGCTCAGAAAAGGATGCGCCAGACTGAGGAACCCTCCCCCTGACCCCCATGCCCCCTATTCCCTGCTTACAGCCTCCCTGTCGACACCCCGCTCCCCCATGCCCTTCGCCTGCTCAGGAGGGTAAGTTGGGTGCTTGCTTTTCAATTGTTTGAGGCTGCATGGCTCCAAACCATGCCAGCAGCCAAAGCAGTCTGCCAACTGGGAGGCCGCAGGGAAGCGTCCCACTTGGCAGCGCCGGTCCCATCCGTGCTTGCCGTGCGCATGCTGTGGCGTTCCCATCTGTGCCTTCCATGTACATGCTGTTATGGTGCCACCCATGTGCCTGCCATGCACATGCTGTAATGGTGCCACCCATGTGCCTGCCATGCACATGCTGTAATGGTGCCACCCATGTGCCTGCCATGCACATGCTGTAATGGTGCCATCCATGTGCCTGTCATGCGCAGGCTATGACCATGCCATCTGTGTGCTTGCCATGCGCATGCTGTGACGGGGCTATCAGAGCTCCTGATAACACCATCCACAATCTACACAGTTGGCAAGCTCTGCATGCACCCATTCTGTCCCATCGCCAAACATCCCTGCTGCGTGCGCATGCCGCACGCCTGGTCCTGCCCATCTTTGCATCTGTCCCTAGGCATTTCATGTGCCCGCCCTTTCACTCCCGTGCGTGCCATCCCTGCTGCATGCGCATATGCCACACACGCCTGTGGCCATGCTCACACCCTTGCCTCTTCCAAAGCAAGCCCTCAGGCCATGCAGCTGCGGCTCGCGCCGCCCCCCTTACAGACACCCTGCCCCCCTGCTGTCCAATGCGCAGGCCCACGCACGCATGGCCCTGCTCACCTCTGCGCCTGTTCCCCCTCCAGACCAGCCTCCAAGCTGCGGCAGATGCTCAGACGCAGCCGCCGCTGCGCATCCAGGCAGCCAGGAGCAGCTGTCCGACCTGCAGAGCCCCAGCCGCCACAGCAGCACACACAGCGTGCCCTCCCGGGACTCCTCAAGCCTGCCCCTGCTGCCCATGAGCATGAGCACAGGGCAACACAAGGCCGCCTGCACCCTCCACGGCCTCAACGCGCCCCTGCCTTGCTGCACCTCAGACCCCCCGCCAGCACAGACATCGTGCCATGGCCCCAACCCACCCCCACCTTCACAGCCCTTTGGCAAGCAGCCTCTGCAAGCGTCGCTGGGCGGCCTGGCATGGCTGAGCTGGGGATGGAGGTTACCAGGTGGGGGCGCGCACAGGCTGCCCCCACAGCCCGTGGGCGAGGGCTCTGCCTGCGGCCTGGCGTCCAAGCAGGCCGTGCAAGCGGGGGGAGCAGAAGCAAGGGGCAGCCCGTGCCAGGAACGCCCGGATACTGCAAGCGCGGGATGTGGGTGCGTGCACGTGGTGGATGTCCTACCAGACAGCAATGGTGCCACAGAGGTCACGGCATGCAAGCAGCCAGGGAGCGAGGGCTGCGCGCGCAGGGGCTGCGCACCACAGGTGCTGTCGGCCATGTCCTCGAACGCAGCAGAACCAGCGGTGGGGAGGGGTAGAGGTGCAGAGTGGCTCGATCTGATGGTCGCCCGACGCCGTCAGCCAAGGCTTGGATGCTCCAGCGAGAGTCTGCCTTTGGCACAGGCGGGTCACTGCGTTCAGATGGCGGTGCTCGGGGCACGCCCTTCTACCTTGGCTGCGCCCGCATCCGTGCCATTCACTCCACATCCCTGCCGGCCTGTCAGCTGCCAGGGACCAGGCGGGGCTGGCTGGTGCGGGACATGCCAGCCACGCTTGCCCTTCCTGTGTACCAGGGGCAGAGGCGAATCGTGCGCCAAAGATGCCGTCTTGGGGACAACCAGCGGTGTTTGCTGCCAAGCGCCCTGCAGGCGGACATGCAGCTCGGCTGCGGTCCTTGCCCCCACCTTCCCTTCTGGCAGCACGCGACCGCACAGCAGCGAGGCCCACCCCACGCTCACCAGCCCACAGCACGCAGCTAGAATGGGGGCTCCCCTGTGCCTGCAGTGGGCCCGCGTCAGCTGTGCTGCCGCTGAGCGGCACTCTGAGCACCCGGCCCTGCACGAATGCATGTGCTGCACGCCTTATCACAGGCCCTGCTGCTCCCACCCTCCAGCACTGCTCTGTGCACGCACCTCCACCACTACCACCACCACCACCAGGGTAACCAAACAGGTCTGCGTCCAGCGCGACAGTAGACCACAAGGAAGTTGGCAGGGAGAGGTGCGGGCACCGAGCCTTGTCACATCCCTGGCAAGCATCTCATGTCTGACATGGACTGGAAGCAGAGTGATGATTGCACGCAGCCTTGCCACAGCCATGTCTCTATTGTATGTCTGATGTGGCCTGGAAGCTCATGCTCTCTGTGTGTGTTTGGGAGGGGGGCACGTGGGGCATGTGACAGGAAGCCCTTGCAGACAGTGCACATGGTATGCAACTTGCTACTTTTATGACAAGGCATTTTGCAAGGCTCTGCATAATGAAGTGTAGCCTTCAGTACAGACAGGCATGTGTTGCACTGGCTTTGGGCATTAATTACACTTGAACTTACACATGTTTGCAGACCACTGAAACAATGCACATCCCCCAGCCAGTTGACATAGCTCTAGAAATCAAGGATCAGGTTCGCTCAGGTGAGTTATTCCGCGTGAATTTAAGAGATGCTTGAGATGGGAGCATGCTTTGATGCATCTGAAGGTCCTCAATTTGGACGTGCACTGCTCATACATGTGTTCCAAGTAACAAATGCCCGTTTCAAAGCTAAATCAGAATCAGTTACAAACCATTGAAGCACCCTTTTCTAATTTAGAGGCGATGATGTGTTGCCCTGCTTGTGTGCCCAAGCAGAACCGGCCAATGATGGAGAAGCAGTAGGAATAATCAATATCGAAGACATTGAGCACTTGATGATTGAGTTCTTGATGAAAAATGGTGGGGACACCCTGGGCATTTGAGCGTATCAACGGTTTTCATCATAATTGCACAAGAGAGCGAATGCTCATCCAAGTGCTCACCAATCGCTAGAATAAGGAAATGCTCATCATATTCTTCATAGCACTTGCTTTAAAGCACCTTTAAGCACCTGCAGTGGCTGAGCAATGTATTTGGCTGGGCCAGCTGCCAAATCAAATGGCGTTCTGCTCACATGTTAGAAGCTGTCCAGGCTATCGTGCCGTGTTTATGTTTCTGCCTATTCAATCTTTAGGTTTTACGCCCTTCAGGCTTTAGGCAAGCTCCTGGCATGTTTTGTTCACGTCAGAGTGCAGTTGAATCACGAGTTTTGGAGGCTTATAGAGTCAAGAAGGCATCAAGGTCTTTCCAAACCAGAAGACTAGCGGTATACAACAAGGAAACGTGCAATTTTTCAGCCCAGCCACACTTTGTTGAACCTTTAGCAAAGGGGGGTCTGTCAAGTGCGGTCTAATGCAGATTGTTCACTATGCACTCAGGGACTACTGGCTTAATCTCTAAAAACATCTTTATAGGTGCAGCGCAAGTGCCTGGCACCTGGCAGTGGTTCACTTGCAAAGCTATAATCAGCCACCCTAGGTTGAGCAGAAAGCTCTGTATGGGAAGAAAAGAATACTTTGTAGGCAGATGAACATCTCCCTACATCAAGTAAGGAAAAGGTACCACCCTGGGCCAAGGCACTCCACCGGAGGAAAGAAAGGGAAGCAGGCAATGGGGATCAAAAGGTTGATCTGTAGTTGTGCCCAGTTTCAACTACAGATGGAAAACTCTCGGCCCCCCCCAGTTGTGCACCTATAGTTGAAACTGTGCTTGGTGTAACATAAACTGGGCTAGCCCAGTTGCAACTGGACCCCCAGCTCCACACTCTGCCCTGTTCCCTCATGGTAGATCCTGCATCATTTCTGCTTCCTTACAATTCAAACAGGAGCATGCATTAAGGCTACCCCACCCCCCACCCTAACCAGTGCTTCACATCATTTGAGCATTTCAGCTCTCTTCTACCTTGCCCTCCCATGTCTCTATGCTATTAAACCTCCATGTATGCATGCTCATGAATAAACAACGCCTTGGTCAGTAGACAGCCCCATTTTTCTGTACCTAGGCATCTGCATCTGGATTTAGGCAGGCAGACACAGCACAGTGTGGCACGTTTCAGGTTACATTCCCATGCGCTGAGAGTTGAGACAAGAAGCTGGGAACATCATGATAGTACCTGTGATAAGTGTGGCTTGCAGGCAATTCAAGATGAAAAACACGCTCTTTTCTTGTGCCGTTGCACGCAAATGTGTTCGCTGAGGCTTCAATATGCAGACTTGTTTCACGATTTACCTATGGC
>LFIK01004483.1_pt1 | contig 11323 bp, 12 predicted proteins | sample 643401 | NCBI WGS metagenome assembly LFIK01 (sample SAMN03777447, study PRJNA286221) | soda lake metagenome | biome: soda lake; feature: Kulunda steppe; material: water; isolation source: sample T5-Br brine of Lake Tanatar-5 | place: Russia: Kulunda steppe | collected 2010-07
CCGGCACCGGCGGCGTGGTCAGCCGCTCGGGCAGGAACATCCCCGCGAGGCGGTCAGGCATGTTCAGCGCGCGCATCCTCCAGTTGCTGCCAGACCCGCACCGGCGTGAAGGGCATCTCGCCGCCCTTGGCCCCGGCCTCGCGCAGCGCGTCGCGCACCGCGTTGGTCACCGCGGCGAGCGCGCCCACCGTGCCCGCCTCGCCGCATCCCTTCATGCCGAGCGGGTTCATCACCGAGGGCACCGGCTCCGAGGCGAAGCGAATCATGGGCAGAGTGTCGGCGCGCGGCATCGCGTAATCCATAAAGCTCGCCGTGAGGAGCTGGCCCGTCTCGTCATGCACGGACTGCTCCGTAAGCGCCTGGCCCACGCCCTGCGCGACGCCGCCATGCACCTGCCCGGCCACGAGGGTTGCGTCGAGCAGATTGCCGAAATCGTCGGTCGCGGTGTAGCGATCGAGCGTGACGGCGCCGGTGTCGGGGTCGATCTCGACCTCGGCGATATGGGCGCCGTTGGGAAAGGAGCGCCCGGCCAGCTTCGCTTCGGCCGCATGGCTGAGCAGGTCCCCGCGCCCGCGCTTGCGCGCCAGCTCGGCCGCCTCCATCACGCTGGGCGCGCGGTTGGTGCCGGGGGCACGGAAGGTGCCGTCCTCGAAGACGAGCGTTTCGGGATCGACCTCGAGTTCCTCGGCCAGGAAGGGCGTGAAGGCGGCGATGAGCTTGTCGATCGTGGCGATGTTGGCGTTGCTCTGCACCGTGACCGAGCGCGAGCCGCCGGTGCCGCCGCCCTTGGCGATACGGTCGCTGTCGCCCTGAATGACGCGGATCGCCTCGAAGGGGATGCCGAGCTGCTCCTCGAGAAAGCGCGCATAGACTGTCTCGTGACCCTGGCCGTTCGATTGCGTGCCCACGAAGAGCGACACGGTGCCGTCATCCTCGAAGACGATGCGCGCGCGCTCGCTGGGATCGCCCATGATCGCCTCGATATAGTAGCACAGCCCGCGCCCGCGCAGCATCCCGCGCGCCCGCGAGTCGGCGCGGCGCTGTGCGAAGCCGTCGGTGTCCGATTCGGCCGCGGCGCGGTCGAGCACCCGCGCGAAATCGCCCACATCATAGCTTTCGCCCGCCGCTGTGGCATAGGGAAAGGCATCGGGGGCGATGAAGTTGCGCCGGCGCAGCGCCCACGGGTCGGTGCCGAGGACCTGCGCGGCATGATCCATCGCGCGTTCGAGCACATAGATCGCCTCGGGCCGGCCGGCGCCGCGATAGGCGTCCACCGGGTTGGTGTTGGTGAAGATGCCTTGTGCTTCGAGATGCGCGGCGGGGATGTCGTAGACCCCGGTGAAGACCCGCGAGAACAGCATCGACTGCATGTTCTGCCCGAACTGCGAATTGTAGGCACCCAGGTTGGAGATGTTGCGCACCCGGTAGCCGATGATGCGGTGATCGGCGTCGAAGGCGAGCTCGGCGGTGGAGACGAGATCGCGGCCGGAATTGTCGCTCAGCATCGTCTCGCCGCGCTCGGCATGCCAGCGCACCGGCCGGCCCAGCATCCGCGCCGCCTGCGCGACGACGAAATACTCGGGGTAACTCATCGCCTTGGTGCCGAAGCCGCCACCGACATCCGGGATGGTGACCTGCACGGCCTCAGGGTCGAGGCCGAGGATCCGCGCCGCCTGCGCCTTGTGGCCCCACACGCCCTGCGCCGACAGGCACAGATGCAGCCGCGCCCCGTCCCATTCGGCCCAGGCGCCGCGCGGCTCCATCGGATTGGCGATGACGCGGTTGTCGGGTACCTCGAGCGTGACATGGTGCGCGGCGCGCGCGAAGGCGGCCTCGGTGGCCTCGGCGTCGCCGATGGCGAAATCGAAGGCGATGTTGTCGGGCGCCTCGGGGTGCAGCTGCGGGCCGCCGGGGGCAAGGCCGAGATGCGGATCGAGATCCTCGATATCGAGCTCGATCAGTTCGGCTGCGTCCCTGGCCTGTTCGAGCGTATCGGCCACGACCATCGCGACGGCCTCGCCCACGAAGCGCACCCGGCCCCGCGCCAGCAGCGGGCGCCCGGGCGCCGCGCCCTTGCTGCCGTCGCGGTTGGTCACGAGGGTGGGCTGGATCTCCTCGGTGATGCCCGCCTCGGCGAGGTCCTGCGCCGTGAGCACGAGCCGCACGCCGGGTGCATCGCGCGCGCGCTGCGCGTCGATCGCGCGGATCTCGCCATGCGCGACCGGCGCGCGCAGGAATACGGCGCGCAGCGCGTCCACCGGCGCCGTGTCCTCGAGATACCGCCCCGCCCCGGTAAGGAAGCGTCGATCCTCGACGCGGCCGGCGGGCTGGCTTTCACCGAATTTCGTCATTGCAGCTCCCTCGATGGTTGCGCGCACCCTAGCGCAGCCATGCCCGCAGTCCACCCGTCGCGTATCGACGGATTTGATCCGGCGGCCGCGTCGGTGGTAAATTCGGCGTCTCGGCGCTTCAGGAGGCTCAAGATGGCAGGGCGGGCCAGCGAAATCGACATCGCTTTTCTCGAGGGCTTTCTCGATGCGTGGAACCGGCACGATCTCGACGCGATCCTCGCCTTCCTGACGCCCGACTGCACCTACATCACGGGCGCCGGGGATCTGCTTGACGGGCATCCGGCGATCCGGACCGGGCTCGCGGCGTTCCTCGACGCCTACCCGGACGCGCACTGGTCCGATGCAACCCATTTTGCGGCGGGCGATCGCGGCGCGTCGGAGTGGATCTTCACCGCCACATCCGATGGCCGGAGGATGAGGCTCGACTCCTGCGACCTCTTCACGTTTCGCGACGGGCGGATCGCGCGCGTGAGCGCCTATCGCCGCGCCCGCGATGGCCGCTGAAAGCGATCACGCCTCGAGCCAGATCGTGACGGGGCCGTCATTGGTCAGCGTGACGGCCATGTCGGCAGCGAAAATCCCCGTCGCGACCGGTATGCCCAGGCCGCGCAGCGCCTCGGCAAAGCGTTCATAGAGACGCTCGCCCTCCTCGGGCGGGGCGGCGGCCGAAAAGCCCGGGCGGTTGCCGCGCGCGGTGTCGGCCGCCAGCGTGAACTGGCTGACCACCAGCGCCGCGCCGCCGGTGTCGAGAAGGGCGCGGTTCATCCGCCCGGTGCCGTCGCGAAACACCCGCAGCTTCGCCACCCGCGCGGCCAGCGCATCCGCGTTGGCATCGCCGTCGCCCTGCATGGCGCAGACGAGGACCATCAGCCCCGGCCCGACCTCGCCGACGATTTCGCCGTCCACCGCGACGCGCGCGTCGCTCACCCGCTGGATCAATGCGCGCATTTCCGCCCCTCCCCGTTTTCGACACGAAAATCGGCGCGCGGCTTGATCCCGGTCAAGGTTGAAACGCCGGCTGACGGGCACTTTATCCGTTCCACAAGGCACGAGTAACGTGAGGTTGTCATGGTAGAGAAGAATCAGATGAGCGGCCTCTGGCCCTCGCTTTACGAACCCTTCCGGCAGATGGGCACGCGCCTGGCGGATTGGGTCGCGCCCGCCTCGGAGGCGTCATCGGACGCGGACGGCTACCGCATCAGCATGGAGGTGCCCGGCGTCGCCGAGGACGACATCGAGCTGACCGTCGAGAACGGCATCGTCACCATTCGCGGCGAGAAGAAGACCGAGCGCGAGGAAAAGGGCGACAAGTGGTTCTTCAGCGAGCGCCAGTTCGGCGCCTTCACGCGCAGCTTCCGCCTTCCCCCGGATGCCGAGGAGAGCGGTGTGAAGGCCGATCTCAAGGACGGGGTCCTGACCGTGACGGTGCCGCGGAGCGATCCGGAGAAGAGCCGCGACGCCAAGCGGGTGCCGATCTCGCGCGCCTGAGCCGGCGGCGGGCGCGTCAGCTGCGCGCGCCCGCAAGCTCCTGGGCGATCTCCTCGACGACGGGGACGACCTCGGATTCGGTCATCCCCGGGCGGAGCCGGTCGTCGTAGAGGATCTGCAGCAGCATCTCGTCATGGCGCGTGAGCAGCGCGTATTCCTCGCGATCGTTGAAGATCGAGGGGCGCACCTCGTCATGGTCGTTGGGCAGCCCGAGCCCCTGCGCGAGCTCCTCATGCACGCAGGACTCGCGCGTCAGATCCGGCAGTTCGGCGCGGATGACGGCGACGGCGTCGGTATAGACATCCGTGTTGTTGCGCGCGAAGGTCGCCACGACGCATTGCGCCGAGCGCGGCAGCCCCGTGATCAGGTTCACCGTCTGCGCGTCGATGCCCGGAATCAGCGCGCGAAGGCGGTCGCCATAGTCGCGCCGGTCCGCGTCGCCGAGCACCAGCACCCGGAAATTGCCGCGCTCCTCGGTCACCGAGATCGGATGGCCGGTGATGTCGGAGAGGCGCTGGGCATACTCGGTGATGGTCGCGAGATCCTCGGCGCGCCGATCGGAGCGCACGCTGTCGCCGAATGCGACCGACATCCGCACCGGCTGCTCCCAGCGGCGCAGCGGCACGATCCCGCCCTGCCCGGTGATCCGCCCGGCGATGCGGGCATGCTCCTCGCGCAGCGCGATGCGCGTGAAGTTGCGCACCAGCGTTTCAGGATCGACCGGCTCGTCGAGCCCGTCCGTTCGCATCATCCCGGCCGCCAGTCGCTCGCGTTCGAGGGCGGCGTAGTGCTCGGCCAGCTCGTCGCTGCGCGACGCGGCGTCGGGGGTCGGACGCTCGGGCGCGGCCAGCGCGGGCGGCTCCGGCGCGGGCTCATCCTCCATCGGCGCCATGTCGCACGCCGTCAGCAGCGCCAGCGCCGGCACCGCCGCGCGCGCGGCGTATGCGTGGTGCCACCGATCAATCATCGCGCCGTCCCTTCGGTGCCCGTGCCGCCGCCAGCGCGTTGCGAAGCTCCGTCTCCATGCGGCCGAGTTCGGTCTCCGCCTCGGCGCGGCGTGCCTTGCCCGTCTCGGCGATCTGAAGGCTTTCATGGATGGTGGCCACGAGCGCGTCATTGGCGCGGCGCACCGCCTCGACATCGACGACGCCGCGTTCCATCTCCTCGCGCACCGCGCGGTTGCCCGCGCGCAGGTTCTCGGCGTTCGCGGTCAGCAGCTCATTGGTCAGATCGTTCGCCGCGCGCACCGCCGTGGCCGCCTGGCGGGACCGCTCGATGGTGAGCGCCTGGGCGAGCTGGGTCTCCCACAGCGGCACGGTGTTGACGAGCGTGGCGTTGATGCGACTGACGAGGGACTTGTCGTTTTCCTGCACGAGCCGGATCGAGGGCAGCGCCTGCATCGTCACCTGCCGCGTCAGGCGCAGATCATGGACGCGCCGCTCGAGATCGTCGCGCGCGGCGCGCAGATCGCGCAACTCCTGTGTCATGCGCCCCTGCGCGGTCTCGGAGACGGAGTCGAGGGCGCGTTCCTTTTCCGGAATCGTCTGCGCGTCGAGCTCGGCGAGCCGCTCGTCGCCGGCGCGGATATAGAGCGCAAGCTCGTCGTAAAAGCCCAGCGTGGTCTCGTAGAGCCGGTCGAGCGCCTTGATGTCCTTGAGCAGGCGGTGCTCGTGATGGGTGAGCTGGTCGCCGATGCGGTCGATCTGGTCCTGCACCGTCTCGAAGCGCTGCATGAGGCGGCCGAGCGGCGCGCTACGGCCGATGAGCCGCTCCCACCAGCTGCGCTCGCGGCGTGCGTCGAGCTCGGAGACCGAAAAGCCGCGGATCGACTCCACCATCTGGCGCAGCGCGTCACCGGCCGGGCCGATATCCTTGGCTTTCACATCGGTGAGCATCGACTGGCTGATGCTTTGCAATTCGCTCTGGGCGGCGGCGCCGAAGCCGATGATGGACCCCGAATCCTGCAGGTCGATCTCGGCCTTGCGTGCCTCGATGCGCGCGCGCAGCTCCGGCGTTTCCTCGCCCGCCTCGGGCAGCGCCGCGGGCGCTTCGGGCAGGCTGTGCCCGGTCACCTGCCGCAGCTCATCCTGTGCGGGCGGGGCGGACTTGTCGCTGTCCTCGGCCATGGTCACTCCAACCGTCCAACCGTTACTCGGGCCGCAGCCCCTCGCGCTGCAACCGTTCGCGCAGCACGTCGATCTCGATGTCGAGCCGCGCACGGTCATCGCCCAGCAGAGCCTCGGTGCGCGCCGCAAAGTCGCGCTCGAGATCGTCGAGCAGGGCGATGAGCCTCGCCTGCGCGTGCCCGTCGCGCGCCTGCCGGTCAAGGGCCGCGTATTGCTTTGCCGCGTCACAGGCACCCAAAAGATACACCCCCAGATAGCGCCGCGCCGATGTCAGCCGCCGGGGATCGGCCTCGACGCTGCGAAACAGGGCGCGCGCGCGGTCCTGAAAGGCGTCGACCCGCTCCACGAGGTTGCGATCGCCGGTTCCGGCGATGGCGGCGCGCATCGCGGCGAGATGGGTTTCGGCCTCGGCCACGGCGCGCGCGACGCGGTCGCTTTGAAAGCCGTCGACGCCCTCGGGATGCTTGTCGCGCAGCGGGTCGAGCCCGAAGGCACCCAGATGCAGCACCGCCCCGAGCACCCCGACCGCGAGCGCCGCGACCCCGCCGCCGGGCACATACACCCCGAGCGCGAGCGCCGCCGCGAGCGCCACCGCTGCGAACCCCTTGCGCGGCACCGTCGGGCGCCGCGCCACGCGCCGCGCATCGAACGCCTCTTCGGCGCGCACCCCCTCGCGGGTCAGCCACGCCGCGAGCAGCATGAGCGCGAAGGCCGCCAGCCGCAGCGCGAGCCCGACGGGCTCCTGCATGAACGCCGCCGGCACGAGCGCGAAGGGCAGCACGAACATCAGATTGACGCGCAGCGTGGCGCGCGCCGGGCGCCGCTCCCGCCAGCCGGCGGTGCGCCTTGCGCCGCCGTTCACCAGCGCCCCGCGCGAAAGGCGACATAGATCACCAGCGCCACGAGAAGCACGAAACTGATCCTGCGCAAACCGGTGCCCGTCATCGCCCACTCCGCGCGCGGCCTCGCGCCGCGCCTCTCTGCGGCTGCATCATAACGCATCGGCCGACGCCCCGGCCAGAGCCAAGCGACCCGGCTCAGCGCGGTTTGCGCGTCTTGCCGCGTTGCGGCGGCGAAGTGGCGGGCCTGTGCGTCTGCGCGGCGGCCGCCGGGCCGCGGGGCGGTTTCGGTATCGCGAGGCCGAGCTGATCGCGCAGGATCCGCGGCTTGACCTCCTCGACGGCCCCCGCCGCCAGCTCGCCGAGCCGGAACGGGCCATAGCCGACGCGGATCAGCCGGTTCACGACGAGTCCCACCGCCTCCATCGCGCGGCGCACCTCGCGGTTGCGCCCCTCGCGGATGCCGAGGGTGAGCCAGGCATTCGCGCCCTGCTGGCGGTCGATCGTGACCTGCATGGGTTGAAAGCGCTCGCCCTCGATCGTGATGCCGGCGCGCAGCGGCGCCAGTTTCGCATCGTCCGGCGTGCCCTTGACGCGCACGCGATACTTGCGCAGCCAGCCGGTGCTCGGAAGTTCCAGCCGCCGCTTGATCGCGCCGTCATTCGTCAGCAGCAAGAGCCCTTCGGAGGAGATGTCGAGCCGGCCGACGGGCATCACGCGCGGCAACTCCGCGGGCAGCCTGTCGAAAACCGTGGGCCGCCCCTTCTCGTCGCGGGCCGAGGTCACGAGCCCGGCGGGCTTGTGATAGAGCCACAGCCGCGGCGGCTCTGGCGGCCCGACGGGCTTGCCGTCCACCGTCACGGTGTCGCCGGGGCCGATATTGTGCGCCGGGCTGTCGAGGCGGGTGCCGTTGACCGCCACGCGCCCGGCCTCGATCATGCGCTCGGCCTCGCGCCGCGAGGCCACGCCCGCCCGCGCCAGCACCTTGGCGATGCGCTCTGCCTTCGCTGTGTCGTCGTCGGGCTTGGTCATATCCCTGCCATAGCGCGCCCGCGCCACGCGCGAAAGCGGATTGCGCGCGCGGCGCGGGCGGGCGATGACGGGGCATGCGGTTTCACAGCCCCATGGATCTGGCGCTCGACGAGGCCCGCGCCGCCGCCGCGCGCGGGGAGGTGCCGGTCGGCGCGGTCATCCTGCGCGATGGCGCGGTGCTCGCGCGGGCCGGAAACCGCACGCGCGAACTGTGCGATCCCACGGCCCATGCCGAACTCCTGGCCATCCGGGACGCCTGTGCGGCGGCGGGGTCACAGCGGCTGGCGGGCTGCGATCTGCATGTCACGCTCGAGCCCTGCGCGATGTGCGCCGCCGCGATCGGCTTCGCGCGCATCGCCCGGCTCTATTACGGCGCCGCGGATCCGAAATCGGGCGGCGTCGCGCAGGGGCCGCGCATCTTCGCGCAGCCGCAGACGCATCATGCCCCCGAGATCTATGACGGCATCGCGGCCGCCGAGTCCGAGGCACTCCTGCGCGACTTCTTCGCCGCGCGGCGCTAGAGCAATCAGAAGGTCTCTAGAGGTCGAACGGTTTCATCACCTCCGCCTCGACGACATTCACGCCGGAAAGCTCCTTTTTCATCGCCTCGGCGGATTGCTCGAAGAAGGGGAAGGTCTTGTAATGGCAGGGGATCACCGTCTTGAAATCGAAGAACCGCTTCGCCGCGAAGGCCGCGCGCTTCATGTCCATGGTGAAATGCCCGCCGGCGCAAAGGATGCCGATCTCCGGGCGATGCAGCTCATGGAGGATGCCCATATCGGCCATCACGTCGGTATCTCCGGAAAAATAGATCGTCCGGCCGCCATGCTCGATCATGTAGCCCGCCTCGGTGCCCAGATAGACCGGCCCGTGATCGCCGCTGGCCGAGGATGAATGTGTCGCATGGACCATCGTGACATTGACGTCGCCGAGCGCGACGGTGCCGCCGGTGTTGAAGCCCGTCACCTTGACGCGCTCCTGCGCCTCGAGCCAGTTGGCCAGCTCAAACTTGCCGAGGATCGGGATGTCGAGCTCGCGTGCGATCGCCGGGGCGTCGTTGACATGGTCGAAATGCGCATGGCTCAGCAGGATCGCCGTCGCCTCCGCGATCGCCGCGCCGCGTTGCGATTCGTCGAAGACCGGGTTGCCCGACACCCACGGATCGACGAGCAGGATCTGATCGCCGATCTCGATACGAAACCCCGAATGTCCCAGCCAGGTGATTTTCATCTCGCACTCCTTGTGATTTGCTCGCGCGAGCCTATCAAATCGCGCGGCCCTGTCACATCGGCTTGATCACACGGACCTGATCGCATGGACCTGACTCGCCAGACCATCGAGTACTGCGAACGCACCGATTTCAGCTACTGGTCCGAGCCGATCAACGCCGTCTCCAACGCGGCGTTTCTGGTGGCGGCGCTGGTGATGGCGGGGCGGTTGCGGGGCGCGCGGCTGCCGCTGGCCTGGGCGCTCGTGGTGGTGCTCGCGTCGATCGGGGTCGGCTCGTATCTGTGGCACACCCATGCGACGGTCTGGGCGGTGGTGCTCGACGTGGCGCCGATTCTCGGCTTCATCCTTATCTACATCTTCGCGGCGACACGCGATTTCCTTGGCCTGGCCTGGTATTGGGCGGCGGCGGTGGTGGTGGCGTTCTTTCCCTACTCCTTCGCCGTCGCGCAGGGGTTGGTGGCACTGGCGCCCGGTATCGGCGGCAATGCGGTCTATGCGAGCGTCGCGCTGCTGATCGCGATCTATGCGCTGATCCTGCGCCGCGCTGCGCCGGCGACGGCGCGCGGCCTCGCGATCGGCGCCGGGGTGCTTGCCGTGTCGCTTACGTTCCGCGCGCTCGACGGCCCGGTCTGCGCGGTTTTCCCCGTGGGCACGCATTTCCTGTGGCACATCCTCAACGCGGTGATGCTCGGCTGGATGATCGAGGTGTATCGCCGGCACAGGCTTGCTAAGGTGCCGGCGTGGGGCTAAACCGCGCGCGGATCGCAAGCGGGAGACGCGCATGTCCGGCATCGATACAGACACGGCGCGCCGCGTCGCCAAGCTCGCCCGTATCCGGGTCGCGGAAGAGGATCTGCCCGGAGTCGCAGCGGATCTTTCGAAGATCCTCGGCTTCATGGACGAGCTCGGCGCGGTGGATGTCGAAGGGGTGGAGCCGATGACCTCGGTCACCCCGATGCGGCTGAAGCGGCGCGAGGATGGCGTCACCGACGGCGAGCAGCGCGAGGCCGTGCTCGCCAATGCGCCGGACGCGCGCGCCGGGTTCTTCGCCGTGCCCAAGGTGGTCGAATGACCGATCTGACCGAGCTGACGATCGCCGAGGCGCGCGATGCGCTGCGCACCGGCGAGATCACCGCCGCCGAGCTGACCGGGGCCTGCCTGGAGGCGATCGACGCGGCCGATGCGCTGGGCGCGGTCGCGCACAAGACGCCCGAGCTCGCGATGGAACGCGCCGCAGCGGCGGATACGCGGCTCGGGGCCGGCGATGCGCCCGCCATGTGCGGCATCCCCATCGGCGTGAAGGATCTGTTCTGCACCGAGGGCGTGGTCAGCCAGGCCGCCTCGCGCATCCTCGAAGGCTTCCGCCCGCCCTACGAATCGACCGTGACCGCGCAATTGCGCGACGCCGGGGCGGTGATGCTCGGCAAGCTGAACATGGACGAGTTCGCGATGGGCTCCTCCAACGAGACGAGCGTTTACGGCAATGTCGTCAATCCGTGGCGCCGCGCCGGCGACGCCGCGCCGCTGACGCCCGGCGGCTCCTCGGGCGGCTCGGCGGCGGCGGTGGCGGCGCGGCTGTGCCTCGCGGCCACCGGCACCGATACGGGCGGCTCGATCCGCCAGCCCGCCGCCTTCACCGGCACGGTCGGCGTCAAGCCCACCTATGGCCGCTGCTCGCGCTGGGGGATCGTGGCGTTTGCCTCATCGCTCGATCAGGCGGGGCCGATGACGCGTTCGGTGCGCGACGCGGCGATCATGCTGGGCGCGATGGCCGGGCACGATGCGCGCGACTCGACCTCGGCCGACATCCCCGTGCCCGATTTCGAGGCGATGCTCACCGGCGACATCCGCGGTAAGCGCATCGGCGTGCCGCGCGAATACCGCATGGAGGGCATGCCCGCCGAGATCGAGACGCTCTGGCAGGAGGGCATCGCGATGCTGCGCGATGCGGGCGCCGAGATCGTGGACATCTCGTTGCCGCACACGCAATACGCGCTGCCGGCCTATTACGTGATCGCCCCCGCCGAGGCGTCCTCGAATCTCGCGCGCTATGACGGGGTGCGCTACGGCCACCGCGCCGCGCTCGAGGCTGGCGAGGGCATCACCGAGATGTACGAAAAGACCCGTGCCGAGGGCTTCGGCGCCGAGGTGCAGCGGCGCGTGATGATCGGCACCTATGTGCTCTCGGCGGGCTTCTACGACGCCTATTACAACCGCGCGCGCAAGGTCCGCACCCTGATCCGGCGCGATTTCGAGA
>LFIK01004486.1_pt1 | contig 11312 bp, 13 predicted proteins | sample 643401 | NCBI WGS metagenome assembly LFIK01 (sample SAMN03777447, study PRJNA286221) | soda lake metagenome | biome: soda lake; feature: Kulunda steppe; material: water; isolation source: sample T5-Br brine of Lake Tanatar-5 | place: Russia: Kulunda steppe | collected 2010-07
AAGCGCGGCCATCCATTCATAGCTGGCAATTGCCAAACCGATCACATATCCGGACCCGGACATACCGATCATCTGTTCAGCCGAAATATTGGCCGCAATCAGGGACGTGCCTACTGCCCACCAGGGGAGAGATTTACCCGCAAGAAAATATCCTTCGGCACTGCCGGTCTCCTTTCGTTTTGCGATCCAGAGCCCAAGGCCCAAAACGACAAAACAGTAAGTGAAGAAGACCAGAAAGTCGATGGTGGAAAAAGCCATACAGAATCGTTACCGGCTGGCGTGGAGTTCCTCCGCGTCTGCCGCCAGAGAGAGGACGGCATCGGTGTAGAGTCGGCTGGGATTGTATCGCATGACAGCACCATCCATCGTGCCGGTTATATTTTTGAAGTGTCGCAGGTAGTTGCCGATCGACATGATGTTGTTGTGCATGTCGAAAATATCATCACCTACGAACCAGCGGTTGAGTGAGTAGGGGATGAACTGGGCAAAAGACATGGCACCAGCATAACTCGATCTCAGTTCAAAAACATCGACATCATTTCGTTGTACGAATTGAACCAGGTGTTCGAGCTGTTCAAGTGCAAAGTCACTACGGTAATCTTCGGCATACATGGAGACGTACGCGTTAAATGGGTTGAAGCTTCCGATGTTGCGGCCAAAATCAGACTCAATGCCAAGGATCGCTGCAATGACATACTTGGAGATATCATATTCCCGCTCGGCTTCGGACAGGGATTCTTCATGTTCACTGATGAATGCGGCTATACGGTTCCGCTTGTCTTCATAACCGAGAATCTGTTTGTACTCTTCCAGATTCAACGACCGGCGTTCGGCGGATCGACGAAACCGGTTGCCGATTCCATCATATAATTCGAAACGCTCGTCGTCGAGTTTCTCTTCAAAACCGGTCACACCGTTTCTCCGGAAATGTTCGATCAGCAGATTCAGTCGTTCGGGGTCAATGTCGGATTGCCCACTGTAAACAAAAGGTGTCAGGTCGTTCGAAACAGTTGATGTTTTGGGGCTATCGATAAAAGCGTGAAGAGGTGTGGTGAAAAACAGAGCAACGAGGCATATCGCTGCGAACACGCTCAATCGCTTGCTGTGGCTGTAATCTGTTGCTGAACGGATCATGATCGTATAAAAAAATAAGTTAGGGGGCAGGTCGTAAAGAATGTAGTCCGAATGTCTGAAAAAACGCTTACACACTCTCGAATAATAAGAAATATCTGCCTGAATCAAACAGTGTGATTTTGATCTTCACATCCCATAAAGTGTACGTCCTAATCGGCTAGTCATTTATCTCTGTTTGATGCCTGTAAAAAATGGAATACTGGAAAATTCACAGTTCTGTAGATTGATCTGTTTACTATAGATTTGTATGTAACAGGTGGATATTCAAAAAGATTAATCAGGTAACAAGTCAACAGGTCAGTATTATCGAGTTTGATTCCGAGGTTCATATATGAAGGAGCGATCAAGAGATCGTCAGGGGAATCCATATTGAATGACGAATTAAAACTAAAAGTGTTCAATTATTGCCTTTATTTATAAAATAAAATGGTATATATTTAGTTTTAACTGTTAGGCAAATAGTATTTTAAATAAACTTGGTGGATAATGGATATTAAATTCGTGAATCGTTCACAGGTAAAATCTAGTAAAAGAAGATCTTCCAAATTCAAGCCGCTAATGAAGGCACTGGACAAACTTGAGCCGGGAGGAGATGCAGTAGAAGTATCCTACTCAAATGAGAAGAGCGTAAATTCCATGCGTACGGCTGTATATCAGTACAACCAGGAAAACAACGTGAAAATCAAGAGCGGTAAAGATTCAGCCAATAAAAAAATCTATTTCTACAGACAGAAGTAGAATCGTTGACTGTGGATGATATCTTATCCCGACAGGCATCTCAATGAACAATGTGATGTCTGTCGGTTTATCTCTTATCGTTTAACAACTCATCATAGAGATAGGCACTCGCCACTTCCTTAAATCGGGTAACCTGGTCAGCCATCCACTCTTGGTCCTTGTCAAGCTCTGTGGCCATCTCCTTCGCTACAGGTTCTGCAATTTCAAGCGAGGCTTTGGCATCGATCAGAAGTGATCTTGTCCGCCGACTCAACACATCTTCAACAGTTTGTGCCATTTCGTGCCGGACTGCCCTGTGAATATCTGCCCGGCTACATGGCAACTCGGGGTGAATCCGGGTCAACAGATCGGGATCCTGGCTGGCGGGTGCTTCATTTTGTCTGGAACTGTCGGCTCCACTGATTGGCAACTCTTTTGTTTTACACGGAACGGCGGGGAGGCCGGCGGATTCTGCTGCCAGGTCGACCGTCTCTTCGGCCATTTTTCGATAGGTGGTCCATTTTCCGCCGGTAATGGTGATCAATCCGGATGGGTCTTTTAAAATTGTATGATCTCTGGAGATCGACTTGGTGGAGGATTTATTTCCGGACCGGACGAGAGGCCGAAGTCCCGTGAACACACTTTTAATGTCATTCGGTTCAGGTGCTTTATTCAGGTACTTTGCTGTATGTGTAAGCAGGAACTCGAGTTCATTTTCTGTTGCTCTGGGTTCGGCATTCGCTTCCTGGACCGGGGTATCTGTTGTACCTACGACAATTCGGTTCTTCCATGGCACGGCAAACAGAACCCGCCCATCTGCAGTCTTTGGAATCATCATGGCTGAGCTGCCCGGCAGAAAGCTTTTATCCAGCACGATGTGTACGCCCTGGCTCGGCTGTATGATGGACTCCTGGTCGGCATGGTCCATTTTGCGCAGCGAATCACTAAAAACACCAGTGGCATTTATGACACAACTTGACTTAAAGTGGTACGAATTGTTTGATTCAACGTCCGTTGCATGAACCCCGTCAATCTGGCCGTTTGATTTGCTCAGACCATCCACCGTCATATAATTAAGTGCGGTACCTTCATGGTCAAAGATGGTTTTCATCAAGTCGACGGAGAGTCTTGCATCGTCAAATTGCCCGTCATAATACTCAACCCCGCCTTTCAGCTGATCGGTTTTGATCGTCGGTATTGCCTTAACCGTTTCATCCTTCGATAACACGCGGGACCGGCCAAAGCTGAGGCGACCCGCGAGCATGTCATACAGCTTGAGTCCCGTACCGTAAAAGATCTTGTCCCACTGAGAGTAACCGGGTACAATGAACGATTGACGGGTGACAACGTGAGGGGCATTCTGTTGCATTAAGCCACGTTCACGAAGCGCACCAAAGACGAGAGAAAGGTTGCCCTGCTTTAGGTATCGTACACCCCCGTGAACCAGTTTTGTACTGCGACTGGACGTACCCTTGGAGAAGTCGTGTTTTTCCAGTAAAAGCGTTTTATAGCCACGGGTAGACGCATCGAGGGCGCAGCCGAGTCCGGTTGCCCCCCCGCCGACTACGATAATGTCCCACTTTTGCTGCCCGCCAGAAATTGATTCCAGAATGGATGATCGATTCACAAATAAACCCCGGTTTGATTTCAGGATTCTGTTGCCCAGTTCCTGGAGCGTTCGACCGCCCTGTTCCAGCCTTTGAGAAGAGTTTTTCTATCAGAATCGTTCATATCGGGGTCAAACTGCTTGTCTTTTTGCCATTTTTGATCGATTTCCTTCTGGTTTTTCCAGAACCCTGTGGCCAAACCTGCAAGATAGGCTGCCCCAAGTGCGGTTGTTTCTGTGAACGTAGGCCGGACGACGGGGACATCGAGAAGATCTGCCTGAAATTGCATTAACAGATCATTGACACTCGCACCACCATCAACTCTCAATTCCTTGAGCCGGATGCCGGAATCCGATTCCATCGCCTGCAACAGGTCTCGGCTTTGGTAGGCGATCGAGTCAAGTGCAGCACGTGCTATGTGGCCGGCACTGGTCCCCCGGGTGATACCGATGATCGTACCTCTTGCAAAAGGATCCCAGTGGGGGGCGCCCAGTCCACTGAAAGCAGGTACCAGGTAGACACCATCTGTGTCATCGACCGACCCGGCGAGTTTTTCTATATCCTGGGAGCGTTTGATAATTCCGAGCCCGTCTCTCAGCCACTGTACGACAGCGCCGCCGATAAAGATACTGCCTTCCAGTGCATAGCTGGTTTTTCCATCAATGTTCCATGCAATAGTTGTAAGCAGATTATTCTTGGACTGAATCGGTTTTTCCCCCGTCTGCATAAGCATAAAGCAACCTGTACCATAGGTGTTCTTGGCCATTCCCGGTTTTGTACAAACCTGGCCGAACAGAGCGGCCTGCTGGTCACCGGCAATTCCGGAAATGGGCACATTGGAGGCAAACACATCCTTGCCACTTTCGCCATAAACTTCACTGCTGGCCCTGACTTCGGGGAGCATGCTATCCGGTATGTCGAGCAGTTTGAGGAGATCCTGATCCCACTCGAGGTCATGGATATTATAGAGCATGGTTCGGCTCGCATTCGACATATCGGTGATGTGAACGTTCCCTTCTGTCAGTTTCCAGACCAGCCAGGAATCGATCGTCCCGAACAGCAAATCCCCCTTGTTGGCTTTCTCTCTTGCGCCATCCACATGATCGAGGATCCACTTAACCTTGGTTCCGGAGAAGTATGGATCGAGAACCAGACCTGTCTTCTTGCGGATTGAGGCTTCATGCCCCTCTTTTTTCAGTTGTTCACATATATCGGCTGTCCTGCGGTCTTGCCAAACGATGGCATTATAGACCGGCTTGCCGGTCGTTTTGTCCCAGACCACGGTGGTCTCTCTCTGGTTGGTGATACCGATACCCTTGACTGCTCTGGCAGTCGTATTGGCACTCGACAGAGCTTCGGTCGCAACACTGATCTGTGTTGACCAGATTTCGGTGGGGTCATGTTCAACCCACCCGGGTTTGGGAAAAATTTGTTTAAACTCTTTTTGTGCAGTTGAGACGATTTTTCCCTGCTGATTGAAAAGGATAGAGCGTGAACTTGTCGTACCCTGATCAAATGCTAATATATATGACATAGCGAATAAAAAGGTTCAGGTTAGCTGTTATTTAAATGGATGCACATTTCCTGCACAAACAATATACAAGCCAATGAACAGATCCCAAATGGATGTCAAAGGTCTCTACTGGCGGAAAGCGTCTTCGAAATGTGTAATATCAGGTGCATCCGTACCCTGTTGCAAAATGGATACGACATCAAATCGAGTGGGTGATCCTTCCATTTTCCGTTCATACAACCAGGCATCTGCAGCTTTATAGAGATGACTGATTTTTGTACGATCTACTCGTTCTTCCGGGAAACCGAAATCAGCATTTTTACGAAACTTGACTTCTACAAAGACAATGACTTTCTGGTCATAGGCTACTATGTCGACTTCCGACCGCATAAACGAATAATTGCGATCGAGTATGATCCACCCCTTCGACTCCAGATAAGCAGCGGCAAGGTCTTCGCCATCCCTGCCGATCTCACTTGATGTTCGGCTCATGGTTAAGTCTCTTCTGATGATTCAGTGCGTTTGCCGGTTACGGTTTGGTGTGCTTCGGCAAGCTTGACCAGGTTCTTGAGAAACCCAAGATTTCGTTTGTTGATATACGGTAATAAAGCATCCGTAAAACGTTCAAACATTTCGAGGAATTCCGTAAAGTCCCGGATACGTTCCTTGAACTCGATCGATTCCGGTGTATTGAAATTTTGTTCGTTACAAGTCCGATTCAACTCCTGCAGACGCTCGCGAATAGGAGCAATTTCCCGTTTCTGTCGTTCATGGATCAATGTGGAGACCATTGTCCAGACTTCTTTCTCCGCCGTGAAATAATCTTTTCTTTCTCCCTTGAAATGAACCTTGTGAATCAACGTCCATTGAAGCAGGTTTCGAAGATTCATATTGGCGTTTCCACGGCTGATTTCGAGCTTCTCCATAATGGAATCGGTATCCAGCGGTTTCGACTCGGCATAGAGAAGAGCATGTATCTGTGCCATCGTCCGGTTGATTCCCCATGCAGAAGCCATCTCTCCCCATAAAAGGACGAATTCATCTACGGCAGACCGGTATGGGTCGGGATGATCGGCAGCCATCGGGCATCAGGTTGATGAACTGTCGTCGCTCGCAGACGTACCGGATTCTTTTTGTCCGGTTGAATCTGTGTCGTTTGTCCCGCTGGATGGAGTCGAACCGTTTTTATAATCAGTTACGTACCACCCGTCTCCTTTGTAAACGACTCCGGCACCACCCGAAATCATCCGGGTTACTTTTTGTCCGGTCTCCGGGCAGGTAGTCAGTGGTTGATCATTGATTCCCTGTCTGAACTCAAACACGGAACCGTCTTCTCGTCTGTAATCGTATGTAGGCATAAGGGTCCTGGAGGTTCTAATTTATCAGTCACGTTATGTTCAGCAGAAGTTGTGCCAAACACGCGGTTGTAGACAAAATGACAATAAACAGCTGTTTGTTCTGGCAGTAAGTTACCGTTATCCCAGTGATGAAAAGCCTTCTTTGAGTCGTTTGACAGCTTCTTTCAGATGCTCCATGGAGACGGCGTAACTCAAACGGAAGCCGCCCGGTTCCCCAAAGGCATCCCCGGGTACAATCGCAACGCCAAAGTGCTCCAGCATGTAGATGCAAAGGTCGGTAGACGTTTCGATTTTTGTGCCATCCTTGCCACTCTTTCCAAGATAAGAAGAGCAGTCGGGGAACAGATAAAAAGCCCCGGACGGTTTAAAGCATTCGATACCGGGAATTTCTTGTATGGCTTCTACGATATAATCGCGCCGTTCTTTGAAGGATGCCCTCATTTTGATCACTTCGTCCAGAGATCCTTCATAGGCAGCCAGACCGGCATGTTGAGAAATCGATGAAGGTGCAGATGTTTCCTGGCTTTGAATTTTGGCTACGGCATTGGCAATCTCTTTGGGTGCGGCTATGTATCCAAGTCTCCAGCCGGTCATTGCAAACCCTTTTGAGAATCCGTTTATCACAACGGTTCTGTCTGCCAGTGACGGTTCAACCTGAAGGATACCTGCATGATCATTGTCAAAAACGATGTATTCATAGATCTCGTCAGAAAGAATGACAATGTTCGGATATTTTTTGAGGATACCTGCAATGTCCTTCAGCTCTTTCTTGCTATACATCGCACCAGTCGGGTTGGAGGGCGAACACAAGATCAGCGCTTTTGTCTTATCTGTGATCGATGCTTCCAGCTCCGCAGGCGTCATCTTGTAGTTGTTTTCGATCGACGTTCTCACGATCACCGGTTTTCCCTCCGCCAGTTTGACCATCTCCGGATAGGAGACCCAGTATGGGGCAGGTATGATGACTTCATCTCCGGGATCAATCAGTGCGAGCAGTGAAAATCCGATCGACTGCTTGGCGCCATTGGAAACAACAATCTGGTCAGGTGATACAGTCAGCCCGTTGTCTCGTTTGAGTTTGTTGACAATCGCCTCGCGAAGTTCGGGTGTTCCGGTATTCATAGTGTAGCCATGAAAACCCTCTTTGATCGCATTTATGGCAGCATCACAAATATGAGAAGGTGTTCTGAAGTCCGGTTCACCGGCACTGAGTGAAATGACAGATCTGCCCTGGCGAATCAATTCTTTAGCTTTGGCGGATACTTTTAGTGTCTCGGATGGTGAGAGGTTCTTCGCTCTTGTCGAAATCATTTTAGTCTGTTTGGGAATCGGGGTTAATCAACTGACATCCGGTCTGCAACAGTTAGCGACCAGATCACGAAAGGGGGCAAAAATAGCAAAATAGGCAGCTTAATGCTACAGAGCCTTGAATCACTCGTTCTGACTGGCAAACTTTTCTTTTAGTGCGGCAGCGACATTGGCCGGGACAAATGAAGTGAGGTCACCGTTCCAATAGGCGATCTCTTTGACGATCGATGCGGAGATAAACGTCAACTGTTCATTGGGCATCAGGAAAATCGTATCCACCTCCGGGGCCAGACGGCGATTTGAGAGAGCCATCCGGAATTCGTATTCGAAATCGGAGATCTGACGTACGCCGCGGATAAGAGTTTTTACTCCTTTTTTTCGGGCAAAATCAATCAACAAACCTGTGAACTCCTGAACTTCTATCTGGCCTTTCCAGGGCTGATCTTTAATGCATTCATTAATAAGTGCGACACGTTCGGGCCCGGTGAAAACAGACTCTTTCCGGTTGTTGACAGCGACCGTGACAATGATCTTGTCAAAAAGGTGAGAAGCGCGCTCCAACAAATCCATATGGCCATTTGTAATAGGGTCAAAAGAGCCGGGGAAGAGAGCTTGTTTGCTCATTTTGTGAATCCGTCAAGTTCGGGTTGAACGGGTCTTTCCAATGTATGAATGGTAGTGCTTTACTTCCTGCAGATCAACTGTGCAGATTTGCCGTATCATCAGGCGGACCAACCGGGTTCAGGGGCGTTCAAAGATGGAGACTGTTGTTCTGCCGTACGCCTTGCTGTGAATACAGTGATCATGCGATTCAAACTGGTGACGTTTGTCATGCTCCAGTATAAACCATCCCTCGTCCGTCAGCCATTCCGGCACGAGTAGTTCGGTTACCATCTCTTCAATACCCGGGTAATCATACGGTGGATCTGCGAAAATAATGTGATATGGACTCTGCGGGGTTCGTTTGAGAAATGAATCGACAGATTCTGTAATGACCATCAGTTGCTTCTCAACACCAAACTCTCTGCCCAGTCTTTCGATCAGGCGTGTGTGTTCAACATTTCGTTCCACAGCTGTCACCCGTTCGGCTCCTCTGGAAATCGCCTCGAAACCCAGATTGCCGGTTCCTGCAAACAGATCGAGGATGGACATGCCTTCGAGAAAGCGACGAGCATCTATGATAGAAAAGATCGCTTCCTTTGTACGGTCAGCCGTCGGACGAAGTTCTCCGGTATCCGGTACTGGAATCGTCCGACCTTTCAGTGATCCAGTGATAATTCTCATGCCGTCCCGACTTGCAGTTCTGTCCCGGCATTCAGGCTTAGCAGAATAGCTGGAAAAGCACTTTCGAGCTTGAATCCGTACGTTTTTTCATCTGCATGCACATCCATCTTGTCCAGTTTGTTCATCAGATGAAGCTGGCCTGTTTCCCGGAAAAAAGCGTTGAGGGCTTCACTGACTTCAAGACCTGATTCGCCATAGACGTAGACGTGTTCGTGATATCCGTTCATCCAGGTCAGGTCTCTGGCAAAATAACTCCAGAGATATGGGAGATCTCTCAGATTTTCGTAGGTGAAAAAGGTGGCACCTCTCAGCTTTCTAAGCAGAAAGGACGCAATCGAGAGTTGGCCGGGGGATGCATGTACCATCAGGTAGGACCCACTCATGTCGGTATGGGTCTGCCACTCCATGCCCAGCTCAAATTCACTGACAAAGTCGGTCTGGCCGAATCCGGCTGCCAACGCCCGATAGTTATCGGTCAGTGCCCGGTTTCGAACCATGAGTAATTTATACTCCTGATTACTCAATTCGTGCCACGTCGATTCCAGTTTTGAACGGGGTACACCCTCCATGAGCATGGAAAGATGGTCTTCCCGTTCATCCGGATCTTCATAAACGATTCGTGGGAATGTGGTCCAGCACTCCATCCAGGAGGGAGACAAAAGTCGAATAGACCTGCATCCAAAATCACTCTTGAGCGATTGAAGAGTCTGTTTGAGCCCATCAAACGAACTGTTCTGTGCATCTGTCAGAGCATCATAGGGCGAGACGTTGGCCTCGATACATCCGATATGCACCACGTGTCCCGCCCGGGACGTATCGGAGCAGGCAAAGTAAAGTTGCCGCTCGGCAAAGCAGATGCCCAGGCAGTCACCGGTTGTGCTCATTCCGCAGGTTAATTCCAGTTGGGTGCGTTGAGTAGTGTGGTACGTTCAAGGTCACCGATCGCCAAATCCGAATCGGGATCTTCCAAAAGGTAGATCTGAGGCCTCAAGGTGTCGTTGAGCGTATATTGAAATTCATTATGAGGAGGTCGCGGAGAGTATTTCAGCGAGTCGGGGTTATATACAGACGGAGGGCGCTCTTCAAAGAGATTTTCTCCATCTTCGACCATTCTCGAATCGGTCTTGAGCCACTCGATGAGTGTGTCAAGTCCGCCATCGGTTGGAGGAAACTCATCCAGTTCGTTCCTGTATTGAATGAGGGCGTCTCGTACAAGACCCATTCGGTGTTGAACTCGTTCGGTCATTTCCCGCTCTTGAAGTACTTCTTCATACGGGTCCACGAGGGAGCGGTAAAGAAAGTATCCAAGAAAGATAATGACGACCCCTAAGACGACGGTTATTACTCTGTTTCTTGTTGCTAGATCCATGGAGTTTGGCAATTAAGATTCTGTATAAAAAGGACTGCCCTCGTTAGAAACGAAAAAGAAAATAACCGCAGGTCTGTAGATATGCAACTTTAAGATATTGTAAGGGCAGATCATATTGCAAGCTGAGCTTTGTAACCACTACATTCCCGATGCTTTGGCGAACGGTATGCCCGAACAATGACTGGATGCAGGATGAACAGACGAGTACTGCGACTGGCTCTCCCGAACATCATAAGCAATCTCTCTGTACCACTTTTGGGTGCAGTGGATACAGCTCTGGTTGGTCATCTGGATGAGGTTTACTATCTGGGGGCATTAGCCGTTGGTGGCATGATCTTCAATATCCTGTTCTGGAGTTTTGGATTTTTGAGAATGGGCACGACCGGCCTGACGGCTCAGGCATACGGTTCCGGAAACCGTCCAGAGATTATCCTGATGCTGGCACGTGTTCAATTGATCGCCGTTGGTCTTGGACTTCTCATCATTCTGCTTCAGCACCCGATCGCTTCGCTCAGTTTCCGAATACTGGATACGAGCACCCATGTCGAGTCCTATGCCCGCGTCTATTATGATATCAGGGTCTTTACGGCACCCGCCGTACTTGCGCTGTACGGGTTGAACGGTTGGTTTCTGGGCATGCAGAATGCCACCTGGCCGATGGTTATTACGATTGTCCTCAACGGACTCAATATTGCCCTGAACCTCTTCTTTATCCGGGTTCTGGACATGCATGTAGACGGGGTTGCCTGGGGCAGTCTGATCTCGACCTGGCTGGCTCTTCTGTTGGGAATCTGTCTCTACTTCAGAACGTATGGAAACGATCATCGATGGATTAAGGTCAGTGAGTTGATCAACACGGAGAAGTTGTTCGAGTTTGCCCGGATCAATCGGGATATCTTTATTCGAACGCTCTGTCTGATCTTTACATTTTCCTTCTTTACGGCCGAATCTGCGCGTCAGGGAGATCTGATACTGGCGGCCAATACGGTTCTCTTGCAATACTGGATGATCGCTTCCTATGG
>LFIK01004487.1_pt1 | contig 11312 bp, 8 predicted proteins | sample 643401 | NCBI WGS metagenome assembly LFIK01 (sample SAMN03777447, study PRJNA286221) | soda lake metagenome | biome: soda lake; feature: Kulunda steppe; material: water; isolation source: sample T5-Br brine of Lake Tanatar-5 | place: Russia: Kulunda steppe | collected 2010-07
ACCTCTTTAGTGAGTAGAAGTGGGCAGATCCGAATAGTGACTGCTGATGCTTCGGGGCCACCCTCGGAGCCAGTGAGTCAGGACGCATGCGCGCCGACAAAGTTCCCGAATTCAGATTGGAAAAAAAATCTCAGACCGGGAACGATTGTTCCTGGAATGCGTCCTAACCGAAACTCAACGGAGATAAGAATTTGGTTGAGTGGGGTCTCTTGTACTGAAAAATTTGCATGGGAGGAGATGAATTATGAACTTGGTGTCAAATACATCAATAATGGTGGGTATTTTGTTTCTGTCGAGCAGCGCAATTGCTGACCCGACAGATCTGCCGTACAGAGGTGACGGGCATTTATTTGTCGATCCCGCCGAACTGGAATGGTCGGATGTCGGATCGATGGCGCCCCCGGCCAAGATCGCGGTGATCGAAGGTGATCTCGGGGCCGAGGAGCCGTTCACATTCCGGCTGCTATTGCCGGCCGGCTATGAAATCCACCCCCATGTCCATCCGGCGTATGAGCGTGTCACCGTGATATCCGGGAGCTTGAATTTCGCCCATGGCGAGACCTTCGATCGAACGGGAACGACGCAACTGGGGCAGGGCGGCGTGGCGATCATGGCGCCGGGTGAACCGATGTTCGGCTACACGGAGGAGGACACGGTCATCCAACTTCACGGCACAGGACCTTGGGGGATCGACTATATAAGCGCCGATGACGATCCCCGCATGTGATCGACACATCCTTTGAGGGGTCAGCCTCTGAGGGGTCAGCCTCGTAAACGGCAGGTCGGCATTGCCGGGAAAAGCGCACGATCCAACGCGTGCGCTTTTCTTTTAGTCTGACGGTTGAAGCAAATAGCCGAGACCGGCACCGGAAATGACCACGGCTGGTATTTCGCGGGCGGAAATATCGAAATAGGCGAGACGCTGGGGTTCGTAGCGCCCCGATCGCGCCGCCCGCCAGTCGTAATAGTCGGCCAGCCGTTCCGCCACTTCCAGGGTCTCTTCCGACCGTCGTTCGTCGTCTTCGACCTCGCCTTGGCGCTGACGTTGAAGATAGTCGCGCAAGGAGCGGTTGACTTCACGCTGAACATAAGCCTCATTGCCGCTATGAAGCCAAGTGCGCTGCACCATGAAGGCTGCGGTCTCGAATCGATCACGCTGACCGAGGCGATTGGAGGACTCGGCCAGCGCGACCCAGGTGCCCAAACCGTCGGGCCACAGGCGGCCAGCTTCTTCGAAGGCATCGGCCGCAGCCGCCGTTTCGCCGTCCGCGTCGAGTTCGAGCCCGCGTTCGTAAAGGGCGATCGCCTCTTCAAGCCGGAACATGTCGTCGGGCAACGATTCACCGCGCAACTCGGCCTCGAAGAACGAGTCGTAGCTGCGGGGTTCGGGGCCGGTATCGTCGTCGCCCCACGGCAACAATGCGGCGCATCCTGGAAGGGAAATGGCGATCGCGGCGGTGAGCGCGATTCCGCGAAGGGAGTCCCAGCGGCGATGCATTCGATATCGGGTCACGAGTCCGGCTTTCCCTTTTGGCGTCCGGGCGCCCGGATCGGGCGCTTGCCTAAACGTACTTGGTGAAGCTGTCTTAGGCCTCGCATGGCCTCGACAATTGTCATTGCGCCAGCACCGGCCCGGCGTCAAGATTCCTCTGAGCGGGGCTTTATCTGATCGCCGGGAATCGATACCTCCATATTCGTATGATATTGGGTATGATAGCCGCGTATGGTGCTGGCGACTAGGGTGCTTGAGGAGAATTGGGGTGAAACAGGGCAACGCCGTCCTTTCGGCGCTTGGGACGACCGTTTTCGAGGAAATGTCGCGTTTGGCGGCGGCGCATCAGGCGGTCAATCTCGGCCAAGGATTTCCGGACGACAAGGGGCCGGAAGATATCCTGAGGATCGCGGCGGAGGCGGTGGTCGACGGCTGGAACCAGTACCCGTCGATGATGGGAACACCGGAACTGCGTCAGGCGGTAGCGCGGCATGAGAACCGGTTTTACGGCATGGACGTCGATTGGCAGCGCGAGGTCATGGTGACCTCCGGCGCGACGGAGGCCCTTGCCGGGGCGTTGTTTTCCATCACCGAACCCGGTGACGAGATTGTCTTGTTCCAGCCGATGTACGATGCCTATGCCCCCTTGGTGCGCCGGGCGGGCGGCATACCGAAATACGTCACGCTGACCCCGCCCGATTGGCGGTTGGATATTGATGCCGTCAAGGCCGTGATCACGCCGGCGACCAAGGCCATCTTGTTCAACAATCCGCTCAACCCGGCGGCGCGGGTGTTCACCGAGGCCGAACTGCGGGCCTTGGCCGCGTTGGTGGTTGCCCATGATTTGTACGCCATCTGCGACGAGGTCTACGAACACATCGTTTTCGACGGCCGTTCGCATATTCCGCTCATCACGTTGCCGGGTATGCGCGATCGAACCATCAAGATTGGCTCGGCGGGGAAGACCTTTTCGCTGACCGGGTGGAAGGTCGGCTATGTCACCGCCGCCCCGGCGCTGTTGTCGCTTTTGGCCAAGGCGCACCAATACCTGACCTTTACCACGCCTCCCAACCTGCAGACCGCCGTGGCGCATGGATTGGACAAGGACGACGCCTATTTCGACAGTTTGGCCACCGATATGCAGCGCCGGCGCGACCGTCTGACCGACGGGCTGCGGCGGACCGATTTCGCCGTCTTGCCGTGCGAGGGAACCTATTTCGTGAATGTCGATCTGTCGGACGTGATCGGCGACACGGACGATGTTTCTTATTGCCGCCGGATGACCGAAGAGGGCGGGGTGACGGCCATTCCAGTCAGCGCCTTTTGTCCGGCAGAGCCGATAACGACCGTGGGCCGGTTTTGTTTCGCCAAGCAGGACCACGTTCTGGATGAAGCGGTCGACCGTCTGGCCCGCTGGCGCGATCGGCTGGCCCAAGCTGTGTGACGACCGCGTCCGATCAGGTAGCGCGCCGGGCTTTGCCGGCCATTTCGGCCGGCCAGCGTTGCCGGCGGTGTTACGGTCGTCAGCCCGGCGCGGGCAGTCAGTCTTGCGCCCATGGGTTGATGAGGGCCATACCCGGAAACGCGAAGTCCTTCACATTGCGTGTCGCCAAAGTCGCTTGATGCCTGATGCAAATGGCCGCAATCTGCGCATCGGCCATATGAACCTTCTTTCCCTTTTTCTCGGCCGCCGCCACGTGCTGAGCATAGTGGACCGCCGCCTCTGGATCGAAGGGCAATACCCGGCCGGCGAAATCCTCGTCGACCATGGACGCCGCGTTGTCGGCAAGAGCTGCCTTTCGCTTGCCGTCGGGCAATCGTTCGATGCCGTAGAGGATTTCCGCCACTGTAATGGCCGTAATGGCAATGCTGTGTGCGTCCCGGGCGTCCAGCCAGTCGACCACGCGCGGCTCCGGCACTTTTCGCATCAACTCCGACAGAACATTCGTGTCGAGAACGATCATGTGTCGAAGTCCACCACTCGGGGGGGATCCGATCGGTTTGGTATGTCCAAGTCGGCGCCACCCGCGGCGGCGAACCGCTCGCGAATCCGTGTTCCCAGACCTTCCTGCCTTTTCGAGCGTGTCAACGTGTTGCGCAGGATGATGCGCACCTCTTCCTCCATGGAATGCCCATGCCGTGCCGCCGCCAAGCGAAGTTCAGCCTTCAGTTGGTCATCCAGATTTCGAATCGTGATTGACGCCATGGCGGCCCCCATGTGGTTTCATTGGTTTCGATGCAATCAATGATATCATATGGGATGACGATCAACCAGTCCCATGATTAAATGCTGCAGGATGACGCGTCCAGCCCGGATGCCCGGGGACGAAGTCCGGCGCAGTAGACCAGGTTGCCGTTGATTAGGCGTTGACGGCGGCAACAACCGAGCCGGCCGACTGCCCCGCGGTTTGCATCGACCAAAGACGCGCATACAGCCCGCCACGAGCGATCAGGGTTTCGTGGTCGCCGGTTTCGGCAACCCGGCCGTCGTCGAGAACATAGATGCGATCGGCATTGACGATGGTCGACAGCCGATGGGCGATGACCAGGGTCGTCCGCCCTTCGATCAGGCGGACCAACGCATCCTGGACCAGACGTTCGCTTTCGGTATCCAGGGCGGATGTTGCTTCGTCCAGCAGCAGGATCGGGGCGTTCTTCAGCATGGCGCGGGCGATCGACAGGCGTTGGCGCTGGCCGCCGGAAAGCTTGACGCCCTGTTCGCCGACCATGGTGTCATAGCCATTTGGCATGTCCGCGATGAAGTCGTGCGCGGCGGCGTTGTGGGCGGCCTCGATTATGGCGTCTTCCGGTGCGCCGGGCCGGCTATAGGCGATGTTGTTGCGAATTGTGTCATCGAACAGCGTCACGTCTTGGCTGACCAGGGCGATCTGATCGCGCAGCCACGCCAGTTCCAGCTCGCGGATATCGGTGCCGTCGAGGGTTATCCGGCCGGCGCCGACGTCGTAAAAGCGCGGAATCAGATTGAGAACCGAGGATTTGCCCGCCCCGGACGGTCCCACCAGCGCGACGGTGCTGCCGGCCGGAACGGTAATCGACAGATCGTGCAGGGCCGGCGGGCCGCCATGGTAGCCGAAGGTGACGCCATCAAGCGCGATATCGCCTTTGACCGTGGAAAGTCGGCGCGCGCCGGTCCGGTCGGTGATGGCGGGGTTGGCGTCGATGGTTTGGAAAACCCGGTCGGCCGCCGCCAATCCCTGTTGCAGAACGGTGTTCAGATTGGCCAGCCGTTTCAAGGGCTCATAGGCCAGCAGCAAGGCGGTGATGAAGGCAAACAGCGAGCCGGGGCTGCGCTGGTCGTTGATAACTTGCCAGCCGCCCCAGAGGATGACGCCGACGATCGCCAGTCCGCCCAAAATCTCCATGATCGGCTGCGTGGCGGCCCGGATGCGGGCGGCTTTTTGCATCAGGGTGGCGACTTGCCAGATGACCGCATTGATGCGGGTGGCTTCGCGATCTTCGGCGTTATAGGCCTTGACGTGGCGAATGCCCTGGAACACCTGGGAGAGCTGTGATGTCAATATTCCGAAATGTGTGTTGGTCTTGCCGGACACCTTGCGCATGGAGCGGGCCAGTCTTGCTACCGGCAGCAAGGCGATTGGAAACGTGACCGCAGCGATCAGCGCCAGTTGCCAATCCTGATAGATCATGACGCCGCTCAAGGCGATGACGGTCAAAATGTCGCGGCCGATTCCGGTCAGGGTCTGCGACACCGACGCATAGAGTTGCTGGACGTCATGGGTGAATCGCGAGACGAGCTTGCCGGACGCCATATCGTGAAAATCGGTCAGATCGGCGCGGACGAGGCTGGAAAACATGCGGATCTGAAGCTCGGCGATGATCGACCGGCCGACATGGTCCATTAGCACCGATTGGGCATAGGCGGCACAACCTTTGGCGAAAAAGATCGCAAAGACCCCGATGGCGACCGGCACCAGCATGTCTTCACGCCGCTGGGTGAAGATGTCATCAATGATTGGTTCCATCATCTGGGCCATGCCGGCCGTTGCAGCAGCAACGACGACCATGCAAACGGTCGCCATCGCGATTGCGCCCAAATGATTGCGTATATGTTCGTTGAACAGCCGCCGCACAAGGGGGATGGATGCCGTTGTCGGGGAACTGCTAAACTCTAGACGTGCCAATGGATGCGTCCGCTTCCATTAATGGGTTGGCCAATGATCCGTGCCGGCGAATACCCGTATTCGGTGTCGTATACGGCGACTTCTGGTTGAACGACAAGCGGGTTTGAGTCTACCGTCTGTCCGCCACGCCGCAACAGCGGCGCAAGGTGGCATACACTAGGTGGTGTCCCTAGACAATACGACGCCACCATCGAAGGGAGGGAAACGACCATGGCCGACGTGGCCCAAAACGAATCGACTCATCCTTGGCTGAATGCCTACCCGTCGAATGTCGATTGGTATGCACCGATCGAAACGAAACCGGTATTCGAAATCCTGGACGCCACCGTTCGACGGTTTCCCGACAAGACGGCGGCCGATTTCATGGGCAAGACCTGGTCGTATCGCCAACTCGGTGAGCAGGTCGATCGGGTGGCCAAGGGGTTGCAGGATCTCGGCCTCGGGCAGGGATCAAAGGTCGGATTGTTCCTGCCCAACTGTCCGTATTTCGTCGTGACATATTTTGCGGCGCTTAAAATCGGTGCGATCGTCGTCAATTTTAACCCGCTCTATGCTGATCGGGAGATTCGCCACCAGATCGGCGACAGCGGGACCGAAATCATGGTCACGCTCGATCTCAAGGCGCTTTACGACAAACTGTCGCCGATGATGGGTGACGGCACGCTAAAGCGGATCGTGATCGCCCCGATGACCGGCATTTTGCCGTTTCCCAAAAATTGGCTGTTCCCCCTGTTCAAGCGCAAGGAGCAGGCGCGCGGCATTCCGGCCGATGACCGGCATATCCACTGGGATCGCCTGACCGGCAATGACGGCAAATTCCGGCCGGTCGAGATCGCGTTGGGCGATGTTGCAATTCTACAATATACGGGCGGCACGACCGGTGTCCCAAAGGGGGCGATGCTGACCCACGCCAATGTTTCCGCCAATATTCATCAGGCAGCGCTTTGGTTCGACGGTGCCGAAGAGGGCGGCGAAACGATGATGGGGGTCTTGCCGTTCTTCCATGTTTTTGCAATGACGGTCGTCATGCTGCTATCGATCAGGATCGGTGCGCGCATCATCATGATGCCCCGATTTGAATTGGTAGAATGCCTGAAATTGATCCACGAAAAACGGGCGACTCTGTTTCCGGCCGTGCCGACCATCTATACGGCGATCAATAATCATCCCAATGTGGGGCAATACGACCTGACCAGCTTGCGATTCTGCATCTCAGGCGGGGCGGCGTTGCCGGTCGAGGCCAAATCGACCTTCGAGACCAAGACCGGCTGCAAACTGGTCGAGGGATACGGCCTGACCGAAAGCTCGCCCATCGCCTGCGCCAACCCGCTTTTCGGGGTGAACAAGGCCGGCTCGATTGGTCTGCCGCTGCCGGGCACCGAAGTGCATATTGTGTCGCTGGAAGACGGCAAAACACCGATGCCTATGGGGGAGCGGGGCGAGGTTTGTCTTCGCGGTCCACAAATCATGAAGGGGTATTTGGGTCGCGAGGACGAGACCGCAGCTACACTGGTCGACGGCCTGCTGCATACCGGGGACGTCGGCTATCTGGATGAGGACGGCTATACCTTTATCGTCGACCGGATCAAGGATCTGATCATCGCCGGGGGCTATAATGTTTATCCCCGTAACGTCGAAGAGGCGATCTATCTGCACCCGGCCGTCTCCGAGGTGGTGGTCGCGGGTCTTCCCGATCCGTATCGCGGCCAAACGGTGAAGGCTTATATCAAACTGGCCGAGGGGCAGGATCTCGATGCCGATGCGCTCAAAGCCTTTCTCCAGGACAAGCTGTCACCGATCGAAATGCCAAAGCATGTGGAATTCCGCGAGGAATTGCCCAAGACGATGATCGGCAAGCTGAATCGCAAAGCTTTGGTCGAGGAAGAAGCCGCCAAGACGGCCTCCTGATCCGACAGCCTCCGCGGGGAAAGGGCCGGGCGACCACAGGCCGCGGTTGACGTTCGTGGTGGGGTGCCTTACATTCCCTTTACGTAAAGGGAAGCTTTACTCCACCAAGGGGATGGTCGCGATGGCACTGTTGAAGTCTGAGACGGATGACAGGAATGGGGCATCGCCGGCTGCCAAGACCTATTCCATCGGTGATCTGGCCGAGGAATTCGGTCTTACCCATCGCACGATCCGCTTTTATGAAGACGAGGGGTTGGTGTCGCCGTCGCGCAACGGAACGACACGTATCTACACCCGGGCCGACCGGGCGCGGATCAAACTCATCTGCCGGGGCAAACGGCTTGGATTCTCGATCGCCGAAATCGCCGAGTTCCTGAAGCTTTACGATTCCAGCGACCGTCAGATCGGCCAGATGCGCTTTGCTTTGGAGAAGGCGCGGGACCGCATTTCCGCATTGGAGCAACAGCTTGTCGATGTCCGGCAGACCCTGTCGGAGTTGCGGGGGATCGAACAGGCGATCGTCGACCATCTACAGGAACAGGGCGCCGAGGATACCGGCCGCCCGACAGGGGAGTGAACGATGCACGAAGATGTAGTCATCGCCGCCTACCGGCGTTCGCCGCACCATTTCGCCCATAAGGGCGATCTGAAGACCGTGCGGCCCGATGACCTGATCGCAAAGGTGGTGCGGGTCATGGTCGACGATCTGGTCAATGATCGGGGCGCGGACCCGGCCGATATCGAGGATCTGATCCTCGGCAATGCCTTCCCCGAGGGGGAGCAGGGCTTCAATATGGGCCGCATGGTGGCCCTGATCGCCGGGCTTCCGCTGTCGGTCGGCGGTGTTACGGTCAATCGCTATTGCGGCTCTTCGATGCAGGCGATCCACATGGCGGCGGGGGCCATTCAATGCGGTGCGGGCCGGGCTTTTGTCTGCGCCGGAGTCGAGAGCATGACCCGCGTGCCGATGATGGGTTTCAATCCGGCTCCGAATCCGGCGCTGGAGGCACGCATGCCCGGCGCCTATGTCAGCATGGGCGTGACGGCCGAAAATCTCGCCAAGAAATACGAGATTGGGCGCAAGGATCAGCAGGAACTCGCCGTGATGAGCCATGCCCGCGCGGCTAAGGCCGCTGCCGGCGGCGCGTTCCGCGACGAGATCGTGCCGATCGAGGTCAAGGGCGGCGTGGTCGATTCCGACGGCACGATCAGGCCCGAGACGAGCCACGACGCGCTCGACGGATTGCGGCCGGTTTTCGACGCCGGCGGCACCGTCACCGCCGGAACCTCCAGCCCGCTGACAGATGGCGCCTCGGCCACGATCGTATGTTCGGCGGCCTATGCCCGTGAGCGTGGGCTGCAGCCGCTGGCCCGCATCCGGGCGATGGCGATTTCCGGTTGCGCGCCCGAAATCATGGGTATCGGTCCGGTCTTGGCCTCGCAAAAGGCGATGGAGCGCGCAGGCGTGACATTGTCCGATATCGACATCGTCGAATTGAACGAGGCGTTTGCCGCCCAGTCCTTGGCGGTCGGCCATGAATTGGGGCTGGACTGGGACAAGACCAATATCGATGGCGGGGCGTTGGCGTTGGGCCATCCGCTTGGGGCGTCCGGCGCCCGGATAACCGGCAAGGCCGCGTCGCTGCTGAAACGCGAAAACAAGTCGCTGGCGCTGGCCACCATGTGCATCGGCGGCGGTCAGGGTATCGCGACCGTTCTCGAGGCGATCTGACCGGCGGGAAAAGGAGCAAGGCCATGACTATCAAGAAGGCGGCCGTCATCGGGGCCGGCGTCATGGGCAGCGGTATCGCCGCCCATCTCGCCAATGCCGGTATTCCCGTCACATTGTTGGATATCGTGCCCGATGGGGCCAGCGACCGTTCGACCCTCGCCAAAGGCGCGATCAAGCGGATGCTCAAGACCGATCCGGCGCCGTTCATGTCCAAGAAAGTCGCCAAACGGGTGACGCCGGGCAATACCGAGGACGACCTTCAGGCCCTGTCCGATTGCGACTGGATCGTCGAGGCAGTGGTCGAGGACCCGGCGGCGAAGGCCGATCTTTACGCAAAGCTCGAAACCGTCATCAAGCCTGATGCTGTGGTGTCGTCGAATACCTCGACCATACCGCTGTCCATCTTGACGCGCGGCCGGTCCGACGCGTTCAAGGCCTCGTTCATGGTGACGCATTTCTTCAATCCGCCGCGCTATATGCGGCTGCTTGAAATCGTCTCGGCGCCGGAAACCGATCCGGCCAAGGTGGCGATGATCCGCGAGGTCGGCGACCGTCATCTCGGCAAGGGGGTTGTGACCTGCAAGGACACGCCCGGCTTCATCGCCAACCGGATCGGCACCTATTGGATTCAGGTGGCGATCAATGAGGCGATCGATCTGGGCCTGACGGTCGAGCAGGCGGACCAAGTCGTGGGTCGGCCCATGGGCGTGCCCAAGACCGGTGTGTTTGGGCTGGTCGACTTGGTTGGTCTCGATCTGATGCCCAAGATCGCCCAATCGCTGCTGACGACCCTGCCCAAGGACGACCCCTATCGGGCGATCTATCGGGTCGATCCGGTGATCGAGCGGCTGATCGCTGATGGTTATACCGGCCGCAAGGGCAAGGGCGGGTTCTATCGCCTGACCCGCTCGGGATCGGAAAAGGTCAAGGAGTCGGTCGATCTGCGCACGGGTGAATTTGCGCCCTCGGTCAAACCGCGTGTCGAGGCGGTCGAAGCCACGAAAGCTTCGGGCCTTGCCGGTTTGATCAATCATGACAGCGCCGAAGGCCAGTATGCTTGGCGGGTTCTGGCCCAAACCCTGACCTATGCCGCCGGCCTGGTGCCGGAGATCAGCGACACCATCCACGGCGTCGACGAGGCCATGCGCCTGGGCTATGCCTGGAAGTGGGGGCCGTTCGAACTTGCGGACAAGATCGGCGCGGACGCCTTGGCGGCGCGACTGGAGTCCGAAGGGTTCATGGTGCCGCCACTGCTCCAAGCGGCCCGGGCCGAAGGCTTCTATAAGACCGTCGACGGCGTTTTGCACGCCCTTCATCCCGAAGGGGGCTATCGGCCCGTCCCGCGCTCCGAAGGCGTATTGTGGCTGGACGATATCAAACGTGTCTCCAAGCCGCTGTTAAAGAACGGTTCGGCGTGTCTGTGGGATATCGGTGACGGCGTGACCTGCTTCGAGGTCACAACGAAAATGAACGCGCTCGACGATCAGGTGATGGATCTGCTCGGCAAGTCAATCGCCCTGACAGGCCGCCACCACAAGGCCATGGTGCTTTACAGCGACGGGACGAACTTCTCGGTCGGCGCCAATCTGGGGCTTGCCCTGTTCGTGATCAATGTCGCGCTTTGGCAGCAGGTTGAACAACTGGTCGAGGGCGGGCAAAAGGCCTATTCGGCGATGAAATACGCGCCGTTCCCGGTCGTCGGGGCACCGGCCGGGCTGGCGCTGGGCGGCGGCTGTGAAATGCTGCTGCATTGCGACGCGGTCCAGGCATGCGGTGAATCCTATATCGGCCTTGTGGAAACCGGTGTCGGTCTCGTCCCCGGCTGGGGTGGGTGCAAGGAAATGTTGCTGCGCCACATGGCCAATCCCAAGCGGGCGCAAGGCCCGATGCCGCCGGTGCAATCGGTGTTCGAGACGCTGGGCACAGCCCAGGTCGCAAAATCGGCCATGGAGGCGCAAGAACTCGGCTTCCTGCGGCCCAGCGACGGCATCACCATGAACCGCGACCGGGTTCTGGC
>LFIK01004491.1_pt1 | contig 11309 bp, 6 predicted proteins | sample 643401 | NCBI WGS metagenome assembly LFIK01 (sample SAMN03777447, study PRJNA286221) | soda lake metagenome | biome: soda lake; feature: Kulunda steppe; material: water; isolation source: sample T5-Br brine of Lake Tanatar-5 | place: Russia: Kulunda steppe | collected 2010-07
CGCACAATGGCTCGCCCCAGAGCTGGTTGGGCATGGCCGCCACGAACTGCCGGTTGACCTTGTCATCGGGGCAAGGCTGCGCTGGATCGGGGATGGTCGTCTTCTTCTGGCCCCGCACAACCCCTTGTAATCCATGAAGGCGCATGAGCCGCTCCACGGTGCAACGCCCGATGTCGTGTCCGTCACGCCGAAGCTGATGCCAGACCTTGCGGGCACCGTAGCGCCCCCGGCTCTTGCGGTAGACCGCATTGATCTTCTCAAGGTCCACGGCGTCCTGCCTGGCGCGATCCGAGGCAAGTTCGGGATTGCGCGCGATGGCGGCATGGCGATGGAAGGTTGCCGGGGCGATCTGCAGAACACGGCAGATCGGCCTTCGCCATCGGGCTCGGACCGATGGCGCCGCGATGGCTCAGCCCCGAAGTCCCCCCGATATTTCTCGATGAAGGCGATCATTTGCGGAACGGGCGGTCGAGCTCCGCCTGGGCAAAATACCGGACAACCGCCGCGGCGACCCGGAACTGCTGGCCGACCCGGCGCTGGCACTGGACGCCATCGCCGAGGCGCTGGAAGCCAACCAGCCGAAGGCCCCACGCGACTGGCTGGCCGGGCTGCGCGCCAAGCATCTGGACCGCAGCGCCCGCAAGCCCCCCGCCAACCGCCCCGCCACCGGCCCGGACGGGGCGATCCACCCCATGGCGATCTTCGAGTGCCTGCGCGATCTGGCCGCGCCGGATCACATTGGCATCGCCGACGGCGGCGACCTCCTGAGCTTCGCCCGCGTGGGGTTGCAGGCCGAAACCTACATGGACGCGGGCGCTTTCGGCTGTCTGGGCGTGGGCGTGCCCTTTGCCGTGGCCGCCGCGCTGGCCCATCCGGACCGGCAGGTGATTTCGGTCAATGGCGACGGGGCCTTCGGGCTGAACGCCATGGAGATCGACACCGCCGTGCGCCATGGCGCAAAGGCCGTGTTCATTGTGTCCAACAACGCCGCCTGGAACATCGAACGCTTCGACCAGCAGGACAATTACGGCGGCCGCGTGATCGGCACCACCCTGCGCCATTCGGACTATGCCGGAATGGCCCGCGCGCTGGGCGCCCATGGCGAACGGGTGGAACGCCCCGAGGATCTGGCCCCCGCGCTGGAACGCGCGCTGGTCAATGCGCCCGCGCTGGTGGATGTGGTGACCTCGCAGCAGGTGGTGTCGTCGGATGCCACCAAGGGGCTGGGCTTCGTGCCGGACTATCAGGCCCTGACCGCGTGGAACGAGGCTGAACTCAAACGCCGGGGCGAGGGGTAATACCGATGGATTTCGCCCTGCCGCCCGAGGTCGAGGACCTGCGCACCCGTACCCGCGCCTTTGTGGATGCCCATGTCCTGCCGGTCGAGGCCGACCGCAGCACCTGGGACGACCACGAAAACATCTCGCTCGACGCCCTTGCGCCGCTCCGCGCCAGGGCCATGCGCGATGGCCTCTGGTGCCCACAGGCGCCGGTGGCGCGCGGCGGCATGGGGTTGTCGGTGACGGCCCGCGCGGTGATGTATGAGGAAGCCAACCGCTCGCTCTTCGGCCCCGTGGTGTTCAACTGCGCCGCGCCCGATGACGGCAATATCGACATCCTCTCGCGCCGCGCGACACCGGAGCAGCAGGACCGCTGGCTGCAACCGCTGATCGACGGCAGCGCGCGCTCGGCCTTCGTCATGACCGAGCCCGCGCCGGGCGGTGGCTCGGACCCGGGCATGATCCGCACCCGCGCCGAACGGCAAGGGGATATGTGGCGCATCACCGGCCGCAAGTGGTTCATCACCGGCGCCGGGGAGGCCGATCATTTTATCCTGATCGCCCGCACCGACCCGAACCCGGACGAAAAGCGCCGCCACCTGACGGCCTTCCTGTTCCACCGCGACAGCCCGGGGTGGGAGATCACCCGCCGCATCCCCATCATGGGCCCCGAGGAACACGGCGGGCATTGCGAACTCACCTTCGACGGGCTGGAAATCCCCGATCATGACCGGCTGATGGAGGTCGGCGACGGGCTGAAGGTGACGCAGATACGCCTCGGCACCGCGCGGCTGACGCATTGCATGCGCTGGCTGGGGCTGGCCAAGCGCGCCATGGCCGAGGCGCAGGAGTATATCGCCACGCGCGAAGGCTTCGGCATCCGTCTGGCGGACCGCGAATCGGTGCGGCTGATGATGGGGCAGGTGGCGCATGACATCCAGATCGGGCGCCTGCTTACCATGCACGCGGCCTGGAAGCTCGATCAGGGGGATTTCGCGCGCAAGGAGGTGTCGATGGCCAAGATCCATGTGGCCGACACGCTGCACCGGGCGGCGGACACGGCGATCCAGCTTTGCGGCGCGCAGGGATATTCCAAGGACCGGGTGGTGGAGTGGATCTACCGCTACGCCCGGCAGGCGCGGCTGGTCGATGGCGCGTCCGAGGTGCACCGCATGGTGCTGGCGGGCGCCTATGCGCAGGAGGGCGACGGATTCTGGAACTGGGGCGCATGAGCGACCTGACGGCCAACCCGGCGCTTGCGGACTGGCTGGCCGGTGTGCTGGGGGTGGCGGAGGCGCGGGTAACGGCGGCGCGCAAGCTCTCGGGCGGGGCGATACAGGAAAACTGGGCGCTGGATGTTGCGGCGGGGGGCAAGGTGCACGCGCTGGTCCTGCGCCGCGATGCGCCCGCGACCATCGGCGCCTCGCGCTCCCGCGCGCAGGAATACACGCTGCTGGCGGCGGCACACCGGGGCGGGGTGATGGTGCCGCGCCCGATGGGATTCTGCGACGACGCGGGTGTCATCGGCGCGCCCTTCGCGGTGCTGGAGCGGGTGGCGGGCGAAGGCTACGGGCCGAAAGTGGTGCGCGACACGTCCCTCGGCGGCGACCGGGACGCGCTGGTGCGCCACCTGGGGCGGCAACTGGCGGCCATCCACGCACTTGCGCCTGACGCGGAGGGCTGGGCGATCCTTGGCGATCGTCCGAAGAACCCGGCGGTGGCCGAGATCGCCCTTCTGCGCGGCTGGCTCGATGATCTGGGCACACCGCATCCGGGGCTGGATTGGGCGCTGCGGCAGTGCGAGCTTCACGCCCCGGCGGCGGGCGAGGTGGTCTTTGCCCATCGCGACTTTCGGACCGGGAACTACATGGTGGACGCCGACGGCCTGACCGCCGTGCTGGACTGGGAATTCGCGGGCTGGGGTGATCCGATGGCCGATATCGGCTGGTTCTGCGCGGAATGCTGGCGCTTCGCACGGCGCGATCTGGAGGCGGGCGGGATCGCGGGGCGCGGGCCATTCTACGCAGGTTACGAGGCCGAAAGCGGGCGGCGGATCGACCCTGCGCGCGTGGCCTGGTGGGAGGTGATGGCGCATATCCGCTGGGCGGTCATCGCGCTGCAGCAGGAGGCGCGGCACATCAGCGGGCAGGAACGCGCGCTGCATCTGCAACTGACGGGCCGCATCGCCGACACGCTGGAGTGGTCGGTTCTGCGCATGACCGCGCCGGGTGGGTTCGGGCCATGAGCCATGCTGCACTGACCCCGCGTGGTCTCGACCTTCTGGAGCAAGCGGCAACCGAATTGCGCGACGCGCTGGCACCGGCGCTGTCCGGGTCCGCCCGCTATCAGGCGCTGCTGGCGGCCAATGCCATCGCCACCGCCGCGCGCGAGGCCCGCGCCGCTCCGCATCTGGCCGCCGCCGAGGCGGCGCTGGCGGATGTGGACACCGCCGCGATCCGCGATGGTGCGCATGACCACGACGCGGGTCTGCACGCCCGCCTGCAGGCGCGTGCCGCAATCCGCGCCTGGATCGCCGACCCGCGCAGTCTGAGCGCCACGGAGCGCACCGATCACTTGCCGGAGGAATTGCGTGACACCTGATCTTGCGCAGCGGTTATCGCTCAAGGGCAAGGTGGCGCTGGTCACCGGCGCCTCGGGCACGCTGGGGGCGCGGTTTGCCGAAACGCTGGCGGGCGCCGGGGCGGCGGTGGTGCTGGCGGCGCGGCGGACGCAGGCCATGGCGCCGTTGCGCGACCGGCTGGCGGCGGGCGGCGCGCGGGCCATGGTGGTGGCGCTGGACGTGACCGACCCGGAGGCGGTGGCGGCGGCATTCGACGCCGCCGAGGCCGGCCTCGGCCCGGTGGACCTGCTGGTCAACAACAGCGGCATCGCCGAGCCCGGCGCGGCGCTGGAGCAGTCCGAGGCCGACTGGGCGCGCATCTTCGCCGTCAATCTGGACGGTGCGCGGCGGATGGCGGTGGCGGCCGCGCGGCGCATGGTGGCGCGCGGGCAGGGCGGGGCGGTGGTCAACGTGGCCTCGATCCTGGGGCTGCGGCAGGGGGCGGGGGTCAGCGCCTATGCCACCACCAAGGCGGCGCTGATCCAGATGACGCAGCAACATGCGCTGGAATGGGCGCGCCACGGCATCCGCGTGAACGCGCTGGCACCAGGGTATATCGAGACCGATCTGAACCGCGATTTCTTCGCCGGTTCGCACGGGCAGGCGATGATCCGGCGCATCCCCCAGCGCCGTCTTGGCCTGCCGCAGGATCTTGACGGCCCGCTGCTCTTGCTGGCCTCGGACGCGGGGGCGTTCATGACCGGGTCGGTGGTGGTCGCGGAAGGCGGGCATCTGACCAGCCCGCTCTGAGCGTCGTCAGAGGGGGCAATGGGGCTCTCCCGCCCGTCTTCGCCCCTTGGCAGGGGCTCATCCCGTTGGGCCGGGCGCGCGCTGCGCGCGCGCGACGCATCTGCCTTGCGGGCGGGCGGGTTCCGCAGGGCCGGTGGTCAGGCCGCGCCGTTGCGGTTCACGGGTTCGATCAGGGTGCCATCGCGGTCTGCGGCCAGCAGCGCCTTCTCGGCGCCGGTCACGTGATCGGCGGCCAGTTGCGCGGCGCGTTCCGGGTCCCCGGCCAGAACGCCGTCGATGATCTCGCGGTGCTGGCCCCAGACCACCGGGCCGCGCGCGGCATGGGTCAGCACACCCACCATCACGCGCAACAGGAAGTTCCAGTGCGATTCTGCGGTGGGACCGATCAGCGGATTGCCCGACATCTCGTAGAGCAGGGCGTGAAACGCTGCGTCATGCCGGACGGCGGTGGCGGCATCTCCGGCCTTCAGCTCGGCCTCGCCCAGCGCCAGCACGGCGTCGCTGCGCGCGCGCAGGTCGGCCCGGAAGGCGGGGTCTTGCCGCGCGCGTTCAGCGGCCAGCCGCGCCGCCAACTGGTCCAGCACCATCCGGATCTGGTAGTGATAGGCCATTTTCGTGGGGTCGATCGGCGCCACGCAAAGCCCGCGCCCGCCGCGCTCCAGAAGCAGTCCGTCGTTCTTGAGCAGGGCGAGCGCCTGCTGCACGGGCTGACGCGATACCCCGAGCTTCTGGGCGATCTCTTCCTGCACGATGGGGGTTCCGGGGGCAAGCTTGCAGTCGCGGATGCTGTCGCGCAATGCGGCATAGACCTGTTCGCTGCGGCTTGTCGCGGGTTCGAGGCGGCGCAATACGAGATCCCTCTGGCGGTGAGTGCCTGATCTTCGACGTTCCACGGGGCCTTTGCAAGTGCGTCCTGAGGGCGCCGGGCCGGCGGGTCTGGACCCCTACGCGCCCGTCCGGGCGTGGCCTGCCCGGTGCGGCTTCTGGAGGGAGACGCACCGATGGCCGGATGCAGCTGGCGTCCTTGACGCGGTCGCCGAACACCTTGCTTGCGGGCCGGTCGCGCCCCATGTCCGGCCCCGCAACGCCCCCGCCGGGCGGCGGGAGCCGATCGCGGCTTGATCGCTCGGCACGCGCTTGGGTTGGTGGCTTGGCGGCGGGCAGGGCGTGCCTTGGACATGCCTCGGGCCGCGTGGATCCGTGAGGTGCCTCCTTCACGGCCCGAGGTGTGCGCCACGCCCCGGCGGCCACTGTGTTCGGAAAAACACAAATCACAACTAAATCATTTGTAACTGTCTGATTAGCTACCGAAAGCATCTACAACTATCGTATCTTCACTCGAATGGCATCTGATCCGCGTAAAAGTTCAAGCGTATCAGGTGCTTGATAGCGTGCCTGCAGCACAGTGCATATTTCTGGAAGAGAGGGATGAGGGGATGAAGGTGGCAAGAATGGCAACGGGATCGGCCGCGGGGTCGGCCAGTTCGCACGCGCGCGGCGCAAGGATCGGCGCGCTGCGGCGGACGACCGCGTATGTTGCGCCGGCTCTGGCACTGGCCGCGGTGTCGGTGCTGATGATGGCGCCGGTCACCGGCGGCGCCGAAACGATCGCCGGGGCCGAGACGACGACGCAGGTCGTCGCCCTGAACGCCAACCTGACGATCACCCCAACCGGCAGCGTGATCGTGACCGCCCCGGATACGGCCCGTGCGGTTTACCTTGACGGTAATTATGCAGGCACCTTCGAAAATCAGGGCACGGTCGCGGCGACGGCCGCGCCGCTGGTCGGCGGCACCGATGGTCGGGTCGAGGCGCTCTACATCTACAACACGGTCACCGGTGGCACCGTGATCAGCACCGGGTCGATCACGGCCACCGCTTCGGGCGCGCAGAATGCCCCGGGCAGTGCCGTGATGCGGGCGGATGGGATCCATTTCGACGCCGATCTGGAAAGCAACGCCCTGATGATCATCAACGGACCCGTCACCGCCACGGCGACCGGCGGGACGGGGTCCGTCACCGACGACAGCACCCTGAGCGCCCAGGCGCGCGCCAACGGCATCTATATCGGTAACGATATCCGCTGGGGCGCGACCTTCGAGGGGTCCGGCGCGGTCGACGTCAGCGCCATCGGCGGTACGGTGACGGTCGGCGACAGTGGGACGGCCCTCGCTCCTGTGGATGTCGCGCTCGGGATCTTCGTCGATGACATCTTCGACAGCGCGACGATGGACTACAGCGGCGATATCACGGTGCGCGCACAGGGCGGCACCGCCACCGCGGGTGATGGCGGAACGGCGGGCGCGTGGGCCCGGAATGCCAGCGGCATCCTTGTCGATGAAATCTTCAACAACTCCATGCTGCGCAACGCCGGGAACATCACCGTCACCGCCGAGGGCGGCACCGCGACCCGCGGCAATTCGGTCGCCAGCGCGTCGGCCTTCATCAACGATGTCTACGGCATCTACGCCGACGAAATCCGCAACCTCTCGGCGCTGGAGAACAGCGGCGATATCGTGGTTGACGTGATCGGCGGGACAGCGCAATCGTCGGGCACCGGCACGGCCGACGTTCGTATCCGCGACATCGGCGGGCTCTATGTCAACAACTATATCCAGAACAATGCGTCCCTGACCAACAGCGGCGCCGTCACGGTCGCGGTTGCCGGGGGCACGGCAACAACCAGCGGCAGCGGCGGGGCCGAGGCCGACATGCGTGATATCTTCGGCATCTATGTCGATGAAAACATCGAAAACAATTCATCGCTGGACACCAGCGGGCCGATCACGGTCACGGTCGATGGGGGGGTGGCCACCTCGAGCGATGGCCAGGCGCGCGCCTATGTCGATGACGTTGCGGGGATCTATCTTTACCACGGTGTCGAAACCGGCTCGTCGCTGACCAGTTCTGGCGCGCTGACGGTTCGTGCGCAGGCAGGCACGGCACAGGGCGGCGGTTCGGGGGGCGCGCGGGCCTATGCCGAAGACATTGCCGGCCTGTATGTCGACGGCAATATCGAGGAAGGCTCCAGCGTCACCAACAGCGGCGCGATCAGCGTTGAAGCGCTTGCCGGAGTGGCCGAAACCACAGGGTCGGGGAGCGCCGACGCCTATGTCGAGGATACCTACGGGATAGCCGTGGACAGGATCCGCGACCTTGGATCACTGAGCAACAGCGGTGACGTCACGGTCGATGCCCGGGCGGGCACCGCGCTGGCCAGTGGCTCGGGAAGCGCCTATGCCTATGTCGACGACACCTACGGCATCTATGCTCGCGACATCAGAGGTGGTTCCTCGCTCGACAACAGTGGTGACATTTCCGTTGCGGCCCGTGGGGGTGTGGCGAGTGCTGCGGAAAACGGGCGCGCCGATGCCTATGTCGAAGATATCCATGGCATTTACATCAATAGCAGCATTGAGAGCGGGTCTTCCCTGCAAAACACTGGCTCTATCACCGTCCTGGCCGATGCTGGTGAAGCGCAATCGGCGGGATCCGGCGGTGTCGATGTCTACACCTACTACGTGTCGGGCATAACCGTCGACTCCAGCCTCTATTACGCCGCGTCGTTCGACAACACCGGCAACATCAGTGTGACCGCGCTGGCAGGCACAGGTGTCTCGGCGGAAAGCTACGTCTATGCCACAACCGAATACACCTACGGCATACTGGTCGACGGTTATCTGGAATACGGCTCGTCGCTGACCAACACCGGCGATATCGCCGTCCGGGCACAGGGGGGCAGCGCCACGTCGGGCGGCTCGGGCGGGGCCTACAGCTATGCCGACGACACCTATGGCATCATGATCTACCGTGACATCGAGGATGGCGGAACCTTTGCCAACACCGGCCTGATCACGGTGGACGCCATCGCAGGCAGCGCCGAAGCGTCCGGCACCGGATCGGCAGACGCCTATGTCGATGACGTCGCCGGCATCTGGGTCGAGGATATCGAATACGGTGCCACCTTCGACAACAGCGGCGATATCCGCGTCATGGCCGAGGGCGGCACGGCCATCTCGCCCGAGCGCTGGGCCTATGGCTCGGTCGAGGAAGTCTACGGCATCTACACCGAGGACATCGACAGTGCGTTTTTCGACAACAGCGGAACCATCACTGTCACGGCGCTGGGCGGCCTGGCGCAAAGCGGCGCCAACTTTAGTGCCTATTCCTATGTCAGATATATCGGCGGGCTGTTCGTATACGGCGATATCGAGGACGGCTCACGTTTCACCAACAGCGGGGATATCACCGTGCGCGCCGAAGCCGGTCAGGCGGAAGGCGGTCCGGCCGGCAGCGGTCTTGCGTATGCCGACGACATCTATGGCCTCTATATCTACGAGGTGGAGGACGGCTCCAGCGTCAGCAACACCGGCACCATTGACGTGGTGGCCCGCGGCGGCATGGCCACCGGCGGCGGGAGCGCGTCGGCAGAGTCCTACGTCTCGGACATCGGTGGGCTGTGGGTCGATTCGCATTTCGAATATGGCGCGACCCTCGACAACACCGGCGCCATCACCGTGCTGGCCGAGGCAGGAACCGCCAGCATCGGCAACAACGGAGCGGCCTACGGGTATGCCGAAAACGTCCACGGCCTCTGGCTCTACGAAGCCGTTGAAGGTGCGACCATGCGGAACTCCGGCGCCATCGATGTGACGGCACGGGCGGGTTCCGCAACCTCGGGCAGCAGCGGCTGGAGCAACGCCGGGCTGGACATGGCATCCGGCATCTACATCGACCGCCGGATCTCTGACGGTTCGGTGGTCGAAAACTCCGGCGCCATCAGCCTGCTGGGGCAGGGCGGCACCGCAATCGCCGGGGACGGCGGCGACGCCATCGCCATCGCCGATGCGGGTGGGGTCGTCGGACTGTTTGCCGATGATGATCTCAGGCACGGAGCGCGGCTGACCAATACCGGCGCCATCACCGTGACCGTCCAGGGCGGTGTCGCCGAGGTGGGCGATTTCGGCACCGCGCGCGCCTCGGCCGTCGAGACCGCCGGTTTGGCGATCCTCGAGGACATTCGTGATGGCGCGCGCCTGGAGAACAGCGGCAATGTGACCGTCACCGCCACGGGTGGCACCGCGACCGCCGGGGCGGGTGGGTCCGCCACGGCGATGGCCGAGGCGTTCGGCATGGTCGCCGGGAGCGTCGGGTGGGGCGCCGTGTTCGACAACAGCGGTGACGTGACCGTCACGGCCACCGGCGGGACGGCTAGCGCTGCTGGCGGCCTGATCCCCTATGCATCGCTAGGCGAGGTCTCCATGATGCCCGCTGAAGTCCCCATTGCTGACAGCAACGCCGAAGCCTTTGCCGTCGGCCTTGAATTCGATGGCGATATTGCGGGTTCGGTCACCAACTCCGGCACGCTGACTGTCAGCGCCACCGGCGGGTCTGCCAGCTTCGCGGATGTGGGCGCAGCGGGGATCGTGGTCGGCGGCACCGTTTCCGGCAACTCGCTGATCAACACCGGCGATATCATCGTCAGGGCCCGCGCGATGGGGCCGGACGTGGAAGCCGAGGCGGCCGCGATCTACATCGAAGGCGATGTCGGCGGGCTGGTCAGCAACAGCGGGCGGCTTGATGTCGGCGTCATAGCCGAAGACGGGCATGCCAGCGCCGGCGGTATCCAGGTCGAGGGCAGCGTGACCTCTGATGGCCGGATCATCAACACCGGCGCGCCGATCATGGTCAGCGCCGAAGGCACGGGCGGCCGCGCGGGTGGTATCGTCGTCGAAGGCGCCATGGACGGCCATGTGTTCAACGACAGTGCGATCATCGTCACCCACTCCAGCGTCAATCCCTATGCCATCTACTTCGGCGGCGGCAGCGGGTTGCTGGAGCTTGAGGCCCCGGCCTTCATCGCGGGCGCGATGGCGGTGTCCGACCACGAGGTCCAGCTGACTTCGGGGCGGTCGCATTCGGTGCACTGGACCTTCTCGGCGGGGGATGCGGATTTCACCACGATCGAGGGGGATGGCGTGCCGTGGTTCATTCCTGACCCGGGCAACGGGGCGCGCGAATTCGCGACCTTCGACGCCACCGGCCACGCCGCGCTGACGCAGGAAATTGCCGGGGTCGCGCAGGTCGGCCTGGCGGATATGCGCTCCAACCTTGGCCTGGCGCTGGGCAGCACGGCGGTGGAGACCGCGCGCGGGCATACCGACGCCCACGGCAACGTCTGGTGGGGCAGCGGCGCCTTCGAATCGCTGTCGTTCTCGGGCACCGGCACCTCGCTCGATCACGATGTGCAGGTTCTTGGCGGCACTGTCGGGCTTGCCCGCAGCACCGATCAGGGTATCGCTTTCGCCGGTATGGCAGGGGTGACGCAGACCCGCTCCAGCGCCGACGGGCCGTTCAGCGGCGCGCAGTCGAACCGCAGCACCGGCTTCTTCGGGGCCGGGGGTGTCGGGGCGCATCTGGACGGGTTGCGGGTCGACGCGAGCGTGCGTTTCGGTCAGCAGCGTCACAGCTTCGAGCGGGTGGTGAACAACAACCTGATCGCGGGCGGCGTCGAACACGCAACGGCGTCGTTCAACAGCCGGTGGTTCGGGGTCGCGGGCCGGGTGGCCCATGATCTCGACATGGGCAACGGGCTCACGGTGACCCCCTCGTTCGCGGCCAGCTACGCGACTGGCCGGGTCGACGGCTACACCGAGAGC
>LFIK01004493.1_pt1 | contig 11308 bp, 14 predicted proteins | sample 643401 | NCBI WGS metagenome assembly LFIK01 (sample SAMN03777447, study PRJNA286221) | soda lake metagenome | biome: soda lake; feature: Kulunda steppe; material: water; isolation source: sample T5-Br brine of Lake Tanatar-5 | place: Russia: Kulunda steppe | collected 2010-07
TCGTGTACGGGCCACCCTGAGGAGTGGGCCATCCTCCTCAGTGCGGGGTCGTTTGAAAAACCCATAATGGCCCAAACTTAACTGCCCCGGAGGAGGGTGGGGGTCAATCATGGGCGTTTCAGAACATGTGGGTTTTCGCGAGGCCCATCTAAACTTAATTGTTTCGAATTTTATTTTCGCGGCCGCCCTCCATAATTATTTATCTATTTATTTATTTATTTATTAAGTCGCAACATTTCAAAGTTAGTACGGTAAACACTTGTATAACACCTATATAACACCCATCAACACCTGTATATCACCATGGTATATCACCTTTATTATGCCTATTACATCCATATAACACCTTAGCAACAACTGTATAACATCCATGTAACACATTACAGAGGGGGTTGACTAAGGCCCAAAATGGGTATGGTTTTGGCATGATCCTAGGGTATGGTCTTTGTGACGGGCACCTTTCAAATTCATCGCGAAATGGTAGCCCTGGTTGCAAGCTGTCCACAGCACCTGAATCTGAGAGGTGCCTGTCACGGAGACCGTGCCTAACTGGCCGCGGCGTGAATACCACTTTTCACAGTCAAATGTTCACACCAAATGTTCACACCAGATCACCCACTCCACCACATTACATGATTTCTTTTTGTGTTTTTGTGTTTTGTGTTCTTGTAATATAACACACAATTGCAAAAGAATTGGATTGAAATTCAACTTGTACCTTGAAAAATCCAGCAAATGGGTGCCAAAATGGGTCAAAAATCGACCCCCTCCAAACCTGGGTTTCAGCATCCAATATTAATTGGCAACATACCATAGTGCTCTTTTGATCTTGTGACTCCTTTATCTTGCGAGATTTCAAAATAATTACTTATGATTGATTTATTTACAAGTATTGAGGGGTTGGGAGGCCTCTGGCCTAAGCCCATATTTGCGAACTTCACGTTATTGTGTCCACATTCATTCCCTATTTGTCTGGTACACGTGTGCCCACTCCCCGTCTTCCATTTCTTCATTAGAGGATCTTGAGGAGGTCTCTGACTCCAGCTTCTCCAGCTTTTCCTGAGCCCTCTTCCACCCCCTGCCCCTGCTCCTGCCCCTGCCTCTGCCCCTGCCCTTCCCACCCTTTCCAAACCACTTTGCCATGCTCAGTGCAGAAGTTCCTTTTCTCACTCATTGGCTCGGGAATGGTGAGGCCCATAGATGCACGTGCACATGCCCTCTTCCCCGCACCGCCAACCTGAGCCATACCCGCTGCTGCTTGTCCCATTCAGCTGCTTTCTCTACCTCTGCTGCTGCTCTGCCGAGAAGTGCAGGCGCAAGCTCACATGCACCTGATGGCTGGGCAGCCACAAGGGCAGCAGCTGTACCCACACCACACGCTTGTCTTTCATGAATGATGAAGCAGGCCTCTCTAGCCTTGGCCTACCCACAGGCCTGGGCAGAGCAGGAGGGGGTCTGGCTGCAGTGGCAGCAGCAAGCACCCTCTAACGCTCAGCAACTCTCTGAGCCAGGGTGGGGTCCTGACGGATATGTAGCTCCGCAGGCTGCCCGTCACCCTCTGAGTGCTTCTGTTTTGAACAACCCACATCCATAAGTGTCCTTTGCCCGTTGGGGGCGTGGTGGTCAAGGGGGGGGGCCCGTGCAGGTCAGTGGCTAAACTACCATACCTTGCGAGCTCTATAAAAAGATATTTGGTTTTCTCCTGGCAGGTTGTGAGCGCGTGCTGGAATGAATTAACTAATCGCAAGATCCCTTGGAGCATTTTGGTAATAAAAGTATACTGGTGGGGTTCTGGGAGTTCAAGGAGGTCTGATGGGCTCGTGGTGAGGGCGCACGTGCACTATCTATGCCAAAATAGTCCAAGAGCAGAGGCTGAGCACCCACCCAAGCCACCAGGGTCGTCTTCTTCACCCCAACTTTTGCCAGCAGCCTAGTTTTATGATAAAAGTTAAATTTACTTCAAAAGAGGATCATGCCCGGACTTATGCTCAGTCGCCCCCTTCTGATATAATATAATATAATATAAAACCCGTAGATGAAGTTAATCAACACTTATACACAATATGATATAATATAACACCTGCAAGGCTGCCTCGCACCCCACGACTCACCTACGCAGCTCCCCAGATGGGCTCTGCTTTGGGAAGAGCAGGCGTGCGTGCAAGGGAAGGAGATCTGCCGTGCCCAGGCTGTCAGGTTGCGGCTCCGGGTGTTGTGCCTGCGTGCCGCATGATAAGTATGGTGCCTGCCATGCAACACACCAGGCGGTGATAGAGCTCACTGCCAGCTTGAATGGCAGCCTGACAGCAAACAAGAACTAGACAAAAACTTTATGCTGAGCATCCCCCAACAAACAGTTTTATGGCAAGCAGCTTGTCGGCAGGCGTTTACATGAATGCCCAACAGCCTATCTCCAGGCATGACATGGCACGCAGCTTCCAGGACAAAAGCAGCTTCCAGGACAAAAGCAGCTTGGTGGAAAGTAGCTTAAGAGATATCTACATCTTCAGCATGCAATGCAAGACGCACATAAAATTGGCAGCCAGCAGCAACAGCTAAGCAAACAGCACCAAAGGCGTGAACAAGTGTGTGATCTCATGATGCCGGGCAATCTTACTGCATATCTTTGATAAAACAAAGGCGCTTGGTTAATTGATCCCCTTGAAAATATAGAGCTTTGGCATTTTAACAAGTAAGAGTCAATGTGTTCAAAGCAGCCTCTGCAATCTTATGACAGCTCTCAAACCCTCCCTGCTATGCGCACTGTTCATCCTCACTTTTAGCAGTTAAGGACTGTCCTGTGCATGTACCGCACACCCTTGCCCCAATTTCAAGAAGCGTTCCTCCTGCAATTTTCCTCCCTTGTTCCACACCTGTGCACTGCCGCTTGCAAATGGTGTTCCTTCAGGCGGCGTACTGGCCGAGCACAAGTTGGTTGCACGTGGCTGGAGAGCAGGCGTACTGCTTGCTGGCAAAGCTGAAATCTTTGGGGCTGGAACTTGCTGCATTTTATTGCCCATGCGCGCCTGCTGTGCTGGAGGCTGGCCTGCAAGGCCTGCAGCTCTGGAAGTGACTTGCTCTGGTTGCGTGGCTGTGGCTAAAACTGGCTCTGCTTGACACGCTGTGTTGGGCTGTCCTGCAGTGCCAGCGCCGGGCACAGCACGCAGCGGAGGTGCGGCTGTGGCTGTGGCCGTGGCTGGTGCAGCGGCCACGGAGGGCTGCCCTGCCTGCTGAACTCTTCTTGAGTTGGCAGGCAGGGGTTGTGTGACCGCTGCAACTTGTGCAGCAGCAGGAGCAGCCGCAGCTGCTGCAGCATCTGCTTGCGGCAGGGCTGCCTTTGAGGCAGCTTTGGCGCCCTGCTGCTCATGATGCACGAGCTGCTCAGCCTGGGCCGCCTGCTTAGCCATAGCTCCCTCAAGTGCTTGCATGTCTAGGCACACGCACACCGAGTCCGGCAAATTTCTGACTTTGATGATGTTGCGAGGGTCATCTGCCAACAAGCGCTGCGCAGCATAACAGAGGCATGATGGGCTTGTGCGCAGTGCTGTAATGGCACAGTAAGCACATGCACAATGTTGTGTGGACAGCGTAAGCATGACAAAACAGGAAGCTTGAGGCCAACACGCATGGCATTGCAAAGACACCAAGGGCGCAAAGGTATTGTCAAACCAATCTAGTTCAATTGGTTCAGGTTCTTGTTCAATTAAAAGGAGTGTGTGCTTTTTGAGTTCCAGGACTTGTTGTATACAAGGTTTGTTGTACACAAGAAGAAGAAGAAAATAAGAGCAGGGGCCTTGCTCTGGTGCGCTTCCATTGACTGCACACGGCCTGGGGGGCAAGGGGTGGAGCAAGCCTGGCCCTCAGCCTGCATGGCCCCCAACAGACCCAGCTGTTTGTCTAGTGCGCACAAATTGCCTGTTGTGATGCGCCTGCATTTGCATAGCCATGTGCGGTGGGTCAGGGTTTGCTCCGATGTGAGTAAAGGGTCTGTCAAACAAAGAGGCAACACTTTCGCTAAGCTGTGCCACACACAGCTGGCACACCACAATCTGCAGCTCACCTCTATTGAAGGCTCAAGCCTGACTTTGATATCGAGGAGATCTGGGTTCCATGCCTTCATGTTCACCACCTTCATAAAAGAATCCTGGGCCGCATTCCAAAGGTGTTGCTCCAACTGCAAAGCATGTGCGCATGCACGTGCGCGCATGCGTGTGTATCTATGTGTGAAAGAATGTGTGCATGTGGGTGTATGTGCATGCATGTGGGTGCGCGTGCACGTGATGAGTGTGCTGGTCTGTATGCAATGCTGCCTTGAGGAAACGAGCACAAGATGGTTGAGGCACTACATTGTTGACGGTCAATTTAGAGCTTGAACACAACATTGTCGCAAGAAAACCATCCCATGATCAGGCGGTTTGCATTCAGGGCTTGGGGGAAGCCAGTGGCATCCTTTTGCATGAGTCACCCGTTGACAGAGTCAGAGGGAGAGGCACGCTCTGAAGCAGGAAGCTTGTCACATGCCAGGTTATACAGGTGTGTCTGTATGTGGTCGGAGTACTTTCACATTTCACAGCATCGCACAGGCACACATCAGCTATCGAGCCAGCACACATGAACATAATGGCCATGTGATGATGGGCAGCCCAGCCAGCTACGGCTTGAGCAAGCCTAGCATGCATTGTTGTTTTGGTTGCTTGTCGCACGCAATGCGGGGCGTGCGGTGCAACTACAGGGGGCGCCTGCTTGCAGTGCGCAACATTGCAGGGGCAGAACGACCTCGTGCGAGCACGGCTCGGGACGCCACACCTGCCTCGTCCCGCTTGCCTGTGTCAACAAAACACCACCGCAGGCAAATCTGGCACCAAATCATGTGGAGGGCACTGGATTGGGCGGCAACAGGGACATGCTGGGTGTGAGCCATCTTCCCGGGTGCACCATTTGCTAAGCCTCGACGACCACCCAAACGCGTGCGGAATACTTTTCTTCGGTATCATCGTCGAATGACACAAAGTCATGCTCGCATTAGCTTGGCTCCCCTGGAAAGGCCAATGGCCAATTACGAGAACCATTTGGCCCCATTTGGTTCTGACAAGGCATCAGTACAAAACACACATACTTGCATCAACAAAGTTGCGGGGCACAGGAGGCTACACTTCTCCCTATGCACCTCCTTTAGGCAGCGCATGCACATGTAGCCTCTTGTACCGACAGCACCCTTGGAGTAATGGTGCCAGCTCAAACCACACTCGGAATGTACAGAAAGAGTACAAAAAGAGACGAATCGTGCGCAAGCGATGTAAGTGGCAGCCCGCACCTGTGCTGCGGAAGCTGAGTAGGGACCCAAGGGACCTCCTGCCTTGCGCATTACGTACAAGTAGGTGAGGGTGAATCTGCATTTGGCAGGTGCAAGGCGAGGTGGCATGTGGTGGCATGCAACTGAAGTCGGCTTGCGTGCGTGCGCAGCTGCTGCGGCCTCGGCAGGCACAGGGGGGGAATGACACTTCCTGGGCGTGGTGGGCCGGAATATATGAAGACTCACGGGAGGAGAAGGTGCATTTGATTCGACATTTTTATGGTGGGGCGTCCAGGAGGGTCCATAAATGCTGACCAGTTGCGCATAGTGGTGCGTCCAGGAGGGTCCATAAATGCTGACCAGTGCGCATCTACGCAGCTGTGCATCAGGGCTCGAGGTGCGAGGGTGCATTGCACACAAGGGTGCTTAATGATCTCACACGATGCGCATGCCGGCACACACTGATGACACACAGGCATCCTGGCAGCATTCCAGGCGGTCATTCCAGGCAGTTGGAGGCGGTCCAGGCGGCAAAGCCTTGCAATAAAGGGCACATATGCTGGAAAAATGTAACAGAGGGTGCCCACCTAGCAGCACAGCGGGGGCGGCGGCATCAACCAGACAAGCGCTCTGCGCACCCACTGCAACAATGGGCACGCCATGCAGCAAACGACGCAGCATGCATCCGCTGCAGCACTGGACCATCATCTTAAAGCAGGCTCATGCATGGGCGTGTTGGGTGCAGACCGCGTAAACAAGGCGGCCTTACCACATGAACAAGAGCTCCAGGCACATAGCAGCATGCAGCTTGCATATGTTTTTTACATGCAGGCAGCTTGGCACCTCGCATGTTCCTGGTAGGCTGCAACAGGATGGCAGGCAAGGCATGCTCCTACGTGCAGCCACTGAGCCAAGCAGCAGCATCCTCTCAGAGACTGCGAGGCAGTGCAATGAGCCACACAAGGCAGGAAAGACGCAAGGGCAGTGCAACGAGCCTCAAAAGGCAGGGAAGACAGAAAGGCAGTGCAATCACAGCTCGGGATTGGCCATGCAATGCGTTCCACAATGCGAGGAGCCGCAAAAGGGATAGCTGGTCACACTCTGCTTGTGACGAGCACATCAAGCAGCATTGCAGGCATGCTCAAGATTAGTTTGTGCAAACCAGCGTCTTTGCAGCGCGGACGCCTGCCATGGCATGTTGAAACTGTCCAAAAAACAAAGGTTCCAGGTCGTAGAGCACCTCGGACCCTTGGGTCTCTTGAGCCCCTTATGTGGTAAAGGCAAAGCCTGTGCACAGCCAGATAATCAGCAGCATGTATGCAAGGCTTTCCAACAGCGCACCTGCGCAGCGTGACGCCTGGGGTGTCGCTCCGGTACAGCAGGCGCGCATGGGAGGCAAAAAGCCTGGCTTGCTGCAGCTTTGTGGACAGCGTGGCCTGCAAGCACGTCCAGAGACAGTAAAGGCTCTGGCTTTAAGGCAGTGCTGGCTAGTGCACAAGGAGTCCATCAGGCCAGGCAGACGCAGCCTGCTCTATCTCACAATCAGCTGGGTCAGCCAGCCTGCTCTGCCCCACAATGAGCTAAGTTACCCAGGATGCTCTGTTCCATCATAAGCCAGGTCAGCCAGCCTGCTTTGCCCAGTAATCGGCCAGGTCGGCCAGCCTGCTCTGCCCAGTAATCAGCTAGGTCAGCTAGCCTGCTCTGCCCAAAAATCAGCCAGATCAGCCAGCCTGCTCTGCCCAGTAATCAGCCAGGTCTGAGATTCTGAGATTCTTGCTGAATACAGGAGGCGCCAGCCGCCAGGCGCGGCAGCAACTCACTCACCCCTGCTCCTTGCTGCGCCTGCCCACTGGTGCCTGCTGCTGGGGCTGCTCCAGCCGCGCCCGCTGCCGGTGCTGTGGAAGCAACAGCAGCAGCGGCAGCTGCGCTGCTTGCTTGTTGCCCTTTGGCTGCTGCACTGGCGTCTGCCGCATGCTTGTTGCTTGCAGTGCCAGGCGTGGGATGTGGGGTCGCCAGCGTGCTTACACCGGTACCAGTGGAGGGTGATGGGGCGGCAAGAGGATGAGCCTGAGCAGCACCAGGTCGCTGCAGGGTTGCTACACCTTTGTTTGCATTTGCAGGTAGCTCCGGTGCGCGTGCACTGCTTGTTTGTGCGGCTGATGCATGGTTTTGTTTGAGGGGGGATGCTGGTGCCGGCTGCGTCTGGCCAGCCGCAGTGGCCGTGCATGCAGCCTGCTGCGCCGGAGGTTGCACCTGGCCTGCAGGGCGTGTGGCGCCGGCTGTCGCTCTGCTAGGTGGCGCAGCTGGCACTGCTGTGGCTGCTTCTGGTGCTGCTTGGCGTGCTGGGCTGGGCTGTCCTGCAGTGCTGGCCCCGGGCACAGCACGCAGCGGAGGAGCGGCAGCAGCAGCGGCAGGAGCACACAGTGATGGGACGGCACACGGTGATGGGACGGCAGCAGAGGCTTCTCGCTTGCGCAGCTCCTCCCGGATGATTTGCTTCACTTGGCTGGACTGCTGTTTCAGGATGGGCTTCATCACGTCCATGTTCAGGCGCAGGAATGCCCCGGAGGGCTCTGGGACAATGCAGAAGCCTTTGTGAGGGTCTGCATTCAGCAGCGCCTGCATGGGTTGGTGCACGCACGTCCATACACAATCAAAGGCCGTTGCACGTGCGTCCGCATCATCAGTTGGTACAGGTGCATCGGCTACCTGGCTTGGTGCATGTGCATCCGCTGCATGGGTCGGTGCAGGTGCATCCCCCGTGCGGGCTGGTGCTCACGCATCTGCTGCATGGATGAGTGCAGGATGAGTGCAGGATGAGTGCATGCGTGTCCACAAACCAGTGCTTGAGCCACAGTCACACAGAGGGGGCCATGGGGCCGCCCTGGACCTTTGACCCTGGAGTTGCGACCCTGGAGATGCGATCTTTGAGCTTCCACCCTAGCTCTTCCACCCTGGCGCTGTGACCCTTGGCGCCTTGACACTGGGTACCCTGACCCAAACTTCGAATCCATGAGCTTTGTGGCCCTCCGCGCCTACCTGGAGCTTTGATTTTGACTGGCCGCTCCACCTCTTCAATGCCGCATACTCCCCTTTGGCCTCTCTTGTCAGATAGCTCCCCAACTGCGCACAGACAGGAGGGCACGGCCGCCTCTTTTGGCTGCGCACAGCACCAGGCAGTGGGAGGCACTTGGGCCACATGCAACCTGCTGCTGCGCCTGCAGCAAGGAGACCTGGGGGAGCCAAAGCTGCGGCGGCGGTGCGCACGCACAAGGTGCAGTGCCACAAGCATGTGTTTTGCACTGTTGTCAGAACCAAATGGAGTGCAGGGGAGGGGACAGAGCAACAGTGGCTGGCGGGTGAGGGCGTAGTCAAGGGGCTGTGCGCGTATGCAAGCACACGCAATAGTCCGCCATTGCGCCGTGCTTGCATCATAGGCTAGGGGTGTGCGCCCCTTTCCCTCCCTCCTCCCTCCCCCCTCCCCGGCGTGCGCCTGCATCATTTTCTTTTGAATCCGCGCCTAAGACGCACTTGCCCGCCTTGCTGCCTCCTCCTCTGCCTCTCCTCCCCTTCTGCCTTCCATCTTCCGCTCTCCCTCTGTCTCCTCCCATGTGCTGCACGGGCGTGCGCTCCCTGCTGTGCTGCAAGAAAGCAGCATGCAGGCGGGCGTGCTGCCTAAAGCGCCACGAACGGGCTGCACTCATCGATGTGCCCTCCCTACCGTGCCGCACACAGGTGGCACACACACACGTGCACACACACACACGCACACACACACTGGTTTTCATCGCATGTGCAACAGGCAGCCCCTGCCACTGCCTCTTGTATCCTCACCTTTGACCCATCCTCGGAGCGCGGACCTGCTGCACTGTGGGACTTGTACAGGTAAATAAAGACACGCCTGCAGCGGCAAGGTTAACACCAAAGGCACTGCGAGCATTCAAAAAGAGGCGTAAGCCCGCAGGGCAGAGGCAAGGCACACACATCGCGCACCCTCTGCATGCACACAATGTGGCTGTACTGAGCCAAGAGCACACCACCTGCAGGAACCAAGTTTTGGGGGCCCTCAAGAGCTGTCATTGGGCCGACATGGCATGTTAATGCTCTTAACAGCCAAGGCAGCTGGGCAGACCACGCCCACTTCACACAGCCAAGCACCAGGTCTTCTTCACTCACCCAAGCGCCACACCCACTTCCCGCAGGCACGCGCCATGCCCACTTTGCGCAGGCATGCACCACGCCCACTTCACGCAGGCACGCCCCACACCCGCTCCACACAACCAAGCGCCACGCCCAATTTGAGCAAGCACGCGCCACACCCACTTCACACAGCCAAGCGCCACACCCACTTCACGCAACCAAGCCCCACGCCCACTACACACAACCAAGCGCCACACCCACTACACACAACCAAGCGCCACACCCACTACACACAACCAAGTGCCATGCCCACTTCACGCAGCGGAGCGCACCTGAGCAGTATGTGGTGCACGCAATTATCTTGCCGGTACAGCAGGCGCGCATGGGCTGCAAGGAGGTCCTCCCGGGCTTGCTGCTTGCGCGCCAGGTCCTACGTGCGGGCACAGCAGGGCCAAGGCATGGGCAGCGCGCCTGCCATGGCCCACTTAGGCACAGCAGCAGCTCCTGCAGCGTCCCCTAAGCATCCCCCGCAGCGGCAGCTGACACACAGCACGTTCTCCAGCATTTCACGCCAGCCGCATCAGCAATTTCAGCCATGGCCTGGCGCACCCCCCTCATGCCCTGCACGCCACGCCCTGCATGCTTTGGCGCTGCGTCCCCACAACCTACGCGCTGCATCTCAACACCAGATGCGCGGTATCCCCACACAATATGCGCTGCGCCCCCACACCATATGCGCTGCATCCCCAAACAATGTGCACTGCGCCCAACAGACCCACTGCTGCGTACTAGCTTGCAAGTGACACATGAGCTGCGTGTGCAAAAGAATGAAAACAAGGAAATGGCAGCAGCTGCGACAGCAGCTGCCAGGGCAGGGCTGACCCCCTTTGACCGGCAGCTACATGTATTGCTCACATGGCCTTGCAAGCACCTGCTTTGCAAGGCATCGCAATCCAGGGGTGTAGCAGGGTGCGCTGCATGCACAAGCCTTCAATCACGACCCATGATGTAGGCAGCGCATGGGGTGACGTGAGCAGGTAGTGATTTCCAGGTATTTTGCAGACAGACAGATAGTCACACCGGTGTTGCGCAGACACAATCAGACTTGGATGCGTGGGCCACAGGGCGGCATACAGACGGATGGTTGAGTTGTGATGTGCCCTTTGATGCGGGCCCTGCGCACAACAGCAACTATCTGCATCAGAGGCGGTTTTGAGACCTGGCAAGAGTTAAGGATGTGAGTCTCATGGCATGGATCCGGAGGTTACTGGTGGTGAGGGACCTGGAGGGGGCCTTGTTGAATGGCACTCCTGCTCAATCAAAATCCACAGCCCAGGCCCAAGGACACAGCTTGCCCACCTCCCCGCTGCCCCAAGAACCTCGGAGCCACTCCACAAGTAAAGAGCGCTGTAATTACCCCCAAACCCTCAGAGTCTCCCTGCGGTGAGGAGCACTGTACCTGCTCCCAGAACCCGGAAGCCCCACCATGGTGCCCCCAGACCCTCGGAGCCTGCCCTGGCAACAGGCAGGGCACCTCACCACAATGAGGAGCGCTGTACCAGCCGCAGTGACCCAAGGCATGCGTGGCACAGAATCCCTCGGGGCCTTGGAGCCACGCATGCCAGCAAGGCAAGGCTGCCGCCTTCCTGTCACCACCCAATACCCATGCAACGCTCAAGGCAGCAGCAGCCAAACCAGGGCGCAGCAGCAGCCAGGCCAGGGCAAGAGCCGCCAGCTGCTTGCTGTGTACTAGAGCCACCAGCCGCCAGGCGCGGCAGCAACTCACTCACCCCTGCTCCTTGCTGCGCCTGCCCACTGGTGCCTGCTGCTGGGGCTGCTCCAGCCGCGCCCGCTGCCGGTGCTGTGGAAGCAACA
>LFIK01004494.1_pt1 | contig 11308 bp, 11 predicted proteins | sample 643401 | NCBI WGS metagenome assembly LFIK01 (sample SAMN03777447, study PRJNA286221) | soda lake metagenome | biome: soda lake; feature: Kulunda steppe; material: water; isolation source: sample T5-Br brine of Lake Tanatar-5 | place: Russia: Kulunda steppe | collected 2010-07
GGGTGACAACACCGAGATGACGGTGGAGTTGATCCAGCCGATCGCGATGGATGAGGGTCTGAAGTTCGCGATTCGTGAGGGTGGCCGCACGGTTGGTGCTGGCCGCGTCACCAAGATCATCGCCTGAGACGTTGAACGGCTGTCGATCCCGGCTCCGGAACGCCTTCTCGGAAACATAGAGGCGGCGGTTCCGGACCCGGGGTCGACAGCCTCGCACGGCCCCGAACGCGACGTGGTGACCCGGACCAGCTGGGTCATCGAAAGCGGACGGGGATGAGTTTTTGACCTGTACGACCCGGATGATCTCGACGCAGCGCTCGGCCCGTGGGTCGAACGACCCGCCGGTCCCCGAACTGAAGTCAAGAGAGAAGACGACATGCCGAAGAACGACAACCGCCCCCAGGTGACGTTGGCTTGCACCGAGTGCAAGGAACGCAACTACATCACCTCCAAGCACCGCGTGAACCAGCGCGAGCGCATCGAACTGCGCAAGTTCTGCAGCCGGTGCCGCACCCACCAGGTTCACCGCGAGACGCGCTGAGGCCCGTCGTGCGCTGCCTCGACGCTGTCGATCGGGGCGGCTCGCGCCCCGACCGCCCGGCGCGTCGAGATCCATCCCGAGGAGCTGCACCGTGGCACTGAACGTCGACAAGGTGGGGACGACCTACCCGGCCTACACCTACGAGGTGTCACGCGAGAAGATCCGCGAGTACGCGGCCGCGCTCGGCGAGCAGGATCCGCGCTACTTCGCCGACGACGACACGTGTGTCGCGCCGCCGACCTTCGCCGCCTGCTTCACCATCATCAAGGGCGGCCAGGCGGCGTTCGCCGACCCGGAGCTCGGGACCCATCCCAAGCTCGTCCACGGCTCGCAGTCCTACCGGTTCGGTGACCGCCCGCTGCGACCCGGCGACGTGCTCGAGTGCACCCCGAAGATCGCCGACATCTCGGTGCGGGGCGCCAACGAGTTCATGGTCACCGAGGTCGACTGCCGGTTCGTCGACACCGGCGAGCAGGCCGTGGTCTCCGAGGCCACGATCGTGTTCCTCGGCTCGGCCCCGCAGGCCGAGGCGGCCGACGTTGAGGACGGTGACGCATGAGCGCGGACACGACCATCGAGATCGGCACCGAACTGCCGAGCATCGAACAGGAGTCGAACCTGACGACCTCGGCGATGTACGCCGGGGCCTCGGGTGACTTCAACCCGCTGCACTACGACGCGGGATTCGCCGGTCAGGTCAGCCCGACGGGCGGCATCATCGCCCACGGCATGTTCTCGATGGGGCTTGCCTCCCGGGTGCTGACCGCCTTCGCCGGCGGCCCGGAGAAGGTGCTCGAGGTCAAGGTCCGGTTCACACGCCCCTGGCCGCTGGGCACCACGGCCAGCTTCGGCGGCAAGGTCACCGCGATCGATGACGGTGTCGCGACCGTGGCTCTGACGGGCACCACCGCCGACGGCGACCGGGTCCTCAAGGGCACCGGACGCATCCGCCTCTGACGGCGGGCGCGGCGGTTCCGCGCCCGGGGTCCGCCGCGGTGGCGTGCCCACGCCGTGCGGTGTGGCCCGCACCGGTTGTCGCGGTGTCGGCAAGCGGGTTACCCTGTGCGGACGCTGCCTCCGCGTGGGGCAGCGTTCCCGTGTCGGGCGTTGGCCCCACGGCAGCGGCATCATCCGTCGGCCGCAGCTCGGCCGCCGACCTCTTGCTGCTCGTGGACGCTGATCCCGTGCGACGGACGGGAGTAGCTCAATTTGGCAGAGCACCGGTCTCCAAAACCGGCGGTTGGGGGTTCAAGTCCCTCCTCCCGTGCGACATCAACACCGCACCACCGACGGACCCGACTCGGGCCCCGCCGGATGAACTGCGACCGAACCACCCCGCGGCGTTCCGGACCGGAACGTGCAGCGGGTAGGAGTCCCACATGAGCCGCGAGTCCGACCGCCAGGGCGACAAGATCCGCCGTGAGGCGGAGAAGCAGTCGAGCGCCGCCGCCGAGCCGGCCGGCGACAGCCGTACCTCACCGCAACAGTTCTTCAAAGAGGTCCGCAGCGAACTGCGCAAGGTCGCCTGGCCGGACCGCAACGAGGTCCGGGGCTACACCATCGTCGTCCTCGTGGTCACCGCCGTGCTCGTTGCGATCATCTGGGGGATGGACTTCATCTTCCGCGAAGCCGTCATCAACACCCTGGGGTGAGCAACGTGCCCGACAACACCACCACCGAACTCGACACCGCCGACCTCGACGCCACCGACGAGGCCGCAGCGGTGCCCGAGGCGAGCGCCGAGGACCTGCCCGATTCGGGTGGGCTCGAGGCCGCACCCGTCGACGCGCTCAGCGACGACGGCCCCGATGACGAGGCCGCCGACATCGACGGGGTCGTCGCTGCCGACGAGCCCGGACTCGCTACTCCGGCCCTCGACGAGGACACGGTCGACGCCGACACGGTCGACGAGGACGCACCGAGCGACGCCACCGTCGACGCGCCCGCCGACGTCGCCACGCCCGACGAGGACGCCGACGATCTCGACGACCTGCTCGGGCTCGCCGGTGCGCCGGATGCATCCGACGCCGTCGCCCCCGCCTCGGCGGACAGCGCCCCCGACGCCGCCGCCTCGGACACCGACGCCGAGGCCAGTGCGCCGGCCCCTGCGGTTCGCCGTCGTCCCCGGTCGCTCGAGGACGTGCGCGACCAGAAGGAGCTCGGCCGACTCGCGGGCGACTGGTACGTCGTGCACACCTACTCCGGCTACGAGCAGCGGGTGAAGGACAACCTCGCCAACCGCGTCGAGGCCCTCGAGGCCGAGGACCGCGTGTACGAGGTCGTCATCCCGACCGAAGAGGTCACCGAGTACAAGAAGGGCAAGAAGACCATCTCCCAGAAGAAGTTCCTGCCCGGCTACGTGCTGGTGCGCATGGAGATGGACGACGAGGTCTGGGGCATCGTCCGGCACACACCGGCGGTCACCGGGTTCGTCGGCTCGCCGGGGACGCGGCCGGTGCCGCTGCCGCTGCGCGAGGTCGCGACCACCCTCAAGCTCCCCAAGGAGTACATCGAGGAGGTCGAGACCGAGGACGGTGCCGAGCCGGCCGTTCCGGAGAAGGTCGTCGCCGAGATCGACCTCGAGGTCGGCGAGACCGTGCGGGTCACCGGGGGACCGTTCGCGGACTTCACCGGCACCATCGCGGAGATCAACCTCGATCAGGCCAAGCTCAAGGTGCTCGTCAGCGTGTTCGGTCGTGAGACCCCGCTCGAGTTGCCGTTCGACAACGTCGCCAAGCTCTGATGGCCCGCCCGCCGGTCCGAGGCCACCTCGTGGTCGCGGGCCGACGGACCGGTCGAGTACGGCACCCAACCACCCATCGATCGTGGGAGGCCGCATCACGTCGGCCGTTCGACCACGCGAGGAGAAACACCATGGCGAAGAAGGTCGCAGGCTTCATCAAGCTGCAGATCCCGGCCGGTCAGGCGAACCCCGCCCCGCCGGTCGGGCCCGCGCTCGGTCAGCACTCCGTGAACATCATGGAGTTCTGCAAGGCGTTCAACGAGCGGACCGCCCAGATGCAGGGCGACATCGTGCCGGTGGAGATCACCGTCTACGAGGACCGGTCGTTCACCTTCATCATGAAGACGCCGCCCGCGGCGCAGCTGCTGATGAAGGCGGCCGGCATCAAGTCCGGTTCCGGTGTGCCGCACACGACCAAGGTCGGCAAGGTCAGCCGGGCGCAGGTCCAGGAGATCGCCGAGAAGAAGATGCCGGACCTCAATGCGATCGACCTCGACGGCGCGATGAAGATCATCGAGGGCACCGCCCGCTCGATGGGCATCACGGTCGACGGCTGATCGCTGTCGTTCGATGCCGTCGGGGCCGATGCCCCGACGGTCGTAGCCGACCGCTTCATCCAGGTCGGCACCACACGTTCCTAGGTGGGAGACGGGTCACCGTCGTCTGGACCACGAGGGGTTGCACACATGGCGAAGAAGGGCAAGAAGTACCGCGCAGCGCTCGAGAAGATCGATCGCGAGCGCCTCTACGGTCCGAAGGCGGGGTTCACCCTGCTCAAGGACGTCGACTCCACCAGCTACGACGCGACGATCGACTGCGCGTTCCGGCTCGGCATCGACCCGCGCAAGGCCGACCAGATGGTCCGCGGTGCCGTCGCGCTGCCGCACGGCATCGGCAAGAGCGTGTCGGTCGCCGTCGTCGCCAGTGGCGACAAGGCCACCGAGGCCCGTGAGGCCGGTGCCGACCACGTCGGCGACGACGACCTCGTCGAGCAGCTGTCCAACGGCACGTTGATCGACGAGATCGATTCGATCATCGCCACGCCGGACATGATGGGCAAGCTCGGACGTCTGGGCAAGCTGCTCGGTCCCCGTGGCCTGATGCCGAACCCGAAGTCCGGCACCGTCACCATGGACGTCGGCAAGGCCGTCTCCGAGATCAAGGCCGGCCGGGTCGAGTACCGCTCGGACCGCAACGGCAACGTCCACACCGTGCTGGGCAAGGCGTCGTTCGGCGTCGAGCAACTGGTCGAAAACTACGCGGCCATCCTCGACGAGCTCATCCGCCAGCGTCCCTCGGCGGCCAAGGGCCGGTATCTGCAGACCGTCGCGATCTCCACCTCCGCCTCGCCGAGCATCCCGCTCGACCCGGCGAAGTCGCGCGACCTGCTCGAGGACGAGGACGAGTGACGGACCGGGCCCGCGTCGTCGTCGTCTCACCCGATGAGGCGACGCGGGCACTCGTGCGCCTGACCCTGGGCGAGGACCGCTACGAGGTCGTCGACCACGGGTCGCTCGACGAGGCGGTCCGCGGCATCGCCACGGCGACGCCGCGGGTGCTGATCCTGGACCTGGCCCTGGCGGGCGACGCCCTGCCGCTGGCCCGGACGTTGCGGGAACAGCCGGAGACGGCTGACATCCGCACCCTGATCCTCGCCCATCGCGGCACGCAGGCACCGACGGAGGCTGCAGGTGTGGACGCGACCCTCGTGGTGCCGGCGACCGCGTTCGCCCTGCTGCGCAAGGTCGACGGTCTCAGCGCCGACGGATGAGCTCCGCCGGCTGAGCCCCGCAACCCCACGCACCACGTGCTGTGGGCGCGCGACACCGCGCCCGGATCGACGGACCTCCGACGGCTCGCTAACCTCGCAGACGAACCGAAGCCGAAGACCGCTGGACGTCGCTCGCTTCGGACCGATCACCTCGCCGGCCCTCGGCGAGACCGGTCCGGGCCGCCGACTGAAAGGTCGAGGCGGCGCACCACGGATCGACCCGGCCCCGCCGGATCCATCCGCGACACGCGCCCCTCGCGTCCCGCGCAGGTCGAGGACACATCACGACGTGCTGGCACGTCATCGTTGTCGTCCCCCTGCGCTGAGCGCGGGGGGACGTCGTCGTTCCCCGGGTGCCGCTCCCCTCACGGGTCCGACCGCCAGCCCAACCAACCCCACGCCGCCCATTCGCGGCCGACCACCGGAGGAAGCTGTGGCACGCCCCGAGAAGGTCGCCAAGGTCGAGGAGGTCCGTGAGGACCTCACCGGCGCTGCGGCGACGCTGCTCACGCACTACCGCGGCCTGTCCGTGACGGAGCTCGCGGAGCTGCGCGTCCGCCTGCGTGAGACCAACGCCGAGATGCGCGTCGTCAAGAACACGCTCACACGCCGTGCGGCCGCGGCTGCCGGGATCGACGGACTCGAGGAGCTGCTGGTCGGACCCACGGGTCTGATCTTCTGCGCCGAGGACCCCGTCGGCCCGGCGAAGGCGCTCAAGGCCTTCCAGAAGGACCACCCGGAGCTCATCGTCCGCGGTGGCTACCTCGACGGTGAGGTCCTGGACGAAGCCGCGGCGATGCAGCTCGCCGAGCTCGACAGCCGCGAGGAACTGCTCGCCAAGCTGGCCGGGCTCATGGAAGGTGCCCTGTCGGGCACGGCGCGACTGCTGCAGGCCGCCACCGAGAAGCAGGCGCGTCTCATGCAGGCACTCGTCGACGCCGGCGGTGCCGAGGCCAAGGGTTTCAGCCCGCAGGCCGCGGCCGCCCCGGCTGCCGAGGCCGCCCCGAGCCCGGACAGTCCGTCGAGCCCGGACAGTCCGTCGAGCGTCGACAGCCCGTCGAGCGTCGACAGTCCCGATGAGCCCGCTGACGCGGAGGTGGCCGAGCCGGCCGCCGACGCCGAGGGCACCACGGAGGCTGAGGCAGCTGCCGACGCCGACGCGGACGACGCGCCCAAGGCCTGACACCGGCACGCCGCCACCGGCGGCGACCGGACCCCGATCACACACGACCGACCAACCGACCGAGCACCGGTTCGCTGACCCGCGGACCTTGATGGAGGAACAACGATGGCGAAGCTGTCCACCGACGAGCTGATCGATGCGTTCAAGGAACTGACCCTGCTCGAGCTCAGCGAGCTCGTGAAGAAGTTCGAGGAGACCTTCGAGGTCACCGCCGCTGCCCCCGTCGCGGTCGCCGCGGCCGGCGGCGGTGGTGCCGACGCCGAGGAGGCCGAGGAGAAGACCGAGTTCGACGTCGTCCTCACCGGCGCCGGCGAGAAGAAGATCCAGGTCATCAAGGAGGTCCGTGGTCTCACGAGCCTCGGCCTGAAGGAAGCCAAGGAGCTCGTCGAGGGTGCGCCGACCGCCATCCTGGAGGGTGTCGCCAAGGACGCCGCCGACGAGGCCAAGGACAAGCTCGAGGCGGCTGGCGCCACCGTCGAGCTGAAGTGATCACCGCGTATCGGCCCGGGCGGTGCGCCGCCCGGGCCGATACGCCGGTCTGCGTGTCACCGTCCCCGGTTCCACCGGGGGCGGTTGACGCAGTCCCGACATGATGGTTACTCTGTGGAGCCGCCGTGTGCCCTGCCGTCGCGCATGCGGTCGACCAGCCGTTGATCGAGGTCCGCGCCATCTTCGTGAGCACCGCGTCGCCCATGACGCGGTGCCCTTGTGCGCCGATCCCGTGCTCCCACCCGCCAGCATCACCGTCAACGACGCGGTGAGGCCGGCGGGAGCTCGCATAGCTGTGAGCTTCCGCGGACGTCGCCACGCGTGACCGCCACGCACGTTGTGCCCACGCAGCGCTGCGCGTTCCACCACTGACGCTGCCCGACCGTCGACGGTCGGGAGCGACTCGACCACCACTTCCAAGGGGAGGTCCCCGTTGGCCGGCACCGCCGTCAACCCATCCGAGCGCCTCAGCTTCGCCAGGATCCATGAAGCGTTGCCCATCGAGGAGCTCGACCTCGTTGCGATCCAGAGCCACTCCTTCGATTGGCTCATCGACCGCGGACTCGGGGAGATCTTCGACGAGATCTCACCGATCGAGGACAGCCAGGGCAAGATGGCCCTGAGCTTCCTCGACCACCGGTTCGAGGATCCCAAGTACTCCGTCGAGGAGTGCAAGGAGAAGGACTACACCTACGCCGCACCGCTGTTCGTGACCGCCGAGTTCCTGAACAAGGAAGACGGCACGATCAAGTCCCAGACGGTCTTCATGGGTGACTTCCCCGTGATGAGCGACAAGGGGACCTTCATCGTCAACGGCACGGAGCGTGTCGTCGTCTCGCAGCTGGTGCGCTCACCGGGCGTGTACTTCGACGCCTCGGTCGACAAGACCACCGGCCGTGACGTCTACGGCTGCAAGGTCATTCCGGCGCGCGGTGCGTGGCTGGAATTCGAGGTCGACAAGCGCGACCTCGTCGCCGTCCGCGTCGACCGCAAGCGCAAGCAGCCGATCAGCGTGTTCTACCGGGCGCTGAAGGCCTTCGAGTGGAACGACGAGCTCGGCGTCTACGAGCTCGCCCCCTCCGAGGTCCTCACCACCGAGGTCGAGGACGACGAGATCCTCGAGTTCTTCGGCGGCACGGAGTCCATCGCGCTCACCCTCGAGAAGGACAACACCGGTCGGACGCCCGCGCAGGCGCTCGAGGAGATCTACCGCAAGCTGCGTCCGGGTGAGCCGCCGAACGCGGAACAGGCCGGCCAGCTGCTGCTCGGCATGTTCTTCGCCAACAAGAAGTACGACCTCGCCCGGGTCGGTCGCTACAAGATCTCCGGGCTCGAGGACGACGGCCAGGGTCACGTCAAGCACGGCAAGCTGACCGACGAGTTCGACGCGCTCGGGTTCTCGCGCCGGGAGGACCACGTCCTCACCCGTGAGGACGTGCTCGCCACGATGTCCTACCTCGTGCACCTGCACGCGGGCGACGAGGGCTACGACACCGACGACATCGACCACTTCGGCAACCGCCGGCTGCGGTCGGTCGGTGAGCTGATCCAGAACCAGGTCCGCATCGGGCTGTCCCGCATGGAGCGGGTCGTGCGCGAGCGCATGACCACCCAGGACCTCGAGGCGATCACCCCGCAGACCCTGATCAACATCCGGCCGGTCGTGTCCGCGATCCGCGAGTTCTTCGGCACCTCGCAGCTGTCGCAGTTCATGGACCAGACCAACCCGATGGCCGGCCTGACCCACAAGCGCCGCCTGTCGGCGCTCGGTCCGGGTGGTCTGTCACGTGAGCGCGCCGGGTTCGAGGTGCGCGACGTGCACCCGTCCCACTACGGCCGCATGTGCCCGATCGAGACGCCGGAGGGACCGAACATCGGTCTCATCGGTTCGCTCGCGACCTATGCGCGGATCAACGAGTACGGCTTCGTCGAGACGCCGTACCGGAAGGTCGTGGACGGCAACGTCACGACCGACATCGAGTACCTGACCGCGGACGAGGAGGACCGTTACGTCGTCGCCCAGGCCAACGCGCCGGTCGACGAGGCCAACGGCACCTTCGAGAACGACATGGTGCTGGTCCGTGCCAAGGGCGGCGAGGTCCGTGAGGTCCCGCCGGTCAACGTGGACTACATGGACGTCTCGCCGCGTCAGACCGTGTCCATCTCCGCGGCGCTGATCCCGTTCCTCGAGCACGACGACGCCAACCGCGCCCTCATGGGGGCGAACATGCAGCGGCAGGCCGTGCCGCTGCTGCGGGCCGAGTCGCCGTTCATCGGTACCGGCATCGAGGGCAAGGCCGCCCGCGACGCCGGCGACGTGATCACCGCGCGTCGCGCCGGGGTCGTCGTCGAGGTCGCGGCCGACCACGTCGTGGTCCGCACCGACGACGACGAGATCGACCGCTACTACCTGACCAAGTTCCAGCGCTCCAACCAGGGCTCGTGCATCAACCAGCGTCCGCTGGTGACCGAGGGCGACCGCGTCGAGCTCGGCGCGGCCATCGCCGACGGGCCGTCCACCGACCAGGGCGAGCTCGCGCTCGGCCGCAACCTGCTGGTCGGGTTCATGTCCTGGGAGGGCTACAACTTCGAGGACGCGATCATCCTCTCCGAGCGCCTCGTGCGTGAGGACGTGCTGACCTCGATCCACATCGAACAGCTCGAGGTCGACGCCCGCGAGACCAAGCTCGGTCCCGAGGAGATCACCCGCGACATCCCCAACGTCTCCGAGGAGGTGCTCGCCAACCTCGACGAGGACGGGATCATCCGCATCGGTGCCGAGGTCCAGCCGGGTGACATCCTGGTCGGCAAGGTCACACCCAAGGGTGAGACCGAGTTGACCCCGGAGGAGCGCCTGCTGCGCGCGATCTTCGGTGAGAAGGCCCGCGAGGTGCGCGACACCTCGCTGAAGGTCCCTCACGGTGACCGTGGGATTGTCATCGGGGTGCAGCGCTTCAGTCGCGCCGACGGTGACGAGCTGCAGCCCGGCGTCAACGACATGGTCCGCATCTACATCGCCAAGAAGTCCAAGATCTCCGAGGGCGACAAGCTCGCCGGACGCCACGGCAACAAGGGCGTCATCTCGAAGATCCTGCCCGTCGAGGACATGCCGTTCCTGGAGGACGGCACGCCGCTCGACATCGTGCTCAACCCGCTCGGCGTCCCGTCACGGATGAACGTCGGCCAGGTGCTGGAGACCCACCTCGGGTGGGCCGCCGCCAACGGCTGGCACTTCGAGACCGCGCCCGACTGGTTCGAGTCGATCGGCTGGGGCGACGACCAGCTCGACGTCGAAGGCCCGGCGCGGTTCGCCACGCCGGTGTTCGACGGCGCGAGCGAGACCGAGCTCGTGGACCTGCTGGCCAACTCCAACACCACCGACGACGGCGACCGGCTGGTCGGCACCGACGGCAAGGCGACCATCATCGATGGCCGCACCGGACTGGTGCTCGATGCGCAGGTGACCGTGGGCTACATGTACATCCTGAAGCTGCACCACCTCGTGGACGACAAGATCCACGCACGCTCGACCGGGCCGTACTCGATGATCACCCAGCAGCCGCTCGGTGGGAAGGCCCAGTTCGGTGGTCAGCGCTTCGGTGAGATGGAGGTCTGGGCACTCGAGGCGTACGGCGCGGCCTACGCACTGCAGGAGCTGCTCACGATCAAGTCCGACGACACACTCGGCCGCGTGAAGGTCTACGAGGCCATCGTCAAGGGCGACAACATCCCGGAGCCCGGCATCCCCGAGTCCTTCAAGGTGCTCGTCAAGGAGATGCAGGCGCTCAGCCTCAACGTCGAGGTGCTCGGTTCGGCCGGTGAGCAGATCGAATTGCGCGACTCCGAGGACGATGCGTTCCGGGCCGCGGAGTCGCTGGGCATCGACCTGTCGCGACCGGAGCGTCCGACGGCTGACGGGTAGGCGCGTTACCGCTGTCGGATCGCTGGCTCGCGCCGCGGCTTCTCGGAAACAGAGAGGCGCCGCGTCGCGACCATCGATCCGACAGCTACCCAACCCGTCAGCTGGAACCAGTCGGTTGGCCGGTCGGGGGTTTGAGTTTCTTTCAGTTTGTTCATGCGGGCCCGGTTGGGTCTGCGGCTCCACCTCGATGTCGGGGTGGGGATGAGGAAGAGGACGTCGGCGATGCTGGACGTGAACCACTTCGACAGTCTCCGGATCACCCTGGCCGAGGCCTACCAGGTCCGGATGTGGTCCAACGGCGAGGTCAAGAAGCCGGAGACCATCAACTACCGCACGCTCAAGCCCGAGAAGGATGGGCTGTTCTGCGAGAAGATCTTCGGTCCCACGCGGGACTGGGAGTGCTACTGCGGCAAGTACAAGCGCGTGCGCTTCAAGGGGATCATCTGCGAGCGCTGTGGGGTGGAGGTCACCCGCGCCAAGGTCCGTCGTGAGCGCATGGGCCACATCGAGCTCGCCGCTCCCGTCACCCACATCTGGTACCTCAAGGGTGTGCCCTCGCGGCTCGGCTACCTGCTCGACATGAGCCCGAAGGACCTCGAGAAGATCATCTACTTCGCGTCCTACGTGATCACGTCGGTCGACGAGGACAAGCGTCACGA
>LFIK01004495.1_pt1 | contig 11308 bp, 5 predicted proteins | sample 643401 | NCBI WGS metagenome assembly LFIK01 (sample SAMN03777447, study PRJNA286221) | soda lake metagenome | biome: soda lake; feature: Kulunda steppe; material: water; isolation source: sample T5-Br brine of Lake Tanatar-5 | place: Russia: Kulunda steppe | collected 2010-07
TACTCCCGATGCCAAGGTGCTGCACGCAACGTCTGAACGTCATTACCTGCTTGGTCTTCGACGATTACATCGTCGAACACATGTGAAGCTTTCTTCACAGTGCATTCAGGGGATGCGTCTTTTAAGGCCAACAAGACATGGGGTGGATCTATGTTTAAGGAATGCAAATAATTTAACTCACGACGTGACTGCGTTTCAGTAGGAAACGTGTGCAAAATGGACTGTTTTGCGAATGCAGCGGCAACGGACCATGTAAGTAACGTATTGAGTGCTGTGAACGCTATGTTTCGTTGATGAGGATCCGGAATATCCGCGATTTGTTCAACAACGGAGTCCGATACGCCCAGTCTTAGCAATGGCACATCTGAAGCAGACTTGAGAAGGTTTGTGTTTGCGGGTACATGTTCACCGGACACCGGATCCTGAAGGAACCATTTCTCCTGCGGAACAATTTCGTGCAGCTTCTCCAACGCTGCTACCATAAACCTCTTTGCATCTAAAGTGAGGTCTTCAAGATATGAAGGCGTTTCGGTGAAATGTTTTTTGCTCACTTGTTGAAGGCCAGCCGTCAAAAAATCAATATTTTTTGTTGGCAGTTTCGTTGTTCTCTGTTCCGCTGCAAAATCATCATTCGTGTTTTTGTCAGCGAGTGTGGGAAACAAAAGATCTGGAGGTGCTTGTAAGGGTAAAACTCCTCCGGTTGCGCCCATAAGCCCTTCCGAGTTTTTGCTAAAGAACATGTCTTGCACTAATTTGCTACCTTCGTACTGCTCGCCCTTGGTTACAAAATCATATGCATCTTCACGAAGATTGGGGGGAATGTCTTCATACATGCATGCATACTTCCGCGTCGGCGGTGGTGCTGCAAACCGATTGTTTAATTTGTTTTGGAAATGTGACACCGTTTTGTGAACAGAATTTGATTGACCTTGAGGCTCAGCCGTGTCCGAGGTTGGACACTTGTCAACGGGATGTAACGTGCCGTCTATCTTTATCGGCTCGCATTGTCCGTTCGTTTTCTTATAGTTATCGTAGCACACACAGTCTCCGTTCCATGTAAAGAATCCTCCGGGACTCATATCATCAGCAGAACATTGTCCTTCGTCTGCTAAAACAGGCTGATAAAATGTTCCTTTGATGTTAAACAAGGCCTGCGCAGAGGTTCCATCGCCTTCCTGCACAGTACTTTTGATTGATTCTTCGGGTGTCACATCCAACCGCTGTTGAAATGACAAAACGCTCTGTGGTTTGACATACGACCACGGCACCGTTGTAACAGCCCCGTACGTGGAAAAAGGCCTTTTGTTACCCGGGGTCATTGCATTTTTCCAGGCCTCTTCAAGCGTACCTGATCCATTGGGGGGCAAGTACATAGCTGTCGACTGACCTGACTTTGGGTAATCTTTAAACGTGACATTGACACCTCCTGGATAGTTATCTTTTACGTCCGCTTTTGGTATGAGTGTACACGTGTTGTCGTTTTTATTCCACGATGATTTCCCTGCCCATTCTTTTGCATCCTTTTCCCGTGCTGTGCATGTATCCTCGTCGTGAACGTCTTCCAAAACGAGTTGTGGGTGGTCTGACTTGACCACGAACTGAGTGCTTGTAGCATTTTCCGGGTCCAGCGGCGGCTGTACGTATAAGGGATCTTCACAGTACAGGACACCGTGGTTCCAGGCCGTAATTGGCACGGCCTGCGGTGGACTGTCCCCGGGCAATAGATAGTTCTGTACTTTCTTTTCATCGGGGGATACGATCTTAATCTTATTGGGGTTCGGGCTCTTACTGTCCTGTATTTCCCCCAACACCGTCGGGTCATTTGGAATTTGAGCAAGCATCCCAACACTTTGCTCCAACTGACCAAGATTTTCCGCGTTATTGAGTACACAACGGTTGGTGTCTGAGTCTAAAATGACCTTTCCTTGATTGATGTAGCTCTCAGCTGTTTTTGGAGTCCAACCGGCATCTATCAATTTTTGTTTGCAATCTGTTAAATTGCCATTTTTATCAGTGTCCACTACTTCTCCCAGTCCAAACGCGCGTTGTAGCACGTTGAATGTTCTAAACGTGGTCCTTGGTATCTGGTCGGCGTCTGATATAGATGCACAATTCGCTGCCACTCCAGTGAATGCCATGTAAGAGTACGAATTTACTAGAGATAGCCTTGGATTAGTCGTGCAGTTGCCTTGTAAACAGCCATTGCTGTGTTTGGTAGGCTTTGGTGACGTTAAAAAAAATACGGTAGCTTCTCTGGACGAGCGCAAAGCCTGCACGTGCACTTGAATGTACAGCATTGGCGGTCATCTGCCTGCATCAGATGACCGCGCATACCTAATCCGTATCGCATTACACCGAAATCAACCTATTTCCTTTCTGTGGTAAAGCTCGTTTTCTTCTAAAGCTTGTTATCGGTGAAATAAACATAAAGTGCTACTGTACGAATCCCATACAACATCAACGTAAACGGTACAAATGTGGACTTTTGCGCAACACGAAGCGCGTTGCTTGTTGTTCATCGTCCGTTCGCTAGTGTACGATTAGCAAAAATCATGGTGTCTAAAAATCGTGGCATGTCTGCAATCCGTTTCCTACACAGCACTGTAAAGCGGTTCTCGTCTGTTTATTTTATTTTTATTTTGTTCTACTCAGTATTATGTCGAAACGACCTGCGTTACCACGTCTAACAGGAGTACGCTCAGCTGAAGTTACCCGTTGGGCGTCGGACAATGACGTCTTAAAAACTGCGAACGGACGTTCTTGGGCATGGCTTGTAGCCGTTGGTGTCCTTACCCCAGAGAGCGCTGTTTCCATCGAAGAAAACCCAATCCAGACATGGGTCGCATCCGCAACATCTTATCCAGACGCGCGGTACGGCGCGGAGCCAGACACGATTGCGCTTGAACAAGCGTCTTTTGTAGTTGGGGAGACCCAGGTGTCACCGTGCACACGTTACACATGTACCGCTGCCGCGTGGATTGACGGTGCACAAGATACACTTCTGTGGAGTGAAACCTCGGACACGGGGGTACGTCTTTGGTACAAGATTACAGAGCGGACAGTAACTAAAAGTCTTACCGCGGATGAAAGCTATGCCGTTGTGGCTAAAAGCAGTCTTGGCAAGGCATCGTACACATTGTGGGAGCTTCTATCACCCAGAGCTGTTCTATCGAGTACCGACATTGTCGGAAATACGTTAGAGGACAGTGGACACGAGCAACGGATGGATAAAATTGGTGTGTATCATTATCTTTTTCCACTTGCATCAAATCAAGTTGAGTTGGTCCAGAACGCTGCATTAGGAAAAGACCCAGTGTCCTTGGGTGGAGATGTTGCCATGCGCCTTGAACAAATCGTACTGTGGTATCTGTGGCTGATAAAAGAAGAAGCGGAACAGGGACGTTACTATCACTCTCCATTGAGAGACGATGTAACGGACTCGGAATGGACAGTCTTTTGGGAAAACACGTGGACGATTGCGTGGTCATTATCCTTCCTGCGTGCAGGCTTCCAGCGCAATATGTGCACACTTGCCCTCACTGAACACGCTTCTGCACCACTGGACATGAACACGTATTGGAGAGTACATCAACGATTTTGTTTAATGTTTATGGCAAAGGTTCGTGAAAGGGCCATGGTCGCTTATTCAAAACTTGAGCTCGAAAAACATGCATCCGCCTTAGTTTTCAGGATCAAATGTACAGGATCGTTTCCTGACCCTATCATGTTTGCGCTCACATGTGGAGCAGACGAAAGACTTCATGACACGAATGAGTACCGAAACAGTCATAGTGACTCGTCCGTTGGCATGGAAATGGAAGAGGAGCAACACGGGGACCATTGTGCTCATGCGGGATTCCTTGATACGTCAATACCCTCCCGTTTTATTTCATGGCTTTCAGCGTCACTGGTGTTTCCAACTTGTACCACATTTCAAAAGCAAATGAGCGAAGCTGCGACGTTGGTCCTTGGTTCTGACCAAGGAGCTCAGGAGTGCAGCGGTGATTGGCTGACGCAATATGCTCTGTTAAATGACGCCTTTGCTCGGGAACACAACATTGAGGTATGGTTTACTCGAATGTTTAGAGTTTTTGAGGAAATACACAGAAAGTGTATTCCTCCAGACGATTACTTCATTCAAGAGTCAAAAGAACACATGTGCATCTCACTTTGGTTTGCAGATACTTCAAAACAGGTAAGTTTATCCGATCTTGTTCAAGAATATCAAAAAGAGCGCGTTATAGATAATGTCGAATCCTGCCAAGAAACCCGAACAATGACGACCAAATCGTTTTTGCAATTTCTGGGTGATTGTGTAGCTTTTAATCTTGACTTGTTTAGGTATGAAGAGGGTTCCCCCGTAAAGCTTGATACTGTGCCACTCATTCTCAAAGATATTGATGTCTTAGAGTATAAAGCCGCCGAAAATTCCCCTCACGTGACGGAGCATGTATGCCTAACGGCGATTCTTATGCATCATGGTACTGAACCGTCGGCTGGGCACTACACATCATTTTGCAAGTTCAATGGCAAGTGGTACTATTGCGACGACGAGGTTATTACACCTTACGAAGAATTCTCGCATGTAACAAAGGCCATACAAAACCTCTCGGCAGAAAACGCACTTCCATTAACGCTTTTTTACAAGAAACAGGACGCCTTAAATGTGGAACTACTACAGGGGCCAGTTCCCCTTCGAAACTGTGGAAACACCTGTTATATTAACGCCATGGTACAGGCTCTCTTGGCATGCGGATTTATGAGTTTCTTACAGCAGGTGTGTACAGAATTATATGAATGTCAAAAAGTTTATGTAGAACTTGCAAGAGCTATAGCACGTCCATTCCTTCCCCTTCCTGTGCAACGCACACTTGGCTGTCCTACACTTGCATCGGGTGATTACGTCACCATTCAAAAGCTTCTTGCTGACGAGCCAGTGTGTGTTTCTTCATCGCTCTGCTTGCCCCTTATTGCTAAACTTGAGTCTGCGGCCGTACCTTCCGTTGCACGTACAAGGCCAAGAAGCGAGAGCAGTGGCCAGGAAACATCGCAACCTAGAAGACGATTACGCAGACAGCCCCGTTAAAAAACAGCTGTTTTTTGTCGGCGGCGCCCATGTGATACATCGGGCCACGCACAATCGCGCCCCAATTATCCTCGCGTGGATTGAACATGCTCTAAGCATTGAAACACATCGCGCGCTACGTCAACGCTAAAGTTTGCCGCCGAGACATAGGATGGAGCCGAAGCTTGGATGCGCAAAAGAGACGTTTGCAATGCAGTGTCAGATTCTTTGGCAAGGACAGAGCATGCAAACTTTACACGAAGATATTTTTGATAAAGAACACTCGAAACAGAATCAATCCACTCCCGAATAACATCTGAGGTCCGTATACAGGCAACAAAAAACCGCGTCCATTGTTCCAGCACTTCGGACAAGCTGCCAGTTGTACGGTTATCAAAGCTGCTCATAAAGCTGCTTAGGGTGTAAAGCACAAGATCTAATGAAGATCCAATATTCGGCCCTCCCCTGTGTGTAAGCAACACCGGATAGCGAACCAAAACAACGACACGTTCGGGTTTTTCAAAACAAGCTTGACACACAGTCGTCATCCTTGCCTTTATCGTGCAAGGTTGTTCGTCGCCGTAAATCCAGCAAACTCGAACTTCGATCTCACGTGAGCACAACTCAGCGACTCGCAACAACGACTGAGAAATATCTTGTTTCTGCCGTTCCATTAAGCCCGGTGCCGCGTCGCCCAACGAGCCTGTCATAGTAATCCATGTCAGCAACATCTGTGCAACGTATGTGGCGTACTCGTCCATCTCAACTCCCGTATTGAGAGGTCGGTAAGCGTGACGCTTCGTCAACATCTTTTCCAAACACGATATGTCACTACCAGTTTTTTCATCATGTACCCTGGTAGTGTCGACAGCAGTCCCCTTCACAATATGATACAATAGCAACGTATACTCCACGTGCGTTTGGGGAAGGAACACTGAAATGCCCATGGAATGAACGCCAACAGTACACGTAGCAGTCGTTAGCCCAACGTCATGTGCCTCTGTTAACATGTCCAAAACCCGTTGCCCCCATGGATAACAATTTATATGAAGTCCCAAGCCAAAATACGCATCCACAGGCCAGCTGTGAGGGGCGCAAGGCACGGATGCATAATGCAAGCAGTATTCCTCCAAATGTGGAACAACGGCCACTTCGCCGTTCAATGTTATTGTTCCATTGCTGCCACGTCGCCAGTGCCCAGTCCGTATACGATCGTACGACGCTATGTAGAGCACAATCTCAGACCCACTGCGACTTGCGTGTTGTACGTGCACCGCTAGAGCTTGACACCCCAATATTGCATCAGAATCCTCAAAATCTTTAGGGCATAATGGTGATTTTCGAATCAAAGGATACCAAGACTGTACTTCGTCAAAATATCCAATCCCCCATAAAGGCAATTTTCCAGCGGTTCCAAATATCCCACATTGAGGCAAGTGAAAGACACATGAGCATAAATAAATCTTACCATCAAGCCCAACCTTTGCAAGAAATGGATCAACAGTAGAAAAACGAAGTGGAAGCTCCATCTTGAACAATTTTGAAAACACATCCAACAAAGTGTTTTGAGCATGTGTCACGTTCTCAAAGCGCTGTTGCAGCAAATAAGACATCCACTGAGAGCTCCTTTGGATTGGCTCATACACAACCTCCGGTATAATGTATGGTGTGCGTAAGGCGCATGCATTTGTAAATGGCAACATATAGCGAGGACATATGCGTTCGTCAGGTATGTGCTCTAGTACCCCATGATGCAGTGCTTGCGCACATCGACGTGCACGACGTAGTTCAGGGCAAACAAGCCTTTGTGGGACAAACACTGCCCATAACTTGTCAGCTCTAGGAGACATGGAGCAAGAGTGTATAAGTTGCAGAACTACAAACTTGACGGTTGATTCCTTGGCCAAAGCGACACTTTCTGCACAAGAGCTCTTTAGAAAGCATGCATAGATATGTTGAAAAAACGTTTGTACATGAAATCCGTTCCCTCCTTGTGTTTCTGATAGCAAAAAATGTATATTAAACCCTGACGTTAGCGCCCTCTGGCTACGCTTTGGTATTTCTGCATACAACGCTTTGACGGACAGAGTTACATCTAACCCTTGTCCATCTATACGAGTGAGCGCCAGTCCTCGAGACTCGGGTACTGGTTGTGTGGATGGCCACCTGCAATCCCAAGCAATATTCCATATTTGCCGCTTGCTCTGGTAAACCACAGTCGGCAGCAACTGGGTGCACGCCACACACATGTCACCTGTGTTTCCAAGCCCGCGTATCGCGCTCTCTGTTAAGGCTTTGGCATACATCATTATACTTTGCTGTACATCAGAGCTGGATCTACGGGGCACTGTACGTGTGTCCCGTCGTTTTTTTGCTCTATGTACGCCTTTTAGCTCTTTCTCACACGCTGAGTTCGCTATGCGAGGTCGCCTGTTCATCGTTTTGGGGGCAGTACCCTGCAACCCTAAAACAAACGCTGATTGCATCTGAATTCGATCTCGAGCACTTAATTCACAGGCTCCATGTGATGCTTTGATAGTGTCGAAAACTGACGCAAACTCGCTCGTTTGGTGTATCACCTTGAGCCGGTCTTGATCTGACGCGCAGGAGGCGTAACGCTCGTAACCAGCCTTTTGTAATAAATACCGCACTATATTTGGGCGCAACACCTCTTTTACGTTGCTCGGAGTTCCGACAGCGCTGGTCTTTGTGACGTCACCATGGCTTCGATTGCAGAATGCAGACGCCAGGAATTCTTCCACATTCTTAGCAGCTGCGCAGCGCGGGTCATCGGTGAGGGGAAGCTCTACCCAACAGCTTTCACGTGCCGACACCAAGAAGCTTGTAAAAGATGTTGCTTTTGAACCGTCCATATACACACAACAAAGCTCAGGTTCAAGAAAGAACAAAAGCTTTATTCAGGCCTGTGTGCAGTCCACGTTTGGTGTTTTGTATTTACGTGATACATCGTCAAAACTATAGACACCATAGACACACCTGTCGGTATTGAACAATGACAGTCGATACGTGTTAAAACAATCAGTAAAGCAAAAGTATAATGCATAAATCAATCTAGGCTCACGGCTTAGTTCATCTTCTCTTTTCGTTGCATCATCCTCTAAGCGTTTAATTTCAAATAAACTTACACACAAGGAATGAAATACGCTGTAGTTATACCAACGGTTAAAGATCGGCCAGAAGATGTGGTCATGTTACCCATTCAATTGCGCTGCTGGCGACAGCAAACGCTTCGTCCTTGTGTAGTTGTAATTGCTGTTGCAGGAACAGATACGTGCGAGGCAGCAATTAAGTACATTGAGTCTTTATGTATGAACGCTGTAAGTTTGAATATGCTGGCGTGCTGTGCTGCAAAGAATTCATACGCTGGCGCTGCTCGCAACGTCGCCTTGGCCCATTTGCGCGATTCCCTTAAGCAGTACCACCTAAGCACGGGCAGTCCGATTGTATGTTTTGATGCTGATGATCTTCCTCACCCTTTGTACGGACATCATATAACAACTTTCTGGGCCGCGCACGTGGCGCCCACAAGTGCAGGTGCACGAGGGTTGATACATATGTCGGAAAGTGTTATGAGTCCTGAATTGCAGAGTTGGCGAGTAGCTCAGCACCAAACAAAGCGCGCTTTAGGTTTGCCAAAACGGTCGATACGGTTGAGAGGCAAAACGCAGGATTATTTATGTCTGCGCAACGGCGTGAAAAACTGGGTTGATATTGTGACACAGATTGGGTACACGTTTGGGCACATTGTCACAGACATGCAAACCGTTGATGTTGTACGCGGCTTTAACAGCTCTTTATCTCGACGCGAGGACGAGGACTTCCTACACAAAATCATTCATCATGAAACCGGATGTGTGTGGGCGTGGTCAAAAACGCTATCCCTGTATTTTCAATGGAAGGCCGACACAAGCGATGCCTACTTTAACATGTTAAAAAACATAGCAGAACGTGTCATGACTTTGTATGAGTCCGGGCATCCGCTAATCTATACCCATGTACCCCAGGGCGCCTTTACCGAGCCGAATGTTGAGAAATCATCTTCGAAGCAAAGCGTTGGTCGAGAGCGCTACAAGACCAAAGAGCCCCGTGATGGAGACCAACACAAGAACGATCGTTATTCCTGAATCTTTATGGTTGACATACGCAGAGTCGTCGTGCTTTTTTTTTTTTTCTTCCGGCGCGTGAAAAAATACATAATTGTTTTGTGGCAGTCGTTCTAAGAGAGCAAGACGCTCTGCTTCGGCAAGGCATCGTTTACCAAGTCTCTTGTTGACGGCGTTGTGCATATTTGAGACAAACGCAATCCAATGCCCTCGTGTTCGCAGAGGTACAATACTTGGGCTATGGGTTCTAAGATACTTTAGCGCATGCTGGGTACACGAGTCGCAAGGTAGCATAGAGAAGGTGCTTTCAAGAAACTCTCGTACTTGGAGATTGTTGGGTTGGTCAGGCAAACCCATCATCATGTAATACAAAAACAACCATCCATGTGGTCCCCACTGTTCTTTTTGATGCACCTGCAATTGCGCAAATATAGCAGGTAATGAATGCTGCCCTTCAGCGCCCCTTTTCGTGGAATCGCGGCTTATCAAATGTGCTTTTTTCGCGGCGTCCGTAAAGGTAGGTTGTGTTGAAATTTTACCGGCGAAACCGTGGCCAAGGTTAGCGATCTTGTTGTAGTGCTCTTCAAAAGACTTTACACGGCCCCGATTTTGCTGTTGAATTTCACGCTGAAATATTGTGAAACTCGCTAAAACATTTCCACGAGACTGTAATTGATTGTTCATAGCGCGAATGCGGCGTTCAAAGTCCTTACCACATTTGCCACATGGCATACACTGTGCGACTCTCAAAAGCCAGTTTTTCAAGTACACCTGTTCTTCAGGTTTCAGGGTGTCTGGTAATGCCAGGGCCACTGACTCGAGAAAACTCCAGACTGGACCACCGAATACACGGGGCGACGGACGCCCGACATGCTGCAATGAATCCGCAAACGATGCGTTGTTGATGGACATAAGTCTCACAAAATGGGATACAAGCATTACTAATGGAAACAGAGATTTGCAGGGTCCCGTGTGTTAAATATTTGCATGATTCTCGCGTGTTCACTGTTTGCTGAATCCGGATGTCAATTTTGTTTTTGCTGCAGAACGACGTCTTATCTTCCAAAGTGGTGTCCCTATAACCGCATGTTACGCTTGCACGACCAAATATGTTACGGTTCAGAGGAGCCGTTGTCCGTGCTATCGATCTTACACGACATGACGGATACGTACAAACAAAGGGGTAAGCAGTCAGCGTTTGCAGCCGTATGGCTCGTTATGGGCGGGGATCGCTATGTTCCGGGCGCACTTGTAAGTGCTTATAGCTGGCGGCGCTCTGGATCCAAAGTTGATTGTGTCTGCATGGTTACGCCTGACGTGAGTCACTTTGCAGTGGAAGACCTGGGTCATGTATTTGATCATGTTATCCCGATTGATTATCTTAATCAGCCCTGTATACGCCTGAACACTTATAAGAAACGTCAGATGTATAACGAGTGGGCAGAACAAAGTTTTACAAAATGGACTGTCTTGTCTTTGACACAGTACGAAAAAGTGTTGTTTTTGGATGCTGATACACTTGTTTTGCGATGCATGGATGAGCTCTTTGAACTACCTACACCCGCAGGTACTTTTAGTAGTCCGTGGCATTATCCCTTTAATCCATTTGCGCGCAAACCAAATCCGTTTTTGCGTTTTTCTCATGGGGAGGCAATACCACGGGAGACGATGGCGCGTGGATACCATACGTCGTTTCTAATCGGTACATCGGTGTTGCTTTGTCCAAGCGAGACTGATTGGACTGATTTGAAACGATGGCTTAAAAAACAAGTACCGTTTGGTTACGCACGATGCGGCTCAATGCTTGATGAACAATGCATTGCGGCGTTTTATCATGAATGTCGACCAGAGACTACATGGCACTATTTACATCAAAGGTTTAATTATATTCCTTGGAAACCAGCCTGGTTGCCGGATGCACGTGACAGAGATGACCCATTCGTCTTTCATTACTTTAACAAGAAACCCTGGGAACTTTCGCGAGACGAGTATAAAGATTTGGAACGTTGGTGGCAGATGGCAAAACAATTGTGTACACAATTTCCAAACGTGTCGCAGTATTTCAAGCTATTGCGTGATCAATAAAAGTAGCATCGCTGCTCTTGTACAAAATTGCGCA
>LFIK01004496.1_pt1 | contig 11306 bp, 8 predicted proteins | sample 643401 | NCBI WGS metagenome assembly LFIK01 (sample SAMN03777447, study PRJNA286221) | soda lake metagenome | biome: soda lake; feature: Kulunda steppe; material: water; isolation source: sample T5-Br brine of Lake Tanatar-5 | place: Russia: Kulunda steppe | collected 2010-07
CCTTCACCCCGAGCGGGTTGTGCGTGCAGGGCGTCTGGCAGGAATGATCCACCGCGTAGTAGGGCAGATCGTCGGCGCGCGGCATGGTGTAGTCCATGTAGCTGCCGGTGACGAGCTGGCCGGTGTCGTCATAGGCCGCCGCCTCCATCAGCGCCTGCCCCGCGCCCTGCCCGATCCCGCCATGGACCTGGCCATCCACGATCATCGGGTTGATGATATTGCCGAAATCGTCGGCCGCGGCGAAGGAACACAGCGTCACCTTGCCGGTTTCGGGATCGACCTCGACCTCGCAGGCATAGGCCCCGGCCGGATAGGTGAAGTTCGCCGGATCGTAGAACGCCGTCTCCTCGAGCCCCGGTTCGATCTCGTCGAGCGGGTAGTTGTGCGGCACATAGGCCGCGAGCGTCACATCGCCCCAGGCCACCGACTTGTCGGTGCCGGCCACTGAAAAACGGCCGTCCTTGAGCTCGATATCCTCGGGCGAACATTCCATCAGATGCGCGGCGATCTTCTTGGCCTTGTCGATCACCTTGTTCGCCGCGCGCACCATCGCCGAGCCGCCCACCGCGATCGAGCGCGAGCCATAGGTGCCCATGCCCATCGGGGTGTTGGCGGTGTCGCCATGCACGACATCGACCTGGTCGGCATCAATCCCGATCATCTCGGCGATGACCTGGGCGAAGGTTGTCTCGTGGCCCTGGCCGTGGCTGTGCGAGCCGGTCATCACCACGACGCCGCCGGTCGCATTCACGCGCACCGTCGCGCTCTCATAGAGCCCCGCCCGCGCGCCGAGCTGGCCGACGAGGTTCGACGGCGCGATGCCGCAGGCCTCGATATAGGCGTTGATGCCGAAGCCGCGCAGCAGGCCCTTCTTTGCGCTCGCTTCGCGGCGTTTCTCGAAGCCCGCCGCATCCGCGATCTCGAGCACCTTGTCCATCGTCGCGTGATAGTCGCCGGTGTCGTATTCCACCGCGACGGGGGTGGCGTAGGGAAACTCGGTGACGAAGTTGCGCCGCCGGACCTCGACCGGGTCGATCCCCATCTCGCGCGCCGCCTTGTCGATCACGCGCTCGAGCTGGTAGGTCGCCTCGGGCCGGCCGGCGCCGCGATAGGCGTCCACCGGCACGGTGTTGGTGAAGGTGGCCTTGACGTTCACGTAGATCAGCGGCGTGCGGTAATTGCCCGCCATCAGCGTGCCATGCAGCCAGGTCGGCACCGAGGGCGCGAAGGTCGACAGATACGCGCCCATATTGGCGTAGGTGTCGGTTCGGATCGCCTGGAAGTGGCCGTCCTTGTCGAGGGCGAGCTCGATCCTGGTGACGTGGTCGCGGCCATGGGCGTCGCTCACGAAACTCTCGCCGCGCTGGCAGGTCCATTTCACCGGGCGGTTCACGGCCTTCGCCGCGAAGGTGCAGAAGGCCTCCTCGGCGTAGTGGAAGATCTTGGAGCCGAAGCCGCCGCCCACATCGGGGGCCACGACGCGCAGCTTGTGCTCGGGAATACCGAGCACGAACGCCCCCATAAGGAGCCGGATCACATGCGGGTTCTGGCTCGTGGTGTAGAGGGTGTGCTCGCCGGTGCCGCGGCTGTACTCGCCGATGGCCACGCGCGGCTCCATCGCGTTGGGCACCAGCCGGTTGTTGACGAGCTCGAGCGTGGTGACGTGATCGGCCGCCCCGAACGCCGCGTCCACCTTGGCCTTGTTGTCCTCGACGAAGCCCCAATCGTAGCACAGGTTCGTGCCGATCTCGTCATGCACGAGGCTCGCATCGCTGGCGGCCTCCTTGGGGTTTGTGACGGCGGGCAGCTCCTCAATGTCGGGGATCACCGCCTCGGCGGCGTCGCGCGCCTGCTCGAGCGTGTCGGCGACCACCGCGGCGATCGGCTCGCCGACATGGCGCACCTTGCCCTCGGCGAGGATCGGGTGCTTGGGCTCCTTCATGGGCTGGCCGTGCCGGTCGGTGACCTGCCAGCCGCAGGGCAGCCCGCCCGCGCTCTCGAAATCCTTCGCGGTAAAGACGCGGATCACGCCGGGCATCGCCGCGGCGGCCGCGGTATCGATCCCCTTGAGGCGCCCATGCGCCACCTGGCTGCGCAGGAAGACCACATGCGCCTGCCCGCGCAGGTTGATGTCGTCAGTGTAATTGCCGTCCCCGGTCAGGAACCGGATATCCTCGCGGCGCTTGGAGCTTGCGCCGATTCCCTGATCGTCCTTGGGCATTGTCGATCCTCCCTTTGCGCGCTGGCGCGCCTCCCCCTGATCGGCGGTGTCACTCGGCGGCGACGGCGCTCTCCTGCCCGCTCGCGGCCATGATCGCGCGCACGATGTTGTGATATCCGGTGCAGCGGCACAGATTGCCCTCGAGGTAGTCGCGCACCTCCTGCTCGCTGGGCTTGGGGTTATCCTTGAGCAGCGCCGCCGCGCTCATCACCATGCCCGGCGTGCAGAAGCCGCATTGCAGCCCGTGATAGTCCTGGAACGCCTGCTGGATCGGGGAGAGCGTGCCGTCGGGGGCGGCCATCCCCTCGATGGTGGTGATCTCGGCGCCCTCGGCCTCCAGCGCGAAGATGCTGCACGCCTTCACGGCCTCGCCGTCCACATGCACGACACAGGCGCCGCATTGCGAGGTGTCGCAGCCCACATGCGTCCCGGTCAGCCCCAGCCCCTCGCGCAGATACTCGACGAGCAGCGTGTTGCCCTGCGCCTCGGCACTGACTGGCTTGCCGTTTACCGTCATCGACAGCTTGCTCATGCCTGTCCTCCCTTGGATTCGTGCGCCAATAAAGCATGGTCGGCCAAGGCTGAGAACCCCGCAAATCCGTCTGCGGCGGCGCTCTCAGAGCCGCTCTTCGAGAAAGCCCTGCAGCGCCGACCAGGCGCGGCGTTCGGACGCCATGTCGTAGTCGTCGGAGCCGTGCACCGTAAAGGCGTGGCGCGCGCCACCATAGACCTCGGCGCGATGCGCGACACCGGCGCTCTCCAGCTCGTCGAGCAGCGCGGCGAGGTCGGCCATCCCCGAGACCGGGTCGGCCGTGCCGTGCAGCAGCAGCACCGGCGCGTCGGCGGCGGCGTAGTCCTGCCCCTCGGGCGTCCCCAATCCGCCATGGAAGCTGACATAGCCGTCCAGCCCCGCCCCGGCGCGCGCGCCCTCGAGCACCACGGCCCCGCCGAAGCAATAGCCGATCAGGACCGTGCCGCCCCCGCTTCCGGGGATGTCGGCGGCGGCCTCGATCGCGCCCATCAGCCGCGTGCGCAGCATGTCGCGATCGCCATAGAGCTCCCCGGTGAGCGCGCGGTAGTCCTCGACGCCCTGCGGATCGGCATCGGCGCCGTACATGTCGATCGCGAAGGCCGTGTAGCCAAGCGCGGCGAGCCGCTCGGCGGTGCGCTCCTCGTGCTCGTTCACCCCGTCCCAGTCATGCACGATCAGCACCGTCCCGCGCGGCGCGTCGAGGGCGGCGTTATGCGCGACAAAGCCCTCGAACGCGGCGCCGTCCACGCTGTAGGCGAAGGAGTCGCCGACGATTTCGGCACGGGCGGGCAATGCGAGCGCGGCGGCGGTCAGGCTGGCGGCAAGAAAGCGGGTCATGGTGGATCCTCCGGGTTGATGCAGCGGAAATAGCGCCGCCGCCGCCGGCGTCACGGACGGCGACCCTCGCGCGGTCGCGGCCGCGATGGGATCTCCTTGAGCAGCCCGCCGACCCCCATCGCGGCGATGTCGTCATCGCCGACCTCGACGCCGCAGGCGACCCGCTCGAGCACCCAGTCCGCCCCGTTGAGCGCCGGCGCGCGCGCGCATCCCGGCAGCCCGATCACGGGCCGCCCCCCGAGCGCCCCGAGAAACAGCAGGTTGCCGGGATCGACGGGCATCCCGAAGCGATCCACCCGCCCCCCGGCCCGGCGCACTGCCTCGGGGCCGACATCGTGCAGATCCGAGGTCGCCGACCCCGTCAGGATCAGCAGCATCTCGCCGCCGAGCCTGCCTAGCGCCTCGGCCATCGCCTCGGGCTCATGCGCGACCTCGGCCACATCGGCGAGTTCCATGCCCAGCGCGGCGAGCCGGTCGGCCATCACCCGGCGCGCCTTCATGTTGAGCTTGCCGGGCTGCCCCGGTACCGCGCTGAGCAGCAGCCCCGCCGAGCGGCGCTTGACGGGCAGCACCCGCAGCGCCCCGGCCCCGCGCGCGCAGGCCTCGTCGAGCGCGGGGCGCGGCACCGCATAGGGAATGATCTTGACCGTGGCGACCATCAGCCCCGCGGTCACCCGCGTATACGGCGCCAGGGTCGCAAGGGTGATCGCCGGATCGACCCGGTTGAGCGCGTGCAGCGCCGCGGCATCGATGCCGACGATCCCCGCCCCCTCGGCGTAGAGATTGACGCGCCCCGTCGCCGCCGTGCTGCACGCCAGCCCCGCCCCGTCGGGCAACAGCGCCCGCGCCAGACGCTCGGCGGCGGCATCCTCCAGAATGTCGTCGGGGCCGGGCCGCGCCACCGTCACCTGCGCGAGTCCCGCCGCCTCGAGCGCCGCGAGATCCGCCGCGTCCAGCACGCGCCCCTTGCTGATCTTGCCGACCGCGACCTGGCACGAATGCGCGAGGATCGCGCCCTCGGCCTCGTCGAGGGGAACCGCCCCGAACCACATCAGCGCCCCCGCAGCTTCGCGGTGATCTCCGCCATGATCGACACGGCGATCTCGGCGGGCGACAGCGCCCCGATATCGAGCCCCACCGGCGCGCGGATGCGCCCGATCGCCGCCTCGTCCACCCCCGCCTCGCGCAACCGCGCCAGCCGCTTGGCGTGCGTGCGCGTCGAGCCGAGGCAGCCGAGATAGAAGGCCGGCGTCGCGAGCGCGGCGTGGATCGCGGGATCGTCGAGCTTGGGATCGTGGGTGAGCGTGACGATGGCGGTGCGCGCATCCGGCGCCTGCGCGGCGAGCGCCGCGTCGGGCCATTCATCGAGGATCGTCTCGCCCGGAAACCGCGCCGCGGCGCCGAAGGCCGGGCGCGGATCGATCAGCACGGGGTCATAGCCCGTCATCCGCGCCATCGGCAGCAGCGTCTGCGCGATATGCACGGCCCCGACCACGATCATGCGCAGCGGCGGGTTGTGCACCGCGACGAAGACGTCGCCCTCGACGCCCGCACGGTCGCCGCGAACCCGTTCGGCCACGACGGCGGCCGCGACGCCGTTCGCGCGCTCTCCGGGCGCGACGATCCAGCGTTGCCAGCTTTCGAGATCCGTGCAAAGCGCCACCGCGCGCCGCGACGCGCGCGCCGCGACGAGATCGGCGAGCAACTCGGGCGCGAGCGCCGGCGCACACTCGCCCACCGGCTCGACCAGCACCCGGATCGTGCCGCCGCAGGCAAGGCCGACGGCGAAGGCGTCCTCGTCGCTGACGCCGAAACTCAGCAGCCGCGGCGCACCGTCCTCGAGCACCTCGAGCGCCTCGACCACGACCGCGCCCTCGACACAGCCGCCCGAAACCGACCCGGCCATGTCGCCCGTGCCGCTTATGGCGAGCTGGCTGCCCGCCGGGCGCGGGGCGCTGCCCCAGGTCTCGACGACCGTCGCGAGCGCCGCGCCCTGCCCGGCGCGGTGCCAGGCGAGCGCGGTCTCGGGGATGTCGTCATGTCCGGCCGTCATGCGCGCCTCCTGCCGTGGCAATCCCTTCCATGCCACGGAAGGCGGCTACGCCGCCAGCCCGAACCGCGCCTTACTACGCCGTGGCGACCGCCCAGCCCAGAAGCGGTGTGATCCTGCGCACGGCGACGCGACGATTGGCCTCCTCCGCGAGCTGAGTCTGGACCTTGAGATGGGCCTTGCCATAGCCCTGCACGACGAGGTTCTCGGGCGGCACATCGAAATATTCCGTCAGCGCCAGCGCCACGGATTCGGCCCGCCGGTCCGACAGGGCGAGGTTGTAGGCCGCCCCACCCACCGCATCCGTGTGCCCCTCGACGAGGAACATCTCGCGCGGGTTCTCGGCGATCATGTCGCGCATCAGGAGCCCGACTTCCCGCAGCCGCACCGCCATCTCGGGGCGCACCACCGACGAAGCGGTCTGGAAGGTGATCGCGTCGAGGGTGATCTCCGGGGCGAGTTCGCGAACATCGACGATCTCGCGCACCTGCTGAAGGCTGAAGGCACGGCCCAGATCCTGCTGCTCGGCGAGCGCCAGCGCGAGACGCAGGCTCTCGGGATCGCCGCTGCCCATGAGGTCCATGCGGGCCTCGCGGCGCGGCAGGGTGGTGATATCGACGGGCGCGTAGCTCCGCGTATCGTCGAAAAGCTGTGTCTCGGTGCCGAACGGGTCGATCACCGAGCGCCGCAGCACCCGGCCCGACGCGTCGCGCACGGTGATCACCTCGCTGCCGTCGTCGCGCAGCACCACTGTGCGCGTGGAGCCGTCGCCGAAGCTTTCGGCGCGCAGCGTGCTGCCCGGCCGGCGCAGGAGCGCGTCGTCATCCTTGAGCACGCGGTAGCTGCCGTCGGGCCGTTCGATGATGACGCGGTCGCCGCTGTTGGAGGCCACGCGCGAGCCGCCGATGAGCACCGCGCCCACGGCGAGACCCGCGATGCCCACGAGCGCCGCCTTCTCCAGCGAGGTCAGCCCGGAAGAGCGCGAGGCGCGCTCCTGTGTCGGGGCGGCAGCGCTTGGGATGACCTCGAATTCCTCGTCGGAGGCGCGGACATCCTCATTGGTGACGACCGTGGTGGTCACGACGGGGGGCGCGTCGGGGTCGGGCGTCTCACCGGCCGCGGCCGGCGGCGGGGCCTCCGCGTCGGGCGCGATCAGACCGAGAATCGCGGCTTCGGGCAGCACCTGCTCCGGGGCGATCGCCTCGGGCGGGGTCGCGGTGTCGGTCTCGCCGGGCGCAGGGTCGGTCACGGCCTCGTCCTGCGGACGCGTCTCGGCTTCGGGCAGCGGGTCGGCGACCGTCTCGCCTTCCGGGCGTGGCTCCGCCTCGGGCATGGGATCGGCGACAGTCTCGTCTTCCGGCAGCGGCGCGGCCTCGGGCATGGGATCGGCGACGGTTTCGTCCTCAGGGCGCGGCTCGGCCCCGGGCTGCGGATCGGCGACGGTGTCGCCTTCCGGGCGTGGCTCCGCCTCGGGCATGGGATCGGCGACAGTCTCGTCCTCCGGGCGCAGCTCGCCGTCGCGCTCGGCCTCGGTCACGGCCTCGTCCTGCGGGCGCGGCTCCGCCTCGGGTGCGGGATCGGCCAGCGTCTCGTCCTCGGGGCGCGGTTCGGCGTCAGGCGCCGGGGTTTCGGCGGTCTCGGGCTCGGGCGCGGCGGGCTCAGGGGCCTCGGCCGCGGGCGCCGCGTCAGGGGCGGGCTCTTCGGCGCGCTCGGGCTCGGCCTGCGTCTCGGCGGGCTCGGGTGGCGGTGTGATCGCCTGCGCCTCGACTTCGGCTGCTGCGGCCTCGGCGGCGGCACGGGCGGCTTCCTCGGCGGCGGCTGCGGCGCGCGCGGCCTCCTCCTCGGCGGCGCGGAGCAGCGCGTCGTCGTCAGGGCCGGCGTTGTCGGCTGCGGCACTCGTTGCGGCGGCGTTGGCTTGCGCGGCGGCGGCTTCGGCCTCGGCCGCGGCGCGGGCGGCGGCGGCCTGCGCCTCTTCGGCACGGCGCAGCGTTTCCTCGTCCGCCGCGACCTCCTGCATCGCGCCGTCCGCGTTGTCGGCACCGGTCTGTGCCGTGAGCGGCAGCGGCGGAACCGTGAGCGAGAGGATCACGGTCAGCGCCGTCGAGCCCTTTAGAAAACGATATGCCATGTCAAATCCCTGTCGATGATTGTGGCGCGCGGTCCCGGCATGGCCGGGCTCGGGCGTATGGGTGACAGTATAACCACGCGCGGCGGGTCAGGCTTCGCGGCGGGGCACAACTTTTCGTGACAATGCCGTCGCTCAACCCGTTGGCAGCAGCCGCATCAGCCGTGGCTTGTCGCCCGCCTCGCCGGCATCGGCGAGCGCGGCAGCCAGCATTTCGAGCGCCGCGACACTGTGCCCGGCGCGGAAGCTGTCGACATGGGGCAGCATCCGGCGGATGCCCTCGGCGCGCGGCGCGAACCCCTCCCAGCGCAGCAGCGGATTGACCCAGACGAGCCGGCGCGCCGACAGGTGCAGCCGCTCGACCTCGCGCGAAAGATCCTCCGGCGCGCCGCGATCGAGCCCGTCCGTCACCAGCAAGACCACCGCCCCCGAGCCGAGCACCCGCCGCGACCAGTCGCGGTTGAAGGCCCGCAGCGCCGCGCCGATGCGCGTGCCACCCTCCCAGTCGCGCGCCGCGCGCCCCGCCGCACCGAGCGCGGCGTCCACGTCGCGCGCCGCGAGCTGGCGGGTGATGTTGGTCAGTCGGGTGCCGAAGGTGAAGGCGTGCAGCGCGCCCCAGCCCGCGCCGCGCTGCGTCGCCATCGCATGCAGGAAGTGCAGCATCACGCGGCTGTAGCCCGACATCGAGCCGGAAATGTCGCACAGCGCCACGAGATCGGGCGGGCGCGGGCGCGGCGCGCGCCAGTTCAGCCGCGCCACCTCGCCGCCCCGGCGCATCGAGGTGCGCATCGTCGCGCCCCAGTCCGCCCGCCGCCCCGCCGCATCGGGCACGAGCCGGCGCGACGGGATCGCGATCGGCGGCAGACGCAGCCGCGCCAGCATCCGCCGCGCCTCGGCGAGCTCGGCGGCGCTCATCTGCTCGAAATCGAGCTGGCGCAGGCGTTCGCTGGCCGATGCGGTTTCGGCGGCGTCGATCTCGACGGCGACCTCGTCGCTGTCGTCGGCCTCGGGCGACGGCGGCGCGGCATCGCCGAGGAGCGCCTCGGCGGCGCGGCGCTCGGCGGGCCGCGCGGCGCGCTCCTCCTGAACCCCGCGCATCGCGGGCAACAGCATCTCCATCATCCGCTCAAGGTATCGCGGATCACGCCAGTAGAGCCGGAAGAGCTGCGCGAAAACGGCGCGATGCTCGGGCCGCGAGACAAAGCAGGCATGCAGCGTCCAGTAGAAATCCGTGCGCCCGCCGATCCCGGCGGCCTCCACCGCGCGGATCGCGTCGGCGATGCGCCCGGGTCCCACTGGCAGCCCCGCCCGGCGCAGCGCGCGCGCGAAATGGGTGATGTTGCGCGCAAGCTGCGGGGTCTCGGGCAGCGCGAGCGCGGCGGGCTCAGCCATCGCCCCGCCCCCGGACGCGGACCGCCGCGATCATTGCGCCGCGACCTCGGCGCGCGCGGCGTCGAGGATGCGCCGCGCCTCCGAGCCCTCGAGCCGCTGGATATCGTCCTGATACTTGAGCAATGCGCCCAGCGTGTCGGCGATCACCTCGGGCGACAGCTCGATCACGTCGAGCGCGAGCAGGCACTTCGCCCAGTCGATCGTCTCCGCCACGCCGGGCGCCTTGAACAGATCCTCGCCGCGCAGCGTCTGCACGAAGGCCACCACCTCGCGCGAGAGCGCCGCGGAGGCGTCGGGCACGCGCGCCTGCAGGATCCGCGCCTCGCGGTCGAAATCGGGATAATCGACCCAGTGATAGAGGCAGCGGCGCTTGAGCGCGTCATGGACCTCGCGGGTGCGGTTCGAGGTCAGCACGGTGATCGGCGGCTCGGGCGCGGCGATGGTGCCGAGTTCGGGGATCGTGACCTGGTAATCGGACAGCGCCTCGAGCAGAAAGGCCTCGAAGGGAGCGTCGGTTCGGTCGATCTCGTCGATCAGAAGGACCGGCGCGCCGCCGGGCTGCGGGCGCATCGCCTCGAGAAGCGGGCGCGCGATCAGGTAGTCCTCGCCGAACAGTTCGGCCTGAAGCGCGGCGCGCTCGGCGGTGCCGGCGGCCTCCGCGGTGCGGATCGCGACCATCTGCGCGGCGAAGTTCCACTCATAGACCGCGCTCGCCGCATCCAGACCCTCATAGCATTGCAGCCGGATCAGCCGCCGCCCGAGCGTCGCCGCGACGGCCTTGGCGATCTCGGTCTTGCCGACCCCGGCGGCGCCCTCGAGAAAGACGGGCCGACCCAGCCGCAGCGCGAGGAACACCACCGTCGCGAGTGCGCGGTCGGCCATGTAGCCCACCGCGGCGAGCCGCTCCTGCACGGCGTCGATGCTCTCGAACGCCGGGCTGTCGAAATCATGCGCCATGCCGCCTTGCCCCTGCCCCGTGACGCGCGCACTCGGGCATGGCCGCGCCCGCGCGTCAAGGGCGCAGGCTCAGTGCGGGCGCACGGCGGGTTCGGCGGTGTCGTCGCCCATGCCGCGCGCGGCGCCATTGGCGCGCGCGGCGGTCGCGGCCTTCGCGGCGGGTTTCGGCTGCGCGGCCCTGACGGCGTTGTTGCGGCGGCGACAAGCCGCGCTGCGCAGCGACTCGGCATCGCGGGCGAGCTGTTCGGCGCTACGCGGCTCGATGGCGCCCGCCATCGCCTCGATCAGCCGGATGTTGAACTCTGTCTGCGCCGTCATCGCGGCGCGCAGCATGCTCAAGCCCTGCTGCCACATCATCATCTGCATCATTAACGGATTCATCGTTATCTCCCCCACGCGGCGCTCGCGGTTGCCACTCCCCAACATGTCCACGCCATCGCGCCGCTTCAACCACGGCGCGCACCAGGCGCGAAAAGATCGGCGGTTTTGCGCCAGCAAAGGGCAGTCATCCGTACGGCTGCGCGTCTTTCGGGCAGCGCGCGGTCCGGGGCGCGTCGCGCTCTGGCGTCAGCGCGCGAGTTTGTGTAGGCGACACCCATGAGCGACACCCTCTCCCTGCGCCGGCCCGATGACTGGCATCTGCATCTGCGCGACGGCGCCATGCTCGCCGGCGTCGCCCCCGAAAGCGCGCGACATTTCGCCCGCGCCCTCATCATGCCCAACCTCGTGCCCCCCGTCGTCACCGCCGCCGAGGCCGGGGCCTATCGCGACCGGATCATGGCCGCCCTGCCCGAAGGATCCGACTTCACGCCGATGATGACGCTCTATCTGACCGAGGAGAGCAGCGCCGCGGACATCCTCGCCGCGCACGGCGCGGGGCTGATCACCGCCGTCAAGCTCTACCCGGCGGGGGCGACGACGAACTCGGCCTCGGGTGTGCGCGATTTCGACAAGGTGCGCGGCGTGCTCGAGGCGATGGCCGAGGCGGCGGTGCCGCTTTGCGTCCACGGCGAGGTCACCGATCCCGAGATCGACATCTTCGACCGCGAGGCCGTGTTCATCGATCGCGTGCTCGACCCGATCCGCCGCGCGACGCCGGGGCTGCGCGTGGTGATGGAGCATGTCACCACCAGCGACGCCGTCGACTACGTGAAGACCGCCGGGGCCGGGCTCGCGGCGACGATCACCACCC